>OHYF01000765.1_pt1 | contig 15036 bp, 16 predicted proteins | sample 1580111 | NCBI WGS metagenome assembly OHYF01 (sample SAMEA3882530, study PRJEB24775) | human gut metagenome | biome: human-associated habitat; feature: intestine environment; material: feces | place: Netherlands | collected 2009/2010
AAGTAGTAATTTCATGAAAATCATGTTATCTTTGTAAAGAAGAAAAATGGGAATGAAAATGAAGAATTGGATAAAAACGGTCTGTTTTCTGCTTTGGACCTGTGTAATGTGTACGGCGTGTATTGATGATGATGTGGAGGAAGGTACTGTTGATTTACAAACAGGAGAGAGCATTCCTGTTTTCTCTGTGGTAATGGATGATGGACAAATAATAACTTCCGAAACTCTGAAAGGAGAGGTTTCTTTGATTGTGTTTTTTCATACGGGGTGTCCGGACTGTCGGAAAGAACTTCCTGTGCTGCAAAAAATATATACGGATTACGGTCGAAGAATCCGGATGGTTTGTATTAGCAGGGAAGAGAGCTCGGCAGAGATTGTCCGTTATTGGGACGAAAATCATTTGACCTTGCCCTATTCGGCCCAAGAAAACCGCACGGTATACTATCAGTTTGCTAAATCGGGAATACCTCGTGTTTATGTCATAGATAAAGAGTTGGTTATCCGTAGTGTTTTCACGGATAACCCGTTGGCAAGTTATGAAGATTTGGCTGAGGCTATAACCGCCAGTTTGTAATTTTAGGCATGGTATTTTAATTTATATTATTTCTTTTGTGGATGGTGTATGTTTATAGCATACTTTTCCCTCTTCATCTTTAGGGATAATGAATGTGGTTGATGAAGATATTGGTGATGGAGTATCTTGATGTTTATTGTGTTGGCTTTTTGAAAAAAGTTCCTTTATTGTCTTTAATCTCTATCATTCCATTATCGGCATCAAATAAAGGAGGAAAGCTGAAAAATATGTATATTTCAGTATCTTTTAATTTATAGAGTTTGGGAGTTATTTTTTTGCTGACACCAGATGGGAATACTTGGTCATCCATTTATTTCGGTGAGGATATAATAATCTGCTCCCTCCCTCAATACATTTTTGCTAATCTTGGCTTCTGCTTTTGATTTGGCAATAATATAGAATCCCTCTATATCATATTTTTCCCAATTTTTATACTCTTGTCCAAGCACCATACTTATGTTTAAACATAAAACCAGTAGTAATAATATTCTTTTCATATCTATCTGTTTTTAAGGTTATTCCAAGTTGGTATCACAAATATAAGAATTCTTATTGGTTTTTTCAAGGAATAAGAAAGAAAAATAGAGAGTGGAATTTTAAAGAAAAGTAATTCCTATCCATATCAGAACTCCTGCTATTAGAACAATGCCTAACATGATTAATTTTATTTTGAAGAGCTGGTGGGTTTCCGCTTCTTCTTTTTCTTGCGTTTTTATTCTGATCTCTTCTAATTGCTCAAGGGATAGATGGGAGGAGTGCCCTTTTTTGTTCAAATCAATCAGTCGGTTTCTAGTTTCATTCAAGCGTTCCTTTCCTGCCTTTCGTAGTTCACGATTTTCTTTATCTCTTCTCATCATGTTATTGATGCAACCTAAAGTACCCATAATCTAACTGTTTAATTTGAATTCATTTTCACAAATATAGTGTTTTTTGCAGTTGCTTTTCTTCATTTGCTAATTTAATATTTGAAGGATAGATATTACTTAATAAACCTGATGTGCCTTGACTGCCGGATATAAATATTCTGCCAATGGATTTGTAATATAAAGTTGTATGCCATTATGCTTTCATACCATTGCTTATGGGGTAATATGTTGATAATGAACTGTATTTATATGGCGTGGCATTTTCCCCATTGAAATAGGTAAAAAGTAGATGTATTTATCTTATCATTGAAAAAAAATGTGAATATAAAGTTTAGGTGAAAGTGATTTTATTTGTAAATTGTATACCGTCATGTAGGTATCTCCGATCTATGTATAATTTAGTATATACCTAGAAATGGGGATTGTGCCGAGCTTTTATGAATTGTAATTTTGCAAACCAATAGAGAATGAAATGATTTGTAAGATTGCATATATTTTTTTATTTATAATTTGTAGCAATGTGTCTCTTTTATGGGGGCAGACATTTGTATTTCGGGGAACTGTACTGGATGAGCAGACTCATAAAGCGTTGGATTACGCTACAGTTCAATTGTTTGTGGATAAGCAGATTGTTTATGGGGGAATAACAGATGCGAATGGACATTTTGAACTTCTACATATCCATCCTGGAACTTATCGGGTTATTGTATCCTATTTAGGATATGATTCTACAGAAAAAGAAGTGAAGGTTATTGGGGATATTTCAGCAATCTTTTATTTAAAACCTTCGGTCATGGCGCTGAACGAGGTAGTGGTGACCGCTTCTGAATCAAAACGCGCTACCAGCGCTTCTATCGTTGACCGTACAGCCATGAAACATCTTCAGCCCAGCAGTTTCAGTGACTTGATGGAATTAGTACCTGGAGGAAAGTCGGCTGATCCTCAGATGGGGCAGGCCAATCTGATCCGGATACGTGAAACAGGTAAGACGGAGGATATCTCTTCATTGGGAGTTGGATTTTATATTGATGGTATCTCCCAGAATACGGATGCGAATCTGCAATATATGCCAAACAGTACTTCCGCAGTGAATGCAACGAGCACAATGTCAAAAGGGATAGATATGCGTACCATCTCAACCGATAATATTGAGAAGGTGGAAATCATTCGTGGCATTCCTTCCGTGGCTTATGGTAATGTGGCAAACGGTGCGGTAATCATTCAGCGTAAAATGAATGAGAGCCCCTTGTCTGCGCGTTTTAAGGCTGATAAAACCAGTAAACTGTTTTCTGTAGGCAAGGGAATTCGGCTGGATGGGAACGGGCGTTATGTGTTGAATGCTGATTTAAACTATTTGGAGTCCAAAATAGATCCGCGTAACAGTGTGAAAAATTACACTCGCCTTACTGCTTCCGCCCGCTTGGATGGCAAATGGTTATGGAATGAACGTAATATTCATTGGAATATCAGTTCCGATTATACCGGCTCGTTTGATGATGCGAAGAGGGATAAAGATGCGACAGTAAAGGAAGATTCTTATAAATCGGACTTTAACAGCCTGAAGATAGCGGGGAAATGGAGCATGAAGTTTCCGGCCCATTTATGGATTCGTGAGGTTGGTGTGGCTACTTCTGTCAGTCAGCAGTGGGAGAAGATGCGTGAAATAAAGTCCGTTTCTCTGAATCGTCCGGCAGCTATTGCTACTCAGACAGAAACCGGAGAGTTTGATGGCATCTATCTACCTTATAATTATGTGGCACAGATGGATATTGATGGTAAACCTTTATATGTTACGGCTTCCGCCCGTACGCGGTTGGCTTTCCCGTTGGGGGTATTACAGAATGCGATGAATATGGGGATGGAATGGAATTATCAGAAGAATTTGGGAGAAGGCCAGGTATTCGATGTGACACGGCCCATCAGTGAAAGTTTGAGTACACGGCCTCGCCGTTTTAAGGATATACCGGAGCTGCAACCTTTCGCCTTCTATGCCGAGGAGGTGTTGAATCTTCCTGTAAATAGACATAAATTGGCTTTTACGGCTGGTATCCGTTTGCAGTCTTTATTGGGGCTGGACACTAAATATAAGATGCAGGGCAAGATATATCCCGATCTTCGTCTGGACTTGCAATGGAGTTTACCGGTATCAAACGGATGGGATGTTTCCTTTTCGGGAGGTTTGGGCTGGATCAGCCGTATGCCGACCACCGCACAGCTATATCCGGATTTTAAGTATGTAGATTTGATTCAGTTGAATTATTACCATACCAATCCGGATTATCGCCGTATCAATATGATGACATATAAATGGGATAATACAAACTATCAATTGGAACCAGCACGTAACATGAAATGGGAAGTGCGGGCCGACGTCAGCTATAAGGGAAACCGCCTGTCGATAACTTATTTCCGCGAACGGATGAATAATGCTTTTGATGATATCACTTATTATAGGTCATTGGCATATAAACTATATGATCCTGCTAGTATCGACGGATCAGCATTGACGGCTCCTCCAGAACTTTCTCAGTTGACTTATACAAATGAATATAATCTGGATGTGTATTCCACACAAGGTAATGTAATGAAGGTGTGTAAAGAAGGAGTGGAGTTTCAGTTCGCTTCCAAACGAATAGAATCGCTCAAGACTCGCGTCACTATGTATGGAGCCTGGATAAAGACAATTTATAATTCGGATTCTCCTCAATATAAGGCCTCTTCTATATTGTTGGACAATAAACAGTTGAAATATGTGGGATTGTACAATGGGGACAACGGAACAGAAAGCCAGGCATTCAATACGAACTTTATGTTTGATACCTATATACAGCGTTTGGGACTTACTTTCTCTACGTCGGCACAATGCACTTGGTATACCAACAGACGGAACTTGTGGAATAATGGCGTGCCAGTAAGCTATATAGATCAATCCGGTGAAACGCATCCGTTTCGCGAAGAGGATAAAAACAATATTCAGTTACAGCATCTGGTGGAGAAATATTCAGCCACTTATTTTGAGCGTACTACCGTGCCTTTTTATATGGATATCAATTTGAAGGCGAGTAAACGGATCGGTAAGTATCTGAATCTGGCTTTTTATGTAAACCGGCTTTTGGGTATTTATCCTGATTATACGTTACGGGGCGTACTGCAACGGAGAACGTCCGAATCGCCTTATTTCGGTATGGAAATGAACTTAACCTTTTAGTAAATGAACAATAAAATAGAGATGAAGATGAAAAAGAATCAATTGACAATGTTAGTCCTTTTTGTGACAATGCTGGGATTTACCGCATGTAGTGATGATGACAAAGTGAGCATATCCACTGTAGGTATTACCACTACTGTAGATACAACTATCGAGGGGCTGCAACTGACCGGTGGAACCTATACTTTTGAAAATGTAAATACATCTGTCAAGACAGACATTACCTATCCGGCTCAGAGTATTGAACTGGCGGACGGGTTGTATAATGTAACTTTCATTGGTAAGGGAACTTACTCACAGAATGGAACTCCGGTGGAAGTCGATGTACAGGGAGTACAACAGAATGTGGCCGTATCTGGAGGGTCGTACAAGCTGGAACTGAAGGTTCATGTACTCAATACAGGTGATCCTGATTTTGTGATTGCCGAGATATTTATTCCCGGAACCTATAATGAAGCAGGTAAGCAATATAATGGCGACCAGTATATACGTATCTATAATAACTCGGATAAAGTTTTGTATGCGGATGGATTGATATTTATGGAATCACAATTCCAAACTACTCAGAAATATCAATCGGTAGATCCGGATATCATGGATGAAGCTATTGCGGTAGGCTCTGTTGTAGCAGTACCGGGCAGTGGAACAGATTATCCGGTACAACCGGGAGAATCCTTTATCCTTTGTGACAATGCGATCAATCATAAAGAGGCTAATCCGAATTCTATAGATTTAAGTAAAGCCAATTTTGAGTGGTATATTGAATCAAAGCAAGATGTGGATAATCCGGCTGTTCCCAATCTAGATGTTTATTATTGTTATTCCAAAACTATCTGGGTGTTGAATAAACAGGGAAATCGCGCTTATGCTATTGGCAGATTACCCAAAAGTATGACTAAAGAAAAGTATATTTCAGACTATGCATACAACTATACGTATATTATGCAAAATGGAACAGTCAGTAAACCGCAAAGCAAATATAAGTTCCCCAATGAATGGGTGATTGATGCTGTAAATGTAGGTGCTTCCAATGAATGGCAGTGGAATGTAACCTCTACCGGGCTGGATATGGGGCATACTTATATCGGTATGAACAATACCGTTGCAGAAAACATCGGAAAGTGCGTAATGCGTAAAGCCGCCTACAAGGATGGTGATCGGGAAGTATTGCAGGATACAAATAACTCTACCGTTGATTTCACACCTGCGGCTACTCCGAGCCTGTTTAACAAATAATTGAATCCGTCTTATTGATATATAAATCTTTATTATTCATGATGCTAATCCGAATTATCATTATGTTGCTGATTGCTTTATTTGTGGAGAGTCGGCAGGAAGCCTTCGGGCAGACTACCGACACACTCTCCCTGTCCGATAAGGTAATCCGTACCGCTTCATTTGCGACTGGATTTCGTGGCGAGATATGGCAGAATCCGGCACTTTATTATTACTATACTCCGTATATATGGACAAGGCTGGACGTAAATGGAGCTTATCATGATAAAGGAAAAGCATCTTTGAAACAGGAAGGTGATAAGGATACCCGTATCGGGGTAGATGTCAATTCCTTCGTTATTCTTTCGGAACGTGATCGTGTATTCGGTTCAGCAGGATACAGGAGTGAGAAGCAGGAGAATGTGTTATGGAATGAAAATATAGACTGGAAATTGATCGCTCCTTACGTGACTGGTGATTCCATTGGTGGTTTCCTGAAGGGAGAAACTTATTATTTCAATGGAGGTTACGCCAGTGAGTCAGGTTCCTGGACATGGGGAATCACCGGTGGTTACAGAGCGTCTCATAATTATCGGGATAAAGATCCGCGTCCACGTAATACAGCTTCCGATCTCTCTTTTGCTTTGGGAGCAGGATATCGTCTGGGGACATATCGTTTGGGAGTTTCCGCAGATTTCCGGCTTTATCAGCAGAAAAGTGAGATTTCATTCCTTGCAGATAAAGGCTCTACTTCGGTATACCATATGTTGGGATTGGGCATGGATTATGTGCGTTTCGCCGGAAACCAGACCGGGACGAAGCATCAAGGCATCCGGTGGGGAGGAAGCATAGGCATTCTGCCAGTTGATACGGAAAAGGGGATATCGGCCACAGTTTCAATTGACCGTATGTCAATGGACAAGAAATTGAGCAATGCCAATAATCTCACTTTGCTGGAATTGAATACGACTGATTTGAAAGGAAACGTGACCTGGATGCGGGAACTTCAGCAGGCAGAACACCTTGCTGTGAAACTGGATGCAGGCTATATAGTTCGTAAAGGAATGGAGAATATTTACGGAGAGGCGGGCGGAAGCTCCTATGGAGCATTAATTAGTACATCTCCGGGAATGAAGGTCACGAATAGTCGGATTGCCGTAAGTGGTTTGTGGGAGAAGCTTTTGACCGATAAAGGTGTATGGGGAGGAGCAATTGTCCCAAACATAATCTACCATCGGTTGGAAACGGATTACAACGCCGTATCCCGGTTTGTTCACTTGTCTGTTTTGGAGAGTTCTTTGCGTGCCCGTTTGCTGTATCAGAAGAGGCTGCTACGATTGACCGCAGAAGCTAACGGTGGATATTATGCCAATTTATCGGCTGAATATTCTTTACCGGGATTGAATACCGCGAAGTCGTCCGCCCAGACTTTATTGGCAAATATTGACTATTTATCTGATAGTTATAGTATGGTGGGGATTCGTCTGCAAGGGGATTATCCCATCATGAAACAATATAACCTGTCTTTGTCTGTTCAATGGCAGGCGGCATATTATAAAAAATGCGGAACGGCCCAGTATGCCGTTTGTTCATTGGGCATCTTTTTTTAAAAAATAAAAACAGTTAGCATATGAAAATTAAGTTTATGGTCGCTGCAACCTTAATGGCAGCTTTAGTAACTACTACTTCTTGTGGAAACAGTAACAAACAGAGCCAGTCTGAAAAAACGGAGCAGGCGGCTCCGGCGGCATTGAGCATCGATAATCTGCTGGTGCATGCCGATTCACTGGCCAACAAGGAGGTGACTATCGAAGGAATCTGCACACATACCTGCAAGCACGGAGCTACAAAAATATTCCTGATGGGTAGTGATGATACCAAAACGATTCGTGTGGAAGCCGGACCTTTGGGCTCGTTTGATACCAAATGCATCAACGCTATTGTCACAGTGACCGGAACGTTAAAGGAACAGCGGGTAGATGAAGCTTACTTGCAAAACTGGGAGGCTAAACTGAAAGCACAGACTGAAAAATCTCATGGAGAAACTGCTGCCGGGTGTGATTCGGAAAAAAAAGCACGCGGTGAAACAGCCAGCACCCCTGAAGCCCGTATTGCGGACTTTCGCGCAAAGATAGCAGAAAGAAAAGCTGCTACCGGAAAAGATTATCTGTCATTCTACTATATGGAAGCCAGTTCTTATGAAATCGCAGAATAAAGGTACTGCATTCCGCAAGTGGAGCCGGATCATCCATCGTGATCTGTCTTTCTTCTTTGCGGGAATGATTTTGATTTATGCTATTTCGGGTATCGTGATGAACCATAGGGATAGCATAAATCCCCATTATACAGTTACACGAACGGAATATAAAATAACAGAGGATCTGTCGGACAAGAGCAAAGTTAATGAGAAGATGATTTTGACTTTGTTGGAACCGCTGGGCGAAGCCGGAAATTTTACTAAATATTATTACCCGGAACCGGATCTGATTAAGGTTTTTCTGAAAGGAGGCTCAAGTCTGGTGATTAACACCCGGACAAAAGATGCTGTCTACGAGGGGGTGAAGCGCCGTCCGCTGATCTCTTCCATGGTACAACTCCATTTCAATCCGGGTAAGTGGTGGACTTGGTTTGCCGATGCTTTTGCTGTCTGTCTGATTATTATCACTGTCAGCGGTATAGTGATGATAAAAGGTCCTAAAGGATTGTGGGGCAGAGGAGGAATCGAGTTGGTGGCCGGTATCTTGATTCCTATTCTTTTCCTGGCGTGTTTCTAATAGCAAACGAAAAATGATTTATAAAGCATGAGTGCAATTATAGAATGTAAGAACCTGACCCATTATTACGGTCAACGCAAGATTTATGAGAACTTGAGTTTTGAAGTTCCTCAAGGGCGTATCTTGGGGTTGTTGGGTAAAAATGGTACAGGGAAAACGACAACCATTAATATATTGAGCGGTTATCTTCAGCCGCGTTCAGGCGAATGTCGCATCTTTGGTGAGAACATTCAGACCATGAATCCTGCTTTACGCAGGAATATCGGTTTATTGCTGGAAGGTCATGTTCAATATCAGTTTATGAATATCACACAAATAGAAAAGTTTTATGCTTCTTTTTATCCGGGACAATGGAAAAAGGAGGCTTATTATGACTTGATGAATAAATTGAAGGTAGCTCCGGGGCAACGTATCTCAAGAATGTCGAACGGACAGCGTTCGCAAGTGGCATTGGGACTGATCCTGGCACAAAATCCGGAGTTGTTGATTCTGGATGATTTCTCTTTAGGACTTGATCCGGGCTATCGCCGTCTTTTTGTGGATTATTTACGTGATTATGCCCGTTCCGAGAACAAGACTGTTTTCCTGACTTCCCATATTATTCAGGATATGGAGCGGTTGATTGATGATTGTATTATTATGGATTATGGCTCTATCCTTATTCAACAGCCTATTGAAACGTTGATGAAAGAGCTGAGAAGATATACTTGTACTGTGCCCGAGGGTTATCAGCCTCAGTTGCCGGCAACTTGCTATCATCCGGCTGTCATTCGTCAAACCTTGGAAACGTACTCCTTTTTGCCTCCCGTGGATGTGGAGAAACTGTTGAAGGAAAGTCAAGTTCCCTTTACTGGTTTGCAGCACGAAAATGTAAGTCTGGAAGATGCCTTTATCGGTCTTACCGGAAAGTATTAATATGTAAACTAAATAGAAGAAATATGATACAAGCCATATTTTATAAAGAGTGGATAAAAACGCGTTGGTATTGGTTGCTGGCAACTCTTTTTATGATAGGGATCACAGGATATTCCATGCTTCGTATTGGCCGTACCATTGCCATACAGGGAATCGATCATTTATGGGTAGTGATGGTCCAGAAGGATGCTATATTTATTGATTTGTTGCAATTTGTCCCTTTACTTATCGGTATCTTGCTTGCTGCCGTACAGTTTTTCCCCGAGATGCAACGTAAGTGTTTGAAGCTTACTTTGCATTTGCCTTATTCACAGAAGAAAATGGTCATGTCAATGTTGGCCTATGGCGTACTTGCACTGGTGACCTGTTTTGCTATGAGTTTTATTATGATGGGAGTTTATCTGCCACAACATTTTACAAGTGAGTTGGTGCAGCGTGTTTTATTATCTGCGGCTCCATGGTTTTTTGCCGGATTTGCCGGTTATCTGCTTGTTTCATGGATTTGCCTGGAACCCACATGGAAGCGCAGGGTTTTGAATCTGATTATTGCGGCATTGATTTTCCGTGTCTACTTTCTGGCTCCGGGAGCGGAGGCATATAATAGTTTCTTGCCCTGTCTGACACTTTATACGTTGCTTGCCGCTTCTCTTTCGTGGATTTCTGTGGTACGGTTCAAGGCCGGTAAGCAAGACTAATTGAATGTTTATTATTAAAAAATCAAACAAACATGATTCGATTCAGCAAAATATTTTTTTATATTACCGTAGCTGTCCTGCTTGTATGGCAGTTGCCTTGGTGTTATGCTTTTCTCACACTGAAGCCTGTCAAAACTCCTTTTACTATGTATAGTTCCGTACTTGGTGATTTTGTTATTACACAACTAGATGAGAATAAGCAACTTCACCGCTATGATACGAAAGGCAATACATATACACAACAGCAGGTAGACAGTTTGTTGCCTTCTCTCTATGTGCGCCAGCTTACGGCGGACGAACGTTTCCCTGATACCATTTGTGGTAAGGCAGTTAGTCCGAAAGATATTCAATTGACAAACTTTACTTTCAAGAGTGTGCCGTCAGCCATCAATGCTCCCCAGACAGGACTCTATTTTCTGATGGAGTCCATGTCCAAACGGGTGGATTTGAAAATGCCCGAAGATGCATTCCGTTTTACCGATAAAGGTATAGAATTTATTCGTATGGAAACGAATTGTATCGATGAGGCGAAAAGCAAATTGTTTACGGATATGCTGGTTCAGAAAGGGTTTGCTTTTCCTGCATGCTATGCTTCGGGCAATCCAACTACTCGTAAAGACTATGATGAGGGATATCTGGTTTTAGATGCCAACCATAAATTGTTCCATCTGAAGTGCACCAAAGGACGTCCGTATGTGAAAGCTATTCAGTTGCCTGAAGGAGTCTTGCCGGAATATGTGTTTATTACTGAATTCCGTAGCCGTCGGACTTTGGGGTATATGGTAGATAGCAAGCATCATTTTTATATTATCAATAGTGATGGAAGTTTGGTGAAATCAGCTCTCCCCGGTTTCGATCCGGCAAAAGATGAGTTGACCATCTTTGGAAATATGTTTGACTGGACTGTAAAGTTATCGACAGATAAAGATGATTATTACTATGCTTTGGATGCTACAGATTATTCACTGATTAAAGAACATGCCTATAAAGATATCCGCCGTTCTGTTCCGGGGTTGTCTTTTACATCTCCAGATGACAAATTTGTAAAACCTCGTTTTTGATGTGAATTTGGCAGGGGAAGTCTGATATTAAAATGTATATTAGTTCGAACAGACCGAAAACAACTAGGTAAAGGGGCTATCATGTTAGGCATCAGCTAACTCTACCTTCTGTGAGATACTGCAAATACGGGATTATATAATTGTGCGGACAGACAGGAGGGCGTGAAAACAGCCTTCCTTTTTTTGATAATATTTAAGATACAGGGATTTGATCTAGTTTTTCTTGCTCGTCAATTTTATATTATGATAATCGTTCTTTGAGTATATGCAGGATAAAACAGGTTGTTGAATTTTGCTTGTTTTTAAATTTTCAAAAATGCCAGATTGCATATAAATAATCTTCGTTTTGACCTCCTTTTATCCTAAACCAACTCTTAATTGTATAACCGATTTATGATTTAAAGAACCAATTTCATTCCGTAATTTTAGACAATTATTTGCAATACTTTTGATTGATATTGAAAAATAGGAGGGGGTGGGTCATCAGTTAAACGAATGAAATTACTGGAAATAAAAATCCCTATAACTGCAATGGTTACAGGGATTTATATATTAGCAATGTATTATATTACTTGCTCAAAGCAGTAGCCACGTCAACCGCACAAGCCACTGTACATCCTACCATCGGGTTGTTACCGATACCCAGGAATCCCATCATTTCCACGTGAGCAGGAACTGATGAAGAACCGGCGAACTGAGCGTCTGAGTGCATACGACCCATAGTGTCCGTCATACCGTAAGAAGCAGGACCGGCAGCCATGTTGTCCGGGTGAAGAGTACGACCTGTACCACCACCTGATGCAACTGAGAAATAAGGCTTACCTGCAAGAACACGTTCTTTCTTGTAAGTACCTGCAACCGGATGTTGGAAACGAGTCGGGTTAGTAGAGTTACCGGTGATAGATACGTCTACACCTTCTTTCCACATGATAGCTACACCTTCGCGAACATCATCGGCTCCGTAGCATTTTACTTTTGCACGAGGACCGTCAGAATAAGCGATTTCACGAACTACTTTCAGTTCACCTGTGAAATAATCGAATTCAGTCTGAACGTATGTAAATCCGTTGATACGAGAGATGATCTGTGCAGCGTCTTTGCCCAAACCGTTCAAGATACAACGCAGAGGTTCTTTACGTACTTTGTCTGCTTTTGCAGCGATTTTGATAGCACCTTCGGCAGCAGCGAATGATTCGTGACCTGCCAGGAATGCGAAACATTTAGTTTCTTCGCGCAGCAACATAGCAGCCAGGTTACCGTGACCGATACCTACTTTACGGTCGTCGGCTACAGAACCCGGAATACAGAATGCCTGCAGACCGATACCGATAGCTTCGGCAGCTTCGGCAGCGTTTTTGCAACCTTTCTTCAATGCAATGGCAGAACCTACTACGTAAGCCCACTTGGCATTTTCGAAACAGATAGGCTGAGTTTCTTCACAAGTTTTATAAGGATCAAGTCCGGCAGCTTCGCAGATTGCGTTAGCTTCTTCGATGTCTTTGATGCCGTTTTCGTTCAAAGCAGCAATGATCTGTTTGATACGACGGTCTTGGCTTTCGAATTTTACTTCTCTAATCATATTCTTTCCTCCTTATAATTATTCGTGACGTGGATCAATTTTCTTAACAGCTCCCTGTTCTTCAGTTACACGTCCGTAAGTACCTGTAACTTTCTTCAACGCTTCGTTAGCATCAGTACCCTTCTTGATTTCGTCCATGAACTTACCCATGTGAACGAATTCGTAACCGCAGATTTCGTCGTTCTTATCCAGGAATACGTTCTTGATGTAACCTTCAGCCATTTCAAGGTAACGGGGACCTTTAGCCAAAGTACCATACAAAGTACCTACCTGGCTGCGAAGACCTTTACCCAAGTCTTCCAGACCGGCACCGATAATCAGACCGCCTTCCGAGAAAGCTGACTGAGTACGTCCGTAAACGATTTGAAGGAATAGTTCGCGCATTGCTGTGTTGATAGCGTCACAAACCAAGTCGGTGTTCAATGCTTCCAATACAGTCTTTCCCGGAAGGATTTCAGCAGCCATGGCAGCCGAGTGAGTCATACCTGAGCAACCGATAGTTTCTACCAATGCTTCCTGGATGATACCTTCTTTTACGTTAAGGGTTAGTTTACAAGCACCCTGCTGAGGAGCACACCAGCCAATACCGTGTGTCAAACCAGAGATGTCTTTAATTTCTTTTGATTTTACCCACTTTCCTTCTTCAGGAATAGGAGCCGGTCCGTGATTGGGACCTTTCTTCACAACACACATGTGTTCTACTTCGTGTGAATAAGTCATATTCTTTACGTTTTTTGGTAATAAAATAAATATTCGTAACCACGTGAAAAGATTGGTTATTCTTTTCGCCTACAAAGTTAGTCGTTTTATTCTTTTCTGCAACTTGTTGCCCGTCACTTTTTATCTTTAAATAAAATAAATTTATTGCAGGACAGCATTTTGCAAACTAGAGTTGCCAAAATGTTTTTTCTTTCCGATGAAATTTCTATCTTTGTACCTATATTATAATGATAGGAATGGAAGCAAATAAAATAGCAATTACGGACGAAGCTTTGCGCCGAGGTGCGGAAGAGGGCATGGATGGTTTCTTGAAGGTGTTTATAGATAAATACTTGGAGGTGACAGGAGGTGTTGTCAATGCGGAAACAATGCCTTTGCTCAATGGTTACCAGCATTCATTGTTGGGGTATCATTTCTTGCGTGAAGAAATAAATGAAGGTGGTTTTGTACAATTGATACAGAATGGTTTTGGACCTTATATCTTTGATAATCCTTTTGCAAAAGCAATGCGGCAGTTTGGAGCGAAAGAATTTGCCAAATTGATTTATAGCGCGAAGAAAATATATGATGAGAACCGTGCTGATTTGGAAAAGGACAGGGATGATGAGGAATTTATGGCAATGTATGAGCAATACGAGGCCTTTGATGAGTTGGAAGAGCAGTTCATGGATATGGAAGAGTCGGTAACTGCCCGGATTGCAGAATATGTGGACAATCATATTGAGGAGTTTGCGGAGATTGTATGACAAGGACTTTTGCGTACTTTGTCGGGTATAAGCTCATGCGTTTTGATATAAAAAAAGTAAGTTGGCTTCAATAGCTAAGTAAGATACGTTCGTTGGCTGACGAACCTATGTTGCTTGGTCAAGCAAGTTAACTTACTTTTTTTGTCTTGTTATTCCGGTGTCATTCCATTTATTGTTTCCTGATAAACCAACCTTTGATATAGGCGGTTGCCAGTACGGCAAGTCCTGCCGCCAGGCAGATTCCCGTAAACACCAGTCCGTAACCGTTCAAGAAAGCTACCGGAGCGAAAGTTATCAGAGAAATCTCTACCGGGGCGATGAACAAGTAAGCCAGTGCATAGTTATCCAGGCATCGGCTGCGCATTTTGGGGTCTGCAACGCGGAGCAATGCGATGCCCATAGCCATAGTTCCTGTAAACCATCCCCATGTGAAGATAGCTTTCTCGAACCAACATTCTTTCATTAGTTTGCGGGCCATGACCAGAACATAAATCAGGGTTGCGATTAATCCTGAGACTAACAGAATTAATAAGGGTATGATGTACTCTATTACAACAGATATTTTAATGGAAGCAATTCCAAAAGCTACCAGAAAATCGGTAAAGGCTCCGCTGATGTGGCCTATGGTTTGGGGTCAGCGGATTTTCCTGGTTGGTAAGCTTTCTTTTAAGCGTATAGCCTAG
>OHYF01000773.1_pt1 | contig 14988 bp, 8 predicted proteins | sample 1580111 | NCBI WGS metagenome assembly OHYF01 (sample SAMEA3882530, study PRJEB24775) | human gut metagenome | biome: human-associated habitat; feature: intestine environment; material: feces | place: Netherlands | collected 2009/2010
CATCCCCGGGCAGAAAGCCCCGTGCTACGGTTTCGTCAACCGGTTGTCGCGCCTGAGTTATGGCGTTTACCTGCTGCACATCATCGTGCTCTACTCCGTCTTTTTCGACATACTGAAGGCCATGGAACTGGGCACACCTTGGTTCATCCTGACGCTGACCCTCTGTACCTTCGCATTGAGCAACCTCATCACATGGCTGCTGTCCAAGCTTCCTTTCGGGAAATACCTTGTAGGATAAATATTCTCTCCATAAGAAAATCAAAGGAGATACGGCGCAATGCCGCATCTCCTTTTTTAATTCTTTTAATGCCATTCAATAGGGTCTTACGAAAATATTGTTTATAAAATCCTGAAAACAATCTTCCCCTTAAATCAAATACCTATTAAACCAATCATTAACCTAATCTCAATATTAACTAACTGCAATGCAAAGAAAGGAAAGATTTAGGAGATTACATAGAAAAAATGGCGCAAAAAATAGCAAAAACACGTATTTTAGCATAAGGTGATGCATATTAAACATTTATACGCCTCTCTTCCCTCAATGAACCATAGCTTTGGCCAACAGCACCTGCCCTTCTTGCAGACAGGCACGCAACAAAAGCAGCCCTTTCACCGGAGATAATGCCACGCAAGCATTATATAATCCCCGTACATTCTGAGACTTCAGCAACCGTCCTTGAAGATCGAAAACATCTATTTTTCTCAATGGAGCCGAAGAATCTATATTCATTTCCAATCCACCGTTACTTCCAGGCAGAATATGCACGTCCAACCGGGCATCCTTACCTCCCTCCGACATGGCATCCGCAATCCCGGATCCGGGTTTCTTATGAAAACGGAACACTTTCACATCTTTTGCCGGCACCTTGTAAGAAAGTTCCTCACCGTCCACAACCACAGTTTCACCACTCCACAGTTCCTTCACCGTATCGAAGTCTCCAAGAGCGATATCGAGGCCGGACAAAGGAATACTTCCGGACGACTCCCCGTCGGTATAATTAAATACGGCCACATACAGGTATTCCTCCGTATGATGCATAAAGCAGGTTTCCGCCGCATCCGCATTCCCGTTATGCTCCTTATGTCCATACACAGGCATGAACGAGCGTCCTAAATCGGCCATCTCATTGATATCCTTATTCATCATGATTTCTTGCGCACGGGCACGCGACAAGGCTCCATTTCCCGAATCATCATTCAAGGCGAAATTGTCCGCCACCATCATCATTCCGGTTACTGCCCCGCTCGTGAAACGGGCACGGTTCTCTCCCAACGTACAGTTTTTAGGACTTCCCCAGCCCCCGCTACCGACCATGACCAAGTGATCCGGGTCATTATACTGATAAAGCAAGTCGGTCCACCAACCGCCGGAAATGGCATTCATACAGTACTCCGTCTGACCGATATCAGCCCATGTGTCACACCCTACACGGCGGGAATTCCCGTAATGATAAGGGAAAAGAGGCGAAATGGAGAAAGAAAGGAACATCGGCTCGTCTCCCTCATCGACCACCTTCGTCAGATAGCTCAACCCATTATTATAGGCTTCCATGGCCGTCGTCACGCCTTTTGCATAATAAGAATCAGCCTGCACCATACCGTGACTGGTAAAATCCAGTTTCAGGAACCGGAATCCTTGCTTCTTCATTTCCTGAATACGGGTAGAAATCCATGCTTTCGTGCCCGGATGGGTCGGATCCAGACACATGGCTCCTCCCAGACTATAAGGTTCACCGTTCACTTTCAGGAAACAGTCTTCTGCCGTGTACTGGGTGCTTCCCATTTTGTCGCTCCATCCCCACCACCAAGAAAACGGAGTGAAATACAATCCCACCGTCTGACCGTTTTCTCCGCCTTCCTTGCACAACTTTATCCTCTCATCGGTTGACAGATTGTCCCAAGAGTCTATACCGATTATTTGTATGCCTTGACTGTTCACGAAACCATTAGGTTTCAAGACCTCATGATAATAATCCGCTATTTCCACATCCGCGTCGAAAGAATTCTTTTTTTCCAGTACGCCCCAACTTTGCCAACCGAAAGGCGTTCCCTTATCCCACGTATCACGCATCGGCTGGACCATCGTATTGGCACGGGCAAAAGTCTCCATGCCCGTACGCCAATCGTCTGCAAAACCGACAAACATACGGGCTGATGATATTTTAGGCCCTTTCAGCTTACCGTGAGGCAAGACGTCCCGCGTCTCCGACGTAGAAGCACCGGAATAGACTTTCAAGACATTGACCCGCCCATTGTCCGAAGCTTCTACCGATATGGCGTTCTTCCAATGGTCATGGTCTACTGCACCGATTACCATCCCCTCCTTGGTTTCTCATCTTATACTTATTATAACGTGTCCAGCCGTCATTATCGAAAGGCACTTTAAGCATACGGTTGTCTTCACTTTCGGAGAAGAGGACATACATCTGACTGACCGATACCGGAGCCAGATAATTGGAACGTATAGCCTCGTCCCCCTCTATGGACAAGTCTGTAATTAAAAAGTCGTTTTCTTCATATACACAAAACCGCTGCACCATCTGCACGTCGTCCCCATTGTCCGGACGGGTAAAGGTAAACGTATAACTGGTCCCTGCCCCGAACTCGTCACTTACCTGTTCCTCGGTCTGTTTTATGTCGGCAAAAGATGCAGGCGTCACAGTACGCGACTCTCCCGTCACATTGTCGTAGGCCACCTCTGAAGCGGAACGTGTGAAAAGACATTTTCGGGCCGAGCCGTCCTCGTTTAAAACATTCACCCGAAAAGCGTGGTCGTTTTCGATATATGAAATTTTCCACAAACCGTCCACAATCACAATATCCTCCGCATATCCTTGCGTGAAGCATCCACCAGCTCCCATCAATACCGATAAGCTAAGAATCGGCTTTAACAAAGTATTTCTCATATCTACAAAGTTTAATAATTACATTCAACCGGTCTCTTCTTTTTAAATCGGAATAGAGAGAAAAAACGTCCCGGCTATTTTCACAAACGACCGGAACGCACAATCTAAACTAATCTAATGTTAATCAAAAGAAACTATTTTTATTACTTCACGATCTTAACCGCTTTATGGTTTGTCTTTACAACAAACACCCCTCTGCCATTTAATATAATAGGAGTATTCGTCATTCCCGTAGCCACCTCGGCACCTTGCATATTGTAGATGGCTACCGCAGCAGACTCTGAACTATTCACCGTGATTACATTGCCTTCGATGGCAACCTTCACATCTGTCTGCTTCTCCGGAGTTTGGATACTGGTCTCATACCCGTCTGTCACAGTCACTTCCGTCGTTGTGAAACCACTGGCCAAATAAGCATAGTTCACGGCCTGCACACCCACGGTATAGCTTCCGGCCGGAAGTTTCTCGAACACATAGAAGCATAAACTTTCATCCATGGAATAGTTTACGGCATACGCGCCGAACATGCTATAAGCCAACTGCTTGCCGGTTTCCGTATTGGCCGGGACCAGCATCCGGACGGCACCCGTCTCGTTGTTGCGGATATACACATTGTGGACTGCCACATTGCCATTGCTCAAATAAGAAGCAGGCCATTTCACCGTCACCTGGCCGTTTTCTGCTGCCTCAGCCGTCACTTCAGCAGGCGCATCCGGATAAACCGGCTCATAATCGGTCTCATTGTAACTGATGATAAAGTTATCCGTGCCGCCTTCATAACCTCCAGCCATGATATCCAGCTTGCCATCATTGTCCACATCACCGAAGTTACCCGGAACAGGATCCGAATCATCCCAAATCCATGTGAAGCCTCCGAAAATGTCGTTACTCCAATAACCTAAATCATACGATGTATAAAGACCTACGCTTCCGCCTTCACTCACTTCAAAGACTCGGCACCAGTCCCATTTGTTGCCATCGGGTTTCAAGGCGTCGGAATGTCCGCGGTGATATAAGTCCGGCACATCATCACCATTGAAATCCGCATAGAAGAATCCCCGGTTTCCGGCATCCGTCATGCCCACCATAGGCACAGTCTCTTCAACGAAACTGAACACACTGCCCTCAGTCGGAGTATTGATAAGGCAGAAAGTCTCATGAATGTCGCCTCTTTTCTTCCCACTGATCCAAAGGTCCAACAAACCGTCCTGATTATAGTCCGTGGCCATCATCACCGTATTGTTAGATCCCCAAGCCGTAAATACATCCGACACTGTCCCCGTAGTCTCGAGTCCCAAATTGGCCAAAACTTCCTGAGCAGCCGGAATCAACTGGTCTGTCACGTCCTTAAACGTACCGTCTTTCTGGTTGTGATAGAAACGGATTTCATCTCCATCTGGTTCTACCCCGACATCCCCCATGGCTGTGCCATCCGCATATCCGGAAACCACGATGTCCAACCAACCGTCATTGTCCATATCGAAAAAGACCACGGAACCATGACTCAAAGGTTTGGCTTTCATGGTAGGCTGATCCTGGAAATACACGCTCTCGATAGGATCGCCTGTTTCCGGATCTTCGCCGGCACCGCTTTCTTCCCACAGCCCGTGACGGTTCACTTCTACATCAAAAGGCAATGGTTCGAACACGTTCATTTCTTCAAAACGTTCGCCGTTTACGTTACGAAGCAACTTCACAAAACGTCCGTCGTATGCATTGCCGGTTATCAAAAGGTCCACATATCCGTCTTTGTCATAATCACCCGTTACGACCGAAGTATAAGCGTTGTCTTCATTAAACCGGTTGTAATCACCTTTTTTCGGGCTCTCGGAAAATTTAATGGAACTAAGCACTTCGTCTTCCACCGCTTCAAATTTACCGTTCCCTAAATTCTTCACCAATATATACCCCTGAAGGTCACCTACTTTTCCAGGATGGAGAATCAGGTAGTCCACTAAACCGTCGGCATTGAAATCAATGGGTTGCGACCCAACGCTCCAAGCCGTCTGCGGCAGACCGTTCTGTGTGCCGACATAGACCTCATTTTTCGTCACAATCGTATCATTCACCGGCTTCCCTTCATCATCTACCACCGGTATGATTTCTTCTACAATCTTATTGCCTTCGCCGTCCAATACGAAATCACCACTTTCATCCGTTTTCCATATCGTATCGGTCTTCTGTACGATAGTAGAATCCAGCTCGGTTTCCATTATAGGTTCAAAGTCGGCTTGGAACGTCCGTTCTCCCAATCCTTTGGCAAACACGGTACGGGTTTGCCAACTATACGATTGACGCTGGCCGTCCAACCATAAATCATTGACTCCGTCATTATCGAAATCGCCGATTTTGGGAGTACACATACTATTCGCCCAACCATAGTTTTCCCTAAACGTCATATCACGTGTAAATGTGATCGGGTTGTCTTGGGCCTGCACTTCAAAAACTGAAGTCAACAAAGCCGCACTGAACAACATTTGTTTGAAAGTCTCCTTTTTCATAATTACATTTTTTAATTAAACACTGATTATTCTTACATACACTATTTCATGTACCAACGCTCTTCTTCCATCAAGGCCTGCTCCATTCTTTCCGCATTTTCTCCGAAACGTTTGGAAACCTTTTTAGCCATATAAGCCGGATATTGGTTACGATGACGAGCCACCCTCAGCAAATCAAAGAACCTGTTGCCTTCAAAACATGTCTCCGCCGCCATTTCATCCACGATACAGTCTTCCACAAACAAGATGGAATCTTCCAACGTTCCAGTTGAAGTTTCCGTATTGAAATCCGGGATGATATAAAATTCATTATCGTATGGAATACCGTTTCCCCGTCCACGAGTAGCCGTACCTACGTTGTCTGCAAAGATGTCTTCCGTGAAATCCGTGTATATTTCCCCTTTGCGTTCACTCTGTTTAACCCGATTAGGATTTTCAAGCGTCGTGGCATTCAATCCATATTTTAAAACCGCAAAAGCCATCGTCGGTTTTTCCAAACGGTTCAAGGCTTCAGCCAAACGGAGGTAAACATGAGAAACCCGATATAAAGGCAAAGTCCGCTGCAGGTACAATCCCCCCAAAGCCTCATTTTCGGGGTCGCTTCCCGACACTGAAGTATTGTCCATGTTGAAAAATTTACATATATATGTAGCTGCAACATTGTTCAGTGTCATTGAACCATAGGCTGAAGGATAAACCTGCCCTCCGGCAAGAATAGCTTGCCCCCGCATGTCTCCATCACAATATCCGGACACCGTCGGCTTTCCTTCTACGCCTACCACATATAAAGCGTTTGACATTTCGTCCACAAAAGATTGCGCCGGAGCAATAAAAGCCTTGTCGTTGTAAGACATGCGGAGCAACAAAGGATGGTAAGCCTTTGCGTCCGAACTGTAAACAAAGGATGATATCACCTCGCTGCTAGCATAAGATAGCCCCGATGTATGTGTAAAATACGAAAAGCCCCTACGGGATATGTCAAGCCATGAATTACGATACATCGATGTCACCATCAGTTCCCGTTCCTTTATCAGCCTGTAATATGCGGTGGCCGCATTCGCATATTGGTTCAAGAACAGGTATAAATCGCCCAAAAGCATGTCCACCGGAATAAATACCTTATCAAGGTTCAAACCATCCACGGAACCGTAGTTCAAATCCCTGACTCCGATATATGGTTTCAAGTCTTCTATCAGAAGCTCTGCCAACTGTTCTTGGTTTTTCTGTGGATAATCCTTCAAACTGGCTTCCAAATCCAAAATCGGAGTTTCAATCCAACTGACTTCGCCACAAAGCAACGCCAATTGCCAATAAGTCCATGCCCTTAACACTTTGATTTGTGCGAATTCAGGTATCATAACTTTATCTTCGTAATCAACCAAAGCCGTATCCATGTGGGCTATCGCGTAATTACAATTATTAATGACCTGATAATAATCATTCATCATCTTATATTGATTAGAGGCAGAAACCTCAAATTTGGATATTTCCTGAAGGTCTACATCTGCATTGACCGTGGTCTCCATTAAATCGCCACGTAATTCCCCCATCAGTACATACCTGTCTCCTAACTTCTGTATTTGGGCCAGTATCCCCATGATGGAATACAGCGAATCATTGGGAGAATCCAAGCGATTCCCCGACTCAAAAACGACTGAAGTCGAATCTGTCTCAAACATGTCGGAACAAGCCGTAGGTACTAATAACCCTAAGCAAATCCATGCTCCCCAAACCGTCTTCATGTTCTTTATATTCATCTTCATAACCGACATTTTTACATTATAAATTGATATTCACACCCAACTGAAACGATCTGGACTGAGGGGTCAACCCTCCATCAATGCCCTGTTCCAATACAGATGTACTATAAGAAAACTCCGGGTCGACACCCAAATACTTCGTCAACGTACAAACATTGTTCACGGCTGCCCAAACAGAAAGGCTTTGAATAAAGTTCTGCCTCATCGGAACATGATAAGTAAGCATCAAACGTTTGAACTTCAGGTAAGAAGCATCTTCGATCCAACGATCTGAGAAACGTGAATTTCCCATAGGGTCGTCATACGTGGCACGAGGAATATCCGTTTGCTGCCCGTTGCCCATCCATCTGTTTTCCATGGAAGAAGACTGGTTATACAAACTCTTTCCCGACTCCAGACTGGCACGCAAAGCATTATAAGCATCATTCCCCAACGAATAAGTAAACAACGCTCCCAGTTCCAGATTCTTCCATTGGAAAGTCAGATCGAAGTTTCCGTAAATGTCCGGATTCGGGTCTCCTATTACCACTCGGTCCTCTTCATTGATAATTCCATCCTTTTTCACATCTACAAAGCGCATATCGCCTGCTTGGAAGGGCATGCGTTGCCCTGAAGAAGAAAGGATGGCCAGACCAGCTTCGGTCGCTTCTTGCGAAGTGGAGTAGACCCCGTCCGTAAGATAACCATAAAATACACCCACCGGGCGACCAACCTCTGTCAGCACTTGTCCGTCACATACTTCGGTAATGAAACTTCCATTTTCCAAGGACGTCACCTCGTTTTTGTAATGTCCGACTGTCGCCCCGATGTTTAATTTAAAGTCACGCATATCCAATGCCCGAACCTTCACGGCGACTTCCAAACCATTATTTTTCATTTCTCCGTCATTATCCCAGAAATATTCCAGCCCGGCTTCATCATTCAGCGGCCTACGCGTTACCAAATCTTTAGTACGAGAGAAAAAGACATCGGCATTCACAGCCAAACGATTTGAAAACATACTAAAATCCAAACCGATATTGGTTCTTGCCGTAGTTTCCCATTTCAATTTCTCATTGCCGATATTAGCCAAAACCAAGCCCGTAGCATCCTTAACGAAAGACGTAGAAGTAAAATAACTTCTATTGGCGAAAAGCGGAAGGTTATCGTTGCCCGACATCGTATAAGCCACACGGACTTTGAGATTGTTGATAAAATCCACATTCCGCATGAACTTTTCCGATGAAACCAACCAAGCCCCTGAGACAGACGGGAAATACCCCCAGGAAACACCACATAAATCTAATCCTCCGGCTTCACGGCCAAAACGCGAAGACGTTTCCAAAGACATGCCGACATTGAAAAAGTAACGGTGCCGGAAAGCATAATCCGCATTAAAATACCAGGCCGCATTCCGATCCGTATACTCATATCCAGTCAATGTACGAAGGTCGCTGTTTGTATTGGAAAGCGCAGTCATATAGTCGCTTCCCGTATTATACCCTTGTCCCATGGTATAACGATAATAGGTATTGTAAAAGCGGCCTCCGATACGTGCATTCAGGTCATGCCGCCAGTCCTTCAGAATCTGCCATGCCAAATAACCATCTACAGACATGGATGTCTGCCGGGCCATGAAATTACGTACCTCATTCAACGCCGTTTCGTAAATCTCTCCCCTATCGGTATACAACGGCTCATTGGAAACACCGTAATCTGGTATAAATAGGTTTTCATTCTCTTTGTCATAAGAAATTCCGAATAAAGCAGCGACTTCCAAACGGTCCGTTATCTGATAACTTGGCCTTAGGTTCAAATTAAAACGATATTTATCCAACTCGGGAACGTCTTCGCCTGTCAACGCCAAGGGGTTGCCGATATTCAATTCATCGACATCCGTCAAACGTCCACTGAATGTCCCATTGTCGTTGTACTGCCACGGAGCATACAACGGGGACTTTACCAATGATAGGAAATAAGGTGAACGCATGCCGTCCAACCCTTCAAAAACAGTCCTGCGCCCTGTTTGCGCATAAGAGATGTCGGTCTGGATTTTAAAATCCTCCGTCAATTTGATGTCTGAATTAAAACGTACGTTCAAACGGTTGAAACTCGTCCCGTCTATGTTTCCGTCGTTCTTGGCATATCCCAAGGAGAAACGATAAAGCGCAATATCATCCCCACCGGCAACCGAAATGCCATAGTTTTGGATAAATGACGTCTTGTTGATTTCATCCGTCCATTTCGTATCGTTGTGTACCGCACGGTAAAACGAACGGGTCGGGTCGTCATTGGTAAACTGGAAACCTTCAACTTCATTGCGGTCCATACCGGACATAATATCTGTCGCATAACGCCGATAGGCCGCCGCACCCATCAGAGGCAGACTTCCAAAAGGTGTCTGAAATCCCATAGAAATATTCGCTTCAATCTGGGTGGCCATTTCACGTGCACGTTTCGTGTCTATCAGTACCACACCATTGGCACCCTTAGCTCCCCAGACCGCAGAACCGTTCTTTAAAATCGTGACTTTTTCAATATCCGACGGGTCAAGCAAGGTCAAAGGGTTATTATAATAATTATCCACAGCACTGGCTACTTGATCCTGCATCTGCCATATCACACCGTCCACCACAAACAAAGGTTGGGCAGAAAGGTTCACGGAATTATATCCCCTGATAAAGAACGAGGAACTGCTACCGGGATCCCCCGAGTGGGAAATAGCACGCAACTGACCGTTTAGCAACGACGTCATATCATCGGTCATGCTCAAAGTTCCGGATGTAAACCCATCCACCACGGCTTCACCGTCCGACACAGACATCCCGTCGTCATAGTACGCATGTCCGGATACCGTAAACAATGATACATTGACTTCATTGCGCCCTTTCACCGGTACGACCTGTCTTGAATATCCGGGTGCCTCTACATAAAGCGCCACCGACAAGTCCGGCACTCCAATCTCATAATTTCCGTTCTCATCCGTCATGGCAGAAACATTCAAATTAGGAGTCGTCACACGGGCACCGGCAAATCCTTTTTTCGTCACAGCATCTATTATCCGTCCTTTCACTTTATAGGGCATATCCGCTTTCTCCGTCCTCACCGAAACACTATCATTTCTTCCCATATCCTGTGCTACGGCAAGCTCCGACAACACGATAAATCCCATCACGGCACTTATCACTTTTACTGAATGGTATTTTGATATATTAGTCATCATACTTATGCTTTAATGAGTTTCTAATTATTTTTTGCAGGAACGAATCTGATCCGATCTATCCTAAACCGCCGTACATACTTTACATTCAACTCCGCATTTGTCACATTCGTTTTTATTTCCAACGTCGTTTTCGGTGATATCTCATTCACTTTATCGGCATTGCCTTCATCTAAATACCACATTGCATCGTAAAAATCAGAAGTCGGGAATTGATATGCGCTCCACACTTTCACCGTTTTCATATAGACATCTCCCACGCTGTCTCCTCCGACAATCAGTTCTTCATCATTTTTCCCCTGACGGTTTTCATATTTAGTTCTACCATTTTCTTGTTCCACCTTCATTTTATAAGACAGACAAGTCTTTTCAGTCGCACGGCTGTTGCCGTCGATTGCAGGAGGAACGAAATCGACATAAATATCATATTTGGTAGCCAGCACATTGGGAATATCGAATGTCACGCCCGGATTCAATGAAGAACCGGAAACTTCCAAATAACTGTTTTCACTAATCCCCTTTACCACACTGGTTCCGTCAACATCCCGTACATAAGCTGAAGTACCTGAAGCCGTAACCAAACGTCGGTCAAGATCTTCACCTTCCACTATTATAGGCTGATTCCACACACACGTATCATCCAGATGGAGATTCCCGTCAGCCAAAAACATCAAGCCGTTGGAAGCCAACTCCTGCCGGTATCCGGCAAAATAATCTTTTGTACTACGTATGACATTTCCGGTTACAGTGACCAAAGTATCAGCACTTCCGGGGTCTGTTATCCGACCGCCAAAAGTCAATCCATATACAATGGCCTGCCCTGTCTGTACTTTCGTGATAGAATCCGCCACAGCTTCATCGGCATTATAGACTTTGAAATATGGACTGACTTGCTCATACGCTTTATCCCAAGCCTCATTGTCCGGTAAGATCATGGTATACACAGAATCTTCATCGTGAATCCATCCTATTCCATAATAATAATTCTGCAACAGGCGATTATAGTCCTTAAAAACAGAGTCCTTCTTATTACTCCCTCCCGAAACATAGATTTTCTCCGAGAACTGGTTTATAAAGTCATATATCTTTGAATAATTCTCTTGAGTGGAAATATACTCCCAGAAATTATAACGATAAGGTATGGTGTCATTCAACTTATGCAAAATTCCGTTTTGTGCCAATATATCCTTCTGCACAATGGATATGCCGTTGAATACATCTGCCGATTCATACGACATGACTTTCCCGTCCAACATGTATATGGACTTCCCTACTTCTGTTGCAGTCGAATTGGAATAACGGGCTATATGATTCTTTACCATTCGTTGCAACGCAGCCTCATCATCCATATCCACAGAAGACAGCGCTTCATCGACAGGGGCCCAAACCGTATAAGTCTGTGTCGAGGTCAGCAAAGAGTCCGCACCTGTCTTCATCAGGATTTGACTAAACTTGGTCAACTGACTATCATTAAGAATCATATCCATTAAACTTACCTCAGGGATGCTTCCGTTCCGGCTGTAATGTTCATCCCAGTCATCGTTACAAGAAACGATTGAACCTCCGATGCCTAATATCAGGCAAATTATACCTTTATATCTCATACGTTCATTTCCTTATTTAATCACGTCCTTCATCCCTAATCATATCCGTAGGAATAAATTCAATATAGTCTAATTGAAAACCACGCCCCTTAAAGTCCACACTCCTTGCACGGAACGTATGTGCTCCATACTCCTCAAAATGGAATTGTCCCACGATGTAACGCAAAGCAAAACTTACATCGCGCATGGACACATTATCCCATCCTCCATGCCAATACCATAAAGCTTCCGGCGCTTTCATGTATCCCCGATTGCGCATCATCTTGTCATTCTCGACCCCGTCGTCATTGGTCTCACTGTCCTTTACCCAACCCACGCGAGGATCGTCACCGTTGATTCTCAAGTCCACAGGAGTACCTGCAATATTTCCGTCCACATACATTTGTCCCATTCCACGCGTACCGCCGGAGTTATAACCGATACGCATCTCATAGTCACCGGGAGGCAGCGGAATCATACGCAACGTAAAGTCATAGCTTTCCTGCATCACCAATTCATCTCCTTGGAAATCGGCCCAAGCATCATCCGCTTGAAAAACACAGACTCCGGCATCGTTATAGGTAAAATACTCGCCGCAGAATTCCGGCGTCACCGTATATCCGTTCGTACCTTCCGGACGCGTACTGCCATAGCACTTCCAACGTATATTGTTGTTCGTCAGATGAGGTATGCAAGCAAAGAAGTCGAAACGGATTCTTTCATGCAACACGTCTTTCTCCATGACTTCTTCGTCATATACCAATATGCCGTCTAAAGTATGTATGAAACCGTTGATCGCATCTACGTTACTTTCCTTCTCAATCACCCTTAACGAAGTATTATCGCTGTTTTTGGCATTAAGCCTGTTGCCGGCCTTGATTTTTATCAAACGATAAGTGTACATCGTTTCATAATATTCCGTCCGTTCATCGGCATAATCGGGATTAGTCGTTTCCCCCGTGTATAAAAACGAGTTAGTAGCCATTTGGCGATTCAGCATGTGATAGGCTATAAAACGGTTCAAAGGGTTGTTTTTACTTTTGTAGTTCCCCAAATCTTCCGAACCATAATACGTTCTGGCATAGTTCTCCATGCTGGGAAGATCCGTGATACCGTTCGCTTTCAAAAGCTCATCCGTTTCGCAAAACATCGTATAACCTAACTTCAGTTTTTCGGGAACAGCCAAGACCAACCCTATGATCTGGTACTTGTCCGTATTAAAGGAATTCACATAATCTTCGTCATAAAGTTCCGTCATTTCATCCGCCCAACCGGAAGCCTCGTATGCTTCGGCCCAAAGTTCAAATCCACCGTGCACTCTCAGTGTCTCCAACAAAGTTTTCTCGGAAGGTTCGATAACTTCATCTACAATATGAACTACTCCGTTATGCACTTCGTGATCCCCACTGATAAGCGTAGACTTCTCATTGACGTAAATACGCCGTTCTTCCCCTTCCTTACCGAAAGAGATAAGCAAATACCGGTCCGACAACGTGGGTTCAGACAATGCGCCTTCTTCAAATTCATCCACTAAGATTTCTTTGGTCGCATTACGTATTACACTATTGTAGACAATCTTTTGCTTCTGCTCCAGACTCATGCCGTCCCATGACAAGCCCTTTTCTGCCAGATATTTATTAATCGCATCATTCGTAGGTGCAAAACAGGTAAAGTGGCCGTACACCTCCAACAAAGCCGTTTCCCCACACTCATCCATTAGTTTATAAAAGAGGGACAACTCTGGAGTCTTCTCACAAAATGAAGCCACAGTCTCTCCCGTAAAGGTGTACATCGCATCTTCCTTGATATCATCGCTGTTGCAGGATGACAATCCGCCGACACAAACAAGCAGCAAACTTAGTGCGCATGCTTTAATGACTGACAAATATCTTTTATCCATATCCATAATTTTCAGTTTTTAGAAATATCTTCAGAAGCCATATAAAACCTATTCTGTACCAATAATGGATTCACCCGAAGTTCCTCTTCATGAATAGGAAGATAAATAGCGTCCTTATCGTCAAGTTTACTTCTCACTGTCGTCTCATCCAAACTCATAGACGTATATTTGCGCATCAAATAAGTATTTACGATATTCGTGGGAGAACCTTCCCTGCGCATACGGCGTATACTTTCCTTTCAAACTACCTTCTTCCAAGTCCGGATGTGCCCGGTCGTAAGTATATGAAACCAAGTCCACAGCCTCCTCCAGATTAGCGGCCCCACCGATTTCAGCCAATGCTTCGGCCTTCATCAAATAAACATCCGGCAGCCTGTAAATAATCCAATTGTTCGACCCGTCGCCGTAACCGAAAATCGGATTTTCATAATCCTGCGCACTACAATAGGCCACATATTTTTTTATGGCATACAAGCCATCGCCAGCATATCCTTGTACATGCCTTAAATCCAATCCGCCGAAGAAATCCGAACCGGCACTCAAATCGTAGGCCGACAGCAAGGCATTCACGTCCGTTCCTCCGTAAAAAGTCCGGATCGCTCCGTTCTGCGTATTATTATCGAACTGTAACTCCCAAATGCTTTCATCCGAGTTTCCACTGTAAAACACAGCATTAGAAAAATTGGACGAGGGCAACAAGGTCAGAGGATTATCCCTCGATGCCAATATTTTATCACAGTAAGCCACGCAGTTCTCATAATCATTCAACCACAAATACATGTCGGCCAATAAAGCCCAAACGGCCTTCTGCGTAACTCTACCTTTATTATAATCGACATTATCCGGATATTCTTTCACCGCAAAGTCTTCCATGGATTTCAAATCGGTAATCAAAGTATCCAAAATACTTTCACACGTAGATTGTGCCACCTCGTAAGTACGCGTATCGTCAAGGTAAGGCTCCTCTACATACGGGACATCATTAAACGCCCGCACCAAAGTAAAATAACAAAACGCACGTATAGTCTTGGCTTCCGCCAGATACTGTTTCAAATGTTCTTCCGTGAAGTCAGAATCATATTCACGTACCACGGGAGCGTTCTTGATTAACGTATTGCAGATATTAATCACGGTAT
>OHYF01000780.1_pt1 | contig 14946 bp, 6 predicted proteins | sample 1580111 | NCBI WGS metagenome assembly OHYF01 (sample SAMEA3882530, study PRJEB24775) | human gut metagenome | biome: human-associated habitat; feature: intestine environment; material: feces | place: Netherlands | collected 2009/2010
TTTATCCTGATTAGTTATCTGTCTGCAAAGTATGAAGAATTTACCTTTGAACAGGTCAAGCCGGAGCTGGACGCCTTGTTTGCAGAGCAATATCATTTAACTACTGAAGCAGTCAATGAGACTGTAACGGAGACAGCAACAGTAAGAGTTGGAGAATCTTTGGGACAGGTTGTGACCAGTGGATATTGTAACTGTCCAATCTGTTGTGGTATTTGGAGCGGAGGACCGACTGCCAGTGGAGCATATCCAACTGCCAATCATACCTTAGCGGTAGATGCTTCCAATCCGTTTGTTCCAATGGGAACAAAGGTAGTTATGAATGGTGTCGAATATACCGTAGAAGATACCGGAGCTTTCGCAAGATACGGTGTACAATTTGATGTCTATTATGACAGTCATGCGGCAGCATCTGCACATGGACATCAGACATGGGAATGTTATCTGGCAGATGATAATGGAAGTCAGGAAGTGGAAGTGACTAGGACAAGGGATGTAGATGTGCTGAATGTCACCTTAAATAGTGGAAACCTGATGTCAATCTGTCAGGACAGGCTGGGATTTTTCCAGAAAGAACTGTTCAGTGCCTACAACGATACAAAAGGCAACTTGCAGATGTTTGCAACACCGGTTGATTTTAACTGGTACTCCAGTGTGACCAGCTATTATGGATACAGGATTCATCCAATATCAGGAGCAAATCAGCTTCATAATGGTATGGATATCGGAGCACCGGAGGGAACAAAAGTGATGGCAGGACTGACCGGAACAGTTACAACTTCTGCTTATAACGACAGCTATGGCAATTATGTTGTTATCAAGGACAGTAAAGGCTATGAACTGCGGTATGCACATTTAAGCAGCCGGAGTGTATCTGCAGGAGCATCCGTCACGAAAGGTGATGAGATAGGTCTTGTAGGAAATACCGGAAATTCTACAGGAAGCCATCTTCACATTGAACTTCTGAAAAATGGAGAGCGGTTAAACCCGATCTTTTATCTGGAAACAGGAGAAGGGGCAGGATTTGGCGGCAATGAATATACCAGTGAAGCAGCACAGCGTTTGTTAAATGAAGCAGCGAGATATCTTGGAACACCATATGTATGGGGTGGATATTCCCCAAGTGGATTCGATTGTTCCGGATTTGTAAGCTACTGTCTGACAAACTCTGGTGTAAGGAATACAGGAAGACTAACAGCACAGGGACTGTACAACATTTGTACACCAGTATCCCAGTCGGAGGCGCAGCCGGGAGATCTGATTTTCTTTACTGGAACTTACGACGCAGGGGAGCCGGTAACGCATATCGGAATCTATGTAGGCAATGGTCAGATGATCCATTGTGGACATCCGGTGCAGTATACGTCCATCAATTCCCCATACTGGCAGAGCCATTTCTATGGATTTGGACGATGGTAAGAAAAAAGGGCGGCTGCATCAGCCGTCCGGAAAGGAGAACCGATGAAAAGTCTTGAAAAAGCAACGGCAGATTATGAGAAAGCCAAGGAAAAAATGGAAGCATCCAAAGCCAGATATGAAGCAGATTTAAAGCGGTTCAAGGCTGCGGAGATTGCAAAAACAGAAGCAGAAAATCTGGAAATTGTAAGAATTATCCGTGCAATGGATATGAGTATTCCGGAATTGGAAGCTTTCAAAAAGAGAATGAAAAATGAACTGCCCGGCAGGGTAGAAATACAGAAGGAGGAAACAAAAGCCGATGATGAATCTGGAAAAAATGAAACAGAAGAAGAGAACAATTACTAAAAGCAGGGTAAAAAAGAGCCTGCTTGCAGCAACGACATTTCTTTGCCTGACAACACCTTTGCTCCAGACACAGACTGCTTATGCAGCTGAGAATACCACGCCTGCAATCACGATTGAGAAACCGGATGGCTGGAAACAGGGAGAAACAACCATTGCTGTTACGGTAGATGCCAGCCATATGCCGGAAGGTTTCTCAATAGCAAAGATTGAAGCAAAAGCAGGAAAAGATGGAAGCTGGCAGGATGTAACCGGAAGCGGAAGTATCACGATCACTGGAAATCAGACAGTGTATGTGCGTGTGACAGATGGTGAGGGGAAGGTCTATGAGCAGAATCGCTCTATTAAGTGTTATGACACGGAAAAGCCGACACTCTCTGCTTCCCTGACAGATGGTGTGCTGACGATTCAGGGGAATGATACAGTATCCGGGATTACTGCGGTAACCGTCAATGGCACCACTTATACAGACTTGAAGGATGGAATGCTGAGAGTGCAACTGACACAGAAAGATTTTACTACAAAGCAGATTGAGATTACGGTAACAGATGGTGCTGGAAATACTTCTGAAAAGTATGTGTTGCAGAATCCTTATTATGAATGGGCAAAGAAGCAGGCAGAGAAACAGAAAACCTCCAGTGACAGCAATGGTGCAATGGCAACTACGACCAGTGCAGATGCAACTGGGACTGAGAAAACAACGACTTCACCACTTCCGCAGGATGCACAGGCTTCTGAGCCAACAGATGCAAAAGGAACTGTGGATGATCGGACAGTGACAGGTATTGAGGAACAGCTTAATAAAGAAGGCGAGACAGCAGATTCTGTTACTAAAACAGCTACGGAAGGCACAAAAGAGTTTTATACCATTTCAACTAAGAGTGGTAAGATTTTCTATCTGATTATTGACAATTCAAAATCTCAGGATAATGTGTATTTCCTTACCGAAGTCAGTGAGAAAGATCTGATGAACTTCACACTTTCTGATTCAGTGACACTTCCGGAAGTGGATACGGTTTATGCAGAACCAGAGAAAAAAGCAGAGGAAGAAAAACCGGAAACGACAGAGTCAGCTGAGAAAGATAAGGTAGAGGATGATATTCAGATGCCTGAAGATAAAAGTCCATTTGGAACGTATCTTTTGATTGCACTGGTTGCAGTCGGAGCTGCGGCAGGAGGATATTATTTCAAAGTCTATAAACCAAAGCATGAATATGATGACGAAGATGAGATGGAAGAGGATGAAGATGAATCCGAAGATTCAGAGTCAGAAAAACGGGAAGTAGACGATGCAGATGAGCAGGAAGAAAGTACAGAACCGGAAATCCTGAGAGATGAAGATTTTGACGATAATGTGCTGGAAGATGAAGAAGAGGAGCAGGAGTAAATGAAATTAGTGATTGCAGAAAAGCCATCGGTTGCGATGGCACTGGCTTCCGTGCTTGGAGCCAGAACAAGAAAAGATGGCTACGTGGAGGGAAACGGTTATATCGTTTCCTGGTGCGTAGGACATCTGGTTGGATTATGCGATGCATCGGAATACGATGAAAAATATAAAAAATGGAGATATGAAGATCTGCCGATTGTGCCGGAATGTTGGAAACACAAGATTTTGGAGGGCACAAAGAAGCAGTTCGGAATCTTGAAAAAACTGATGAGAGATTCCAAAGTAGATGAAGTGATCTGTGCTACTGATGCAGGACGTGAAGGAGAGTTAATCTTTCGTTTGGTGTATGAGCAGGCAGGATGCAAAAAGCCGATGAAGCGGCTCTGGATCTCTTCTATGGAAGAACAGGCAATTAAAGATGGATTTGCGTCATTAAAAGACGGTTCGTGTTATGACAGTCTCTATCAGTCAGCACTTTGCAGGGCAAAGGCAGACTGGCTGGTGGGAATCAATGCGAGCCGTCTTTTTTCCGTTCTGTATAACCAGAATCTGAAAGTTGGAAGAGTACAGACACCAACACTTGCCATGATCGTGGATCGAAATCAGAAGATCAAGGAATTTACCAAAGAAAAATATTATATGGCTCATATCAAGTTTGACGATATGGATGCGGTCACAGAGCATTTTCAGAAAAAAGAAGATGCAGATAGAGTGGCTGCGGACTGTATGGAGCGTATGTGCGAAGTGGAGAAGGATGATGTGAAAGAGAAAACGGTTCGCCCTCCAAAACTCTATGATCTGACCACTCTGCAGAGGGAAGCAAACAGAATGTTTGGTTATACCGCACAGCAGACATTGGATGCCGTGCAGGAGATGTATGAGCAGAAGCTTGTCACTTATCCGAGAACAGACAGCCAGTATCTGACAGATGAGATGGGAGAAAGCACAGAAACTCTGATTCAGATGTTACTTGGGAAAATGCCCTATGCCGAAGGGCTGGAATATCAGCCGGACGTGAGTAAGGTATTAAATTCAAAGAAAGTATCCGATCACCATGCGATTATCCCAACCATGGAAGTAGCCAAAGCAGATATTGGTGAACTGAAAGAACGAAGCCGCAAGATTTTGTATCTGATCAGTGCCAGGGTACTGACAGCAACCGCAGATCCTTATATTTATGAAAGCCATAAATGCCAGATTACCTGTAATTATCATACGTTTTATCTCACGGCAAAGAAAACAAAGCAGGAAGGATTCAAGTCGATCGAAAATAAATTGAAACAGTTCTTTGGCGTAAAGAGTGAAAAAGAAGAGCCGGAGCTGGATATCTGGGATGGCAAGCATTACGGTCCTTGTGATTCTTTTGTATCGGAGCATTTTACACAGCCACCGAAACAGTACACAGAAGATACCCTGCTTTCTGCGATGGAACGTGCAGGGAATGAAGAACTGACCGAAGATACAGAAAAGAAAGGACTTGGCACACCGGCAACAAGGGCAGCAATCATTGAAAAACTGATTCAGTCTGGTTTTGTGAAAAGGGAAAAGAAAAATCTGGTGCCGACAGATGATGGCAATGTCCTGATTACGGTTCTGCCGGATGAGATTAAATCTCCGAAGATGACAGCAGAGTGGGAAATGGCATTGAATCACATTGCCCAGAATACAGAGACAGCAGATGAATTCCTAAATGGGATTACAGAGCTGATGCAGGAACTGGTTGCCAGATATCAGGGGATTTCAGAAGAAAAGAAAGAGCAGTTTCAGGGAAAAGCAAAAGGAGAAGTCATTGGCAAATGTCCCCGCTGTGGAGCTGATGTCAGGGAAGGAAAAGTAAACTTTTACTGTTCTGACCGGAACTGTGCTTTTGCCTTATGGAAGAATGATAAATTCCTTGCAAGCCAGGGGAAAAAGATGGATAAGGCGGCAGCAAAGAAGTTCCTGTCTAAAGGAAAAATCCATTATAAGGATCTGGTATCAAAAAAAACAGGGAGACAGTATGAAGCAACCGTGGAGATGGTTGATCCTGGAGAGGGAAATGTACAGTTCAATCTGAGTTTCCCACAACGATAAGTAGTGTATTGCAGGCAGTCTAAGGACTGTCTGTTTTAATACAAATATATGAAAGAGAGGACCTTAGCATGAAGAAAAAAGGTAATTTTAGAAAAGTAGTATCTGGCTTGCTGGCAGGCATGACAATGCTTAGTACAGTGCTGTCTCCGATGACGGCATATGCAGCGGAGATCCAGCCAGAGGAAAAACCTCCACTTTATGAGGAAGTGAAAGACCTTCTGGATGAAGATGAGGTGGTGACTGCCAAAGATTATGAAATTGAAACAGGCAGTGTATTTGATGTGAAATCAGACTACACGGGACTGGAAATCAAGGATGATAACAAGGTCAAAGTCACATTTGAGGAAGCAAAGAATGATAAGAATGAGGATTTTACGACAGATCATGCGGACACTTACAAAGCGGTCTATTATGTGGAACCGGTAAATCAGGAGCATCCGAAGTACCAGATCAGCCGAAAACTGATTGTGCGTGAGAAAGCAACAGAAGCTCAGACTGAAACTGCAGGGAGTGAAGCAGTGACCGAATCAGAAACCGCTGGCAGTGAACAGCAGACAGAGGAAGCGGAGGATTCAGAAGCAGACTCGGAGATTACCGATATTGACGCTGATGAATTTGATGATTTAGTAGAGCAGGCACAGAATCAGGATACCTATGATGAAGAATCAGGGTTAGAGCTTCATGATGTTTTGGAACAGGCAGGAGACGAAGGTGTGGATCTTGATGCTATGGAAGAGGGAGAGATTGCAACATTTGAAGCAGTTTCGGCTTATTCAGCAAGAAGTACACAGCAGGTAACAATTGAAAAAGGACCACTGTATAGATATGCAGATTATAATCTTGGAACCTATCTGACAGAGCCGTACTATATCAGCTACGGAAGCGTCAGAGCAATTGCGTATTGTGTACAGCCAGCAAAGCCAGGACCTGGATCTGGAAATTATACAATTACAAAGATTGGAGACAATCAGGCGTTAGCAAAAGTGTGTTATTACGGCACAGATGCCGCAGGGAGCGAAAGCTTTTTTGCGAATAAACACACGGATTTTTCAGAAGGAAAAAGATTCATCATTATTCACATGGCTGCATCATATGCCAACGGAAGCAGTGATGCATTTTACGGAACCAATGCTACAGGAGAGGCTTTGGCAAAAGAACTCTATAATTATTGTGTGAATAAGCCGGAAATACCAGATGTAGCGATGTCATTTTCAAAGCCGGATGTAAAAGCTTATGTAGATGGAAATGTTCAGAGAACGGAGAACATTAAGTTCAACGCATCTTCCCAGCAGAAAATCACAATGGACTTACCAAAAGGAGTAAAGCTCCATAATGTATCTACTGGAAATGTAAGTGCGGCAGGTGCAAGCGTAACAATTGGAGGAGGAACCACGTTTTATCTCTCAGCTCCTCTGACACAGACAAAAGATGTAAGTGCTTCTTTTTCTACAAAGATGAAGGGAAGTATTACAAAAGATTATTCAGCATATAAATTGACTACGAATGCAAGTGTTCAGGATCTGGCATTTGTATTTGGAGAAGGTGTTGCTGATGAAAAATATGTAAGCTTAAAGGTGTCCTGGATTGAACAGGCTACGATCGAAATCGTAAAGAAAGACGATACAGCGGATGTCAATCTTGCAGGTGCAGTATTCGGTGTATACAGCGATGAGGCTTGTACAAAGCTGATCACTCAGATGCCGGCAACAGATAAGAATGGAAAATCTTCTGTTACGATCATCAAGACACAGGATACTGTTTATCTGAAAGAGATCACAGCACCACAGGGATATGTAGTAAATGCAACGGCAACAAATGTAAAACTGGTAGCAAGTAAGACCTCAGCTGTAACCGTGGAAAATAAGGAACAGCTGGCAGAGCTTACCATTTACAAAGAAGGACAGGTTCTGACCGGAGCAGATGTCAGTGAAAATGGAACGGTATTTCAGTATGAAAACCGCAGACAGAAAAATGCAGTGTATAACGTGTATGCCGGGGCAGATATCATAACTGCTTATGGTACAAAAGTGTACAGCAAAGGTGACCTTGTAAAAGAAAACCTGACAACAGGTGAGAATGGTTCTGTCACACTGAAAAACCTGCATCTTGGAACCTACGTGGTAAAAGAAACAAAAGCACCGGACTCTTTCTATAACGGCAGCGAAGAAAAGTCAGTGACTCTAACTTATGCTGGTCAGAATAAAGAAGTTGTATTTGCAGATGTGACTTTTAACAACGAGAGACAGAAAGCAGATGTTTCCGTAGTAAAACAGGATAAAGACACCAAGAAACCACTGAAAGGCGGTATTTTTGCTCTGTATGCATCCGATGATATCAGAAATGCAGACGGAAGCGCTGTTGTGAAAAAAGGAACGCTGATTGAGAAAGTAACTACTGGCGAAGATGGAACTGCAAAATTTACAGCAGATCTTCCGATTGGATATTCCTATTCTGTAAAAGAAGATCAGGCGCCGGAAGGCTATGTAAGAAATACAGAAGATGTGTATACGTTCAAGTTTTCTTACACCAATGATAAAGAAGCAACCGTATCTTTTGCCCATACCTTCAGCAATGACCGTGTGACAGCAAAGATCAATTTATTCAAAGTTGATAAAGAAACAGGAAAAGCAGTACCACAGGGAGATGCCACACTGAAAGGTGCAGTTTATGGACTGTATGCCCGTGAAGATATCGTGCACCCGGATGGAGCAACGGGAACTATTTATAAAGCAGGAGAGCAGGTAGCTTCTCTTACAACAGATGACAAAGGACAGGCTTCTGTAAATGGCTTATATCTTGGCAAATATTATGTCAAAGAGATTACTCCGCCGACCGGATACCTGGCAGATGCAGAAGAGCATGATCTTACGTGCAGTTATGAAGGAGATATGACAGCAGAAGTAAAAAGAGAGTGCACTTCCAGTGAGCAGGTCATCAAGCAGCCATTCCAGATCATCAAAGCAGCCAACAATGGAAAGACCGATGCAGATCTGTTATCCGGAGCCGGATTTACAGTTTATCTGAAATCTTCCCTTACAAAGAAAGCAGATGGAAGCTATGATTTTGATTCTGCCAAACCAGTAGTGAGTGGAGAAAATGGAGCAACTGAGATTTTCACAGATGAAAAAGGGTATGCCTGCAGTATTCCATTACCATTTGGAAGCTATATCGTGCGTGAAACTACAACACCGCACAATTACAAGCCAGTCGATGATTTTGAAGTGAATATCACAGAGCATCATCCAAATGAGCCGCAGATCTGGCGAGTGCTTCTGGATGAAGAGTTTAAGGCAAAACTGAAAATCGTGAAAAAAGACGATGAAACAAAGAAATCCGTCCTGATTGCAGGAACAGAATTTAAGGTATATGACCTGGACAACAAAAAGTATGTGGAACAGGTAACAACTTACCCAGTGACAACCACTCACAAGTCCTATTTTACGGACAGCCAGGGATATCTGATCATGCCGAAGAATCTGAAGATCGGACATTACAGGATTGAGGAAGTCAATGCACCGGAAGGGTACACGATTAATAAGAATTATGTAGAGATTGCGGTGGATGCTAACACAGCATACCAGATGGATTCTGAGAGTGGAGATGCCATTATTACGGTAGATTACGAGAACCATCCGGTAAAAGGAAAGTTGACGATCTATAAAAAAGGTGAGATGCTGACCGGATTTAAAAAGGATTTTGTTTATGAAGAAAGATACCTGAAGGGTGCATCATTTCATGTCTATGCAGCTGAAAATATCTATACACCGGATTATCAGAAAGATGAAAACGGAAACAGACAGCTGATCTATGCAAAAGATGCACTGGTAACAACGGTAACGACTGGAGAAGACGGAAAAGCAGTTGCTGATAATCTGCCACTTGGTTCTTACTATGTAGTAGAAAAGACTGCACCGGAAGGATTTGTCCTGAACCATGACAGATCAGATGTCGCATTTGTCTATGCAGATCAGGATACACCTGTGATCGAACAGGAAGTGACTGTTGGCGATGACCGACAGAAAGTTGCAATCCAGGTAGAAAAACAGGATGCAGAAAATGGTGCAACCGTAGCAGGAGCTGTCTTTGGTATCTATAACAAGGCGGATATCAAGGCAGATGGAAAAGTGATTGTGAAAGCAGATACACTCTTACAGAAAATGACTTCTGATAATGATGGTCTTGCAGCATGTACGCTGGATCTGCCACTTGGACAGTATTATGTGAAAGAGTTAAAAGCACCGGTGGGATTTGTATCCTCTGATGAAATTCTGAAACTGGATGCTTCTTACCAGGGACAGGATGTGAAAACAGTAAAACTGAAAACAGTGAAAAAGAACCAGCCGACAACAGTAGAAATCACAAAATCTGATGTAACAACAGGTGTGGAACTGGATGGGGCAAAACTCACCGTTCTTGATAAAGAAGGAAATGTTGTGGATCAGTGGATTTCTGTAAAAGATCAGCCACATGTGATCAAACGACTGACAGTTGGAGAGGAATACACCCTTCGTGAGGAAATGGCACCTTATGGTTATCTGAAAGCAACGGATGTGAAGTTCACGCTGGAAGATACCGCAGAGATTCAGAAAGTAGAGATGAAAGATGAAGTTCCAACAGGACTTCTGATCATCAACAAAAATGGAGAGTTTTTGGATAAAGTGACACTTCTGGACAATGTAAAAGGTACTGTGGAGCATCTCTTTGAATATGTAACCGGAAGCCTTTCAAATGTAACTTTCGATGTATTTGCTGCGGAAGATATCAAAGCGGCAGATGGTGTCAGTGAAGATTATTTCAAAGCAGATGAAAAAGTGGGAACCATTACCACAGATTCCAATGGTATTGCACAGATGGGAGATCTCCCGGCTGGAAAATACTATGTGAAGGAAGTAAAAACAGCCCATGGTTATGTGCTGGACGGAGAGCCGAGATATGTTGACCTTTCCTACCGTGATCAGGACACACCAGTCATCACTTATGATGAGAAATGGCAGAATGCCCGTCAGAAAGTAAAGGTTACGGTTCTGAAGAAAGAAAAAGATACAGAACGTGTTCTTGCAGGTGGTGTCTTCGGTCTTTATACCAGTGAAGATATCAAAAATGCAAAGGGTGAGGTACTCCTTGAGAAGGAAAGTCTGATCGAGCAGCGAGTAACGGATGAAAAAGGACAGATTACTTTTACGGCAGATCTTCCGGTAGACGGAAAATACTATGTGAAAGAGATCTTTGCACCGGACGGATTTGTTACAACAGAAGAAGTACAGGAATTTACCTTTGAATATGCCGGAGAAGACCAGGCAGAAGTAAGCTACGACTTTACTTTTGAAAATCAGCCAACCACAGTGGAGCTGACCAAAACAGACCTGACAACAGGTAAAGAACTTCCAGGTGCACACCTGAAAGTGACGGATTCAGATGGCAATACAGTAGATGAATGGACTTCTACGGAAGAATCCCATGTGATCAAAGAACTGGTTGTTGGTAAGAAATACACCATGACAGAGACAAAACCGGCAGATGGATATGTCACTGCAGAAAGTATTACTTTCACAGTAGAGAATACAGCAGAGGTTCAGAAGCATGAGATGAAAGATGATGTGACAAAAGTAGAGATCAGTAAGACTGATATCACAGGAGAAACTGAGATTCCAGGTGCGAAACTGACGATTCTCGATAAGGATGATCAGGTAGTAGAGAGCTGGACTTCCACAGAGGAAGCACACTATATCGAAAAACTGCCAATCGGTAAATATACCTTACGTGAAGAGCAGGCACCGAAAGGATATCTTCTGACAGCCGATGTGACATTTGAGGTGAAAGATATCGGAGAAATCCAAAAAGTGGCTATGAAAGATGATACTGCCAAGGGAAAAGTGATTCTCAATAAGACAGATAAATCATCAGGAGAACCGCTGAAAGGGGTAGAATTTGAACTCCGTGACAGCAAAGGAAAGGTTCTGGAAACCTTAAAGACAGACGCTGCCGGTCATGCAGAAAGTAAGCTGTATGAGATTGCCACATTTAAGAACGGCAAATATGATACAGCAATCAAGTATTATCTGGTGGAAACAAAAACACTGGATGGATACACACTGGATCAGACCAAGCATGAAGTGACATTTGCTTATGTGAATGACAGTACACCAGTCGTGGAAGTTACTTTCAATCTGACAAATGAGAAACCGGAAGTTCCAGAAACACCGAACACACCGGATACACCACAGTCCCATGAAGAGACAAAGGTATCAAACGCACCGAAAACAGGTGACAGCACGAATATCTGGCTGCCGATCCTGCTTCTGGTAATCTCCACAGGAGGTATGGCAGGACTTTATATCAGCAGAAAAAGGAAAACCAAATAAGAAAACCAAAATCAATGGTTATGATTGGGAGCTTCTATGTGAGGCTCCCTTTTTCATACAAAAAATCACAGAAAGGAACAGAAAACTATGATGAAAGCAATGGAAAAAAGACAGGAAGCACGAAAAAACCAGGAGAAAACTTTAAAGAGAATGATGGCTTATCAGAAGAAAGCCGAGCAGATGGTCAGCAGAAAAAGAATGAACCATCACATGATCAGAAAGGGGTAAAAGCGTATGATGAACAGAAAAGAATTTTATGAATATGTCAAAGACAATGTAAAGGAGTATCTGCCAGAGTCTTATAAGGACGCAGAAATTAAACTGCAGGAAGTAGAAAAAAACAACGGTTTGAAGCTGACAGGTATTACGATTCCAAACGGAGATCAGAGAATCGTACCGACAGTCTATCTGGATTCCCTCTACCAGGAATATATCCATGGAAAAGATGTAGACTCTTGTGTTAGCGATGTGGCTGATATGCGTATTGAGGCACAGGGAAAAGCAGAATTTTTTGATATGGGAGTTCCAGATATTCTGGATTATGAAAAGATGAAGGACAAATTACAGATGAGAATTTGTGATAAGGAATGGAATACCGATCTTCTTGCAGATAAAGTAGTCACAGAACACGGAGATTTTGCAGCTTATTATGCAGTAAATCTGGAGGAAAATGGAGAGGGAATCAGCAGTATTCCGGTAACTGTTTCTCTGATGAACGAGTGGGGAGTATCTGCCGAACAGATTCAAGCGGATGCGATGGTGGCAGACCGAAAACGTGGTGTCACACTTATGGATATGAATGAGATTATCAAATCTATGATTTTTGGTGAAGAACCAGAAAACCTGCTGAATGAAAAAATGGATATGGAAGCCATGGAAAACCCAATGTTCTGTCTGACAAACAAAGCTAAGATGAATGGAGCTTCCCTGTTACTGCAGGAAGATATTCGTAAACAGATTGGGGAATGCCTGGGAAGTGATTACTTTGTCATCCCATCTTCCATTCATGAAGTGCTGATTCTTCCTGATAACGGCATTTTTCAGGTTCCGGAATTAAATGCGATGGTACAGGAAGTCAATGAGACACAGGTGGAAAGACAGGAACAGCTTTCTGATAAGGTTCAGTTCTGTGATAAAAAGACCGCAGTAATGGAAAATGCTGAGCGCAGGGAAGCACGTCTGGAAAAAGAAAAAGCAGCCGAAAAAGCGGAAGTAAAAGGTGGAATCCATGGAAGACTGGAGAAAGCTAAGGCAGAAATCAAGGCAAAAGAGGGAGACAAAGTGCCAAAGAATAAGTCAAAAGAGCTTGCCACAGCATTATAAAGAGTAACAACGATGATTTTAAGGGGACTGTGCTAAGCAGTCCCTGATTTTATGAAAAGGAGTAGCGCATGGCAAATAAATTATATGCAATGGAACAGCTGACGGAAGAGGTGGCAAAAGATGTAGCTGCCAGTCCGCAGGAATGGATGCGGTTCCTAAACACTTCATCCAGACTGTACAAATACACTTTTCCAGAACAGCTTTTAATTTATGCACAGCGACCGGAAGCAACTGCCGTAGCATCCATGGAAATCTGGAATCAGAAGATGTACCGCTGGATCAAAAAGGGATCCAAGGGGATTGCCTTGATTGACAATACTTCCGGACCGAAAACGAAACTTCGGTATGTATTTGATGTGCAGGACACTTATAAAGTGCGGAATCTTGGAAAGGATCCTCAGTTATGGAATCTTCCGGTGGAAGGAGAACAGCTGGTGGCAGATTATCTGCAGGAGCAGTTATCACTGGAAGATACAGAAGGAGGACTTGCTGAAAGTCTGCATCAGGCAGCGAAGGAGAGTATGCAGGAATGGCTTCCAGATGCATTGGAAGAACTGAGACTGGACGTAACAGGGACATTTCTGGAAGAACTGGACGAACAGAATCAGGAAGTCGAATTTCGGGAACTGATGACCAATAGTGTCTGGTATGTATTACTAAACCGGTGTGGACTGGATGTACAGGAATATCTGGATGCAGAGGATTTTCGGCATATTACGGACTTCAATCAGCTGAAAGTATTAGGACATCTGGGAAGTGCAGTCAACGAGATCAGCAGACCAGTCCTGATGCAGATTGGACGATATGTTCTGAATGATCTGGAAAATGACCTGAAAACGGTTGCAAAAGAAAAAGAAGTAGCTTATAATGAATTTAACACGTTAATTCGTGAAAGCAATACGGATAACACAGAAGATAGAGAAGAAAAAAAGGAGGAAACAGACTATGAGAGAGATCAGTTACAGCCAGAACGGAGAGTATCAGATTCCAGATATCAGCCTGGAAGAGACGAGAGGAACCATCGGGAAGTATGGAATGATGAGGAAAGAGTATCTGAGAAATCACAAGGTAGCCAGGTTCAACATTCTGACACTGCAGAACCGTCTGGACAGTCATCTGATGGAGATCGACAGCCAGGCAAGACAGAGAGTAGACGACCTGATGAACGAACTTCTGGAGAAAGATCCGGCACCGGACAAGATGGCAGACACAATGGCGTGGACCAGACACATGAACCAGATCAAAGCACAGGCAGAGGAACTGGTAATTCAGGAGATTATTTACAGTTAAGCCTGTTCCCAACAGAAGAGGAACAGTTAGGAGAAATAAGGAAAGCGGCAGCTGCATTAGAACAGCCAGCCGCTTTTCTTATTTCTGATGAAGTGGTAGACGATATTCTCCGAACAGGAAGCGGACAGAAAAATACACTGTTTCACATTACTGCAAGATTGATTGAAGGTCTGGATAATGAAGAAATGCAAAGCTTCCTGAAAGATGAATATGGTACTGGAGGAAAAGGATTTACCATAGATGGTCAGAAAATCAGTATCTGGTACGACAACGATGGTATCCGTATCCGGAGAGGTGATTCTGCCAGAAGAAACTTTGACCGTATCGTTACGTGGGAAGAAGCCGCTGACAGAATCCGAGATATGTATGAGGAGGGAAATTACGTTGATAATCTTATCTCCAATAATGCTATCGAGCAGGAACAGAAAGAAATGACAGATCTTCTGGCACTCCATTTCCGTGATACGAGCAGAAACAGAGAAGAACGGTTGTCTTATTCTGACTGGCAGGACGTAGTGGGGGCGGCTTGGACAGATCCGGAGGAAGCAGCTGCGACAGCCTATCGTTTTGAATGGCTTCAGGAAGATATGGAAAAGAATCCAGAAGATTATCATCGCTGGGAAATACAGCATAATCCTGAATATTTCCAACGTTATAAAGATCTCCAGAGGGAGCGTTCCTGGGTGGATCAACAGTTTAAAGTAGAGCGACCGGCTCTATCCTTTATCACACAGGATGAAATTGATGCAGTGT
>OHYF01000781.1_pt1 | contig 14945 bp, 10 predicted proteins | sample 1580111 | NCBI WGS metagenome assembly OHYF01 (sample SAMEA3882530, study PRJEB24775) | human gut metagenome | biome: human-associated habitat; feature: intestine environment; material: feces | place: Netherlands | collected 2009/2010
AGCCGGGGCTATATCTATCTGATCGACCAGAGCGGCGGCATCCTCTGGCACCCGCAGCAGGATCTGATCTATGCGGGACTGAAGGAGGAAAACGTCGCGGACGCAGGGAATGTCGTAGGCACGGAAAGCACCACAGGAACTGTGCGGGCGGAAAAGAAGAGCGTGATCGACACATTCTTTGACATCAATTACCCTGACGAGCGGATTGAGAAGGTGTGGCCGAACATGAAAGTGGAGGTACAATAAGGGGACATGGATCTTTTCGATTATATGAGACAGACCAATCAGGAAAAGGAAGCGCCGCTGGCGGCAAGGCTGCGGCCCCGGACGCTGGATGAGGTAGTCGGGCAGCAGCACATTATCGGAAAGGACAAGCTTTTGTACCGTGCGATTCAGGCGGACAAGCTTTCCTCCATCATTTTTTACGGACCGCCCGGAACGGGCAAAACGACTCTTGCGAGGGTGATCGCGAATACGACCAGCGCGGAGTTTATGCAGATCAATGCGACTGTGGCAGGCAAAAAGGATATGGAAGAGGTTGTCGCAAAGGCAAAGGACAACCGTGGAATGTTTGGAAAAAAGACGATCCTGTTCATTGATGAGATCCATCGGTTCAACAAGAGTCAGCAGGACTATCTGCTTCCCTTTGTGGAGGATGGAACCCTGATCCTGATCGGTGCGACGACGGAAAATCCGTATTTTGAGGTAAACGGAGCGTTGCTGTCCCGTTCGGTTATTTTTGAGCTCAAGCCGCTTTCAAAGGAAGATATCGAAGAACTGATCCGACGGGCAGTCTATGATCAGAGAGGAATGGGTGCCTATCAGGCACAGATAGAGCCGGATGCGCTGGAGTTTCTGGCGGATATTGCAGGCGGAGATGCACGTGCGGCATTGAATGCAGTAGAGCTTGGCGTAATGACGACACAGCGCTCAGAGGATGGAAAAATCCATCTGACCCTGGAGGTTGCCCAGGAATGTATTCAAAAACGTGCAGTAAAATACGACAAAACAGGCGATAATCATTACGATACGATTTCGGCATTTATCAAGAGTATGCGGGGCTCCGATCCGGATGCGGCGGTTTATTATCTGGCGCGGATGCTGTATGCCGGGGAAAGCGTGACATTTATCGCCCGCAGGATGATGATCTGTGCGTCGGAGGATGTTGGCAATGCAGATCCGACAGCGCTGCAGGTAGCGGTTTCTGCATCCCTGGCAGCAGAGCGGGTGGGCATGCCGGAGGCGCAGATTATTCTGGCACAGGCGGCGGCCTACATTGCATGCGCGCCGAAAAGCAACGCAGCGGTCAACGCCATTGCGTCTGCAATGAAGACGGTGGAAGAAACCGGAAATCTGGCGATTCCGGTGCATTTGCAGGATGCCCATTATAAAGGAGCAGCAAAATTGGGACACGGAAAAGATTATAAATATGCACACGATTATCCAAACCACTATGTCAGACAGCAGTATTTACCTTATGAGCTGTCCGGAAGAGAGTTTTATCAGCCCGGTGGGATGGGATATGAAGTAAAGATCAAAGAGCACATGCAGCGGATACGCAGAGAAGCGGCTAAGACAGAGCAAGAACTGCAGAATGGAGCAGAGCAATGAGACAGATACCAAAGCGGGTCATGATTGTGTCCTTTGATGCGGTCGGAGCAAAGGACCTGGAATATTTACAGACCCTGCCGAATTTTCAGCGTTTTTTTGAACAGGCGGCGCTGTGCAGCCATGTAAACAGTGTGTGTCCGTCCCTGACATATCCGGCCCATACATCCATTGTGACAGGGCGGATGCCGAAAAATCACGGGATTGTGAACAACACAAAAATCCAGCCCAACCGGAAGGATCCGGACTGGCTTTATCATCGCAAATGGATCCGCAGCACGACGCTTTATGACGAAGCGAAGAAAAAGGGAATGACGACGGCCGGGCTTTTGTGGCCTGTTGCGGCAGGCAGCAGGATGGACTACTATGTGCCGGAGATTATGGTGACACGCAAATGGCAAAATCAGATCCTGATGAATGCGACGAACGGTCCGTTGTTTTATCAGCTGGATCTGAACAAACGCTTCGGACAGTTGCGAAACGGGATCGCACAGCCTCAGCTGGACAATTTTATTCAGGCATGCGCGCTGGATACGATCTACAAATACAATCCGCAGCTGTTTTTGCTGCATCTGACGGATGTGGATGCGAACAGACATCTCTATGGCGTGGAGAGTAAGGAGGCAAAAGAAGCTCTTAAGCGCCACGATAAGCGTCTGGGCGAGATTGTAAGGGCACTGGAGGAAACCGGTGAGATGGAGAGCACGACGGTCGTGCTTCTGGGGGATCATTATCAGAAGGATGTGGACAAGGTTGCCTTCGTCAATCATGCACTGTGGAAAGCCGGCTTGCTGACGGTCCGCAACGGCAGGATCAAAAGCTGGAAGGCCTATGCAAAAAACTGTGACGGAAGCTGCTATATCTATCTGCATCCGTCTGTAGAAAACAATGCAGAAGTGCAAAAGCGTACAAGAAAAGTGCTGGAGACGTTGAAAGGACGGGAGGATTTTGGAATCGAAAGGATTCTGACCCGGGAAGAGGCAGCAAATATGGGCGCAGACGAAAACTGCTTTCTGATGCTGGAAGCAAAGGAAGGATGGTTTTTTCTGGACGAATGGGAACAGCTGACGGCAGCAGAAAAAGACTGCGCACATGGCATGAAGGGGACCCACGGGTATCTGCCGGGTGAGGCAGACTATCAGACCTTTTTTGCAATGTCGGGATGCAGTGTAAGAGCTGGTGCCCGGGTAGAAAAAAATATCGCGCTCTGGGATGAGGGCGCGACATTGGCAGCACTTTTGGAGATAGACCTCGGAAAAACAGATGGCAGTGTGATCCGGGAGATGCTGCAATAACATACTTTAAAACAGGGCGGTTGTCAGATACTGATAAATCTCCCTGTTATTTTTTTGCCAGTTTTCGCAAATGGAAATTGCGAGCTCTTCTGTAGGAACCGTAAGGCGGATGGTCACCAGGTTGACGTCCTTATCCACTGCAGTCAGCTCTGTTTCGAATTCCCCGTTGACAGCCTTATAGTAGTTGCTCTGGATCGAAGATTCGTTGCGCATTTCCAGTTCATTTTTTTTGAGATATTCGCCGATGTCTGTCTTGATCGCGTCACTGATGCGGTTCTCAAAATAGGAAAGGGTATTGCGGCCCTCCTCCGTGATCTGCAGATGGGTGCGGTTGACCAGTGTTTTGGCAGTGATCAGCCCGGCCTGCGCCAGCTCATTGATAACCTGCTGCAGTGTCAGATAGCTGGTATATTCTTTTTCCAGAATGAGATCGCTGACCTGCGCCATTGTGAGTGGGAAGGATACCTTGTTGAGCAGATAAAGAACGATCAGTTTATAGAGTGTAAGAGGTTCCTGGTTCATAATTATCCCCTTGTCTGAGATTTCGTTGTTTCATAAGGGCATGCAGCCCGTTTAAGACGTTTCGTTTCGAAAGACTCCACTGGGGCGCGATCAGGAGCTTGCGGGGACCGTCTCCGGTGACCCGGTGGAGGCAGATATCCGGAGAAAGTGCAGCGATACAGCTTGTCAGCAGATCGAGATATTCTTCCTGTGTCAGTACAGGAAGCTTTCCGGCTTCATAAAGCAGGGCAAGATCTGTTCCCTTTAAAATATGGAGAAGCTGCAGCTTGACACCAAAGGGATGCACCTGATTGACGGCACGGATACTTTCCAGCAGGTCAAGCCGGGTTTCCCCGGGGAGTCCGAGGATCAGATGGACGATAAAGGGAAGCCTTCTGGCATGGAGCTTTGCTGCAGCATCATAAAATACGGAGGTCGGATATCCCCGGCGGATCCTTGCTGCAGTGTGGTCATGAATGGACTGCAGACCAAGCTCGATCCAGATAAACCGGTCAGGATACAGCAACCGGAGGCGGTCAAGTCCCTCCAGAATGATATCGGAAAGACAATCCGGGCGCGTCGCAATGGAAATGCCTGCGACCTCCGGGGAGGAAAGTGCTTCTTCATAACAGGAAAGCAGTCTGTCCGGATCGCCATACGTGTTGGTATATGCCTGAAAATAGGCGATCAGAGACGGCTTGCCGGGTTCCGGTGTCCATTTGGAGGACAGAAGTGACTTTGCCTGAGTTAACTGGTCTGTTACAGAAAGCTGCCGGGAAGCGGCAAAATCGCCGCTTCCGCCTGCAGAGCAGAAAATGCAGCCTCTTGTATCGAGGGTGCCATCCCGGTTGGGACAGGTACAGCCGATATCCAGTGCAGCCTTGTAAAGCTTCCGTCCGTATGTATTTTTACACCAGGCGTCCAGCGAATAGTAGGGCTTCTGGTGCCAGAGATCAGCGGATGTTTTTCTTGACTGCATCTGCAACAACGTCCGCAACTCTGGGATCGAATGCCTCTGGCATGATATTGTTTTCGTTTAATTCTTCGTCAGAAACGAGGGCTGCGATGGCATTAGCGGCAGCCAGCTTCATTTTATCGGTGATCTGTTTTGCATGTCCTTCCAGAGCACCGCGGAAGATACCGGGGAATGCGACAACGTTGTTTACTTGGTTCGGGAAATCGCTGCGTCCGGTGCCGACAACGCGTGCCCCTGCTTTTTTTGCGAGATCAGGCATGATCTCAGGAACGGGGTTAGCCATTGCAAACAGGATAGCATCGGAATTCATGGAAGCCACCATCTCTTCCGTCACAATACCTGGAGCGGAAACGCCGACGAAAATATCAGCACCCTTTAAAGCATCTGCAAGGGAACCGGTTTCGTGAGCCAGATTGGTGCGTTTTACCATCTTTTCCTGCATCCAGTTTAAGCCCTCTGCGCCATCGCAGAGAATGCCGGATTTATCGCACATAATGATATTGGAAAAGCCGTAGGTTATCAGCAGGCGGGTGATGGCAACTCCTGCACTTCCTGCGCCGTTTACAACAACGCGGCAGTCTTCCTTTTTCTTACCGACTACCTTTAGGGCATTGATGATGCCGGCGAGTACAACAATAGCAGTTCCGTGCTGGTCATCGTGGAAAACAGGGATATCCAGAGTCTCTTTTAAGCGCTCTTCGATTTCGAAGCAGCGGGGTGCACTGATATCTTCCAGATTGATGCCGCCAAAAGCGGGAGCAAGCCAGGTAACAGCTTTGATGATCTCTTCCGTGTCCTGAGTATCCAGGCAGATGGGAACTGCGTTGACACCGCCGAATTCTTTAAATAAGACAGCCTTGCCTTCCATAACGGGCATAGCGGCCTTCGGACCGATATTGCCGAGCCCCAGTACGGCGGAACCGTCGGAAACAACAGCTACAGTGTTTGCTTTCATCGTATAGGTGTAAGCGGCAGCCGGGTCTTTTGCAATGACCTTACAAGGCTCCGCAACGCCGGGAGTATAGACAAGTGCAAGGTCTTCACGGGTGCGGACGGGTGTTTTGGAAACGGTTTCAAGCTTTCCCTGCAGCTTCTCATGCAGTTCCAGCGCTTTTTCCTGATTTGTCATTTGATTTGCCTGCTTTCTTTTTTATTTAATAAGGAATGATGATGTCGGGGCATACGCGCCATTCGTAGCTCTCTGTATATCATCATATCTGATTTATTTGAGTGAATCAAGGAAAAAATCTTCCTATTCTGTTTTGAGTGTGGTACAATGAGCGAAACAGAAGGAGACGTTTGACTTGTGTCTCCGATGTGTAATAAAATTCACTAAAATGACAGGCACTTTTGATTTCTGACAAAAGACCGCTGTTTCCCGGATCGGGATGTTCTGGCGCATTTCAAAAAGATCGTTTCATGTAGAATTCCGTATGAAAATCAGGGACGAATCACGATGGCAGTAAAAGGAGTAAAGATTGAAAAATAAAATTTTTCAATCGCGAGATTTGTGTCTGCGCGCACTTGACACAAACTCGACATGCGCAAAAAGCGTGCGCAGAAATGAGAGGAAAAAATGATAAGAGAAAAATATGAATCTCTGGCAGTGCATGACCTGAAGGAGATTGCAAAAGCAAGGGGGATAAAAGGACTTTCTACAATGAAAAAGGCGGAAGTCATTGATGCGATGCTGAGGTTGGATGCCCAGGAGAATGCAGAAATCAAAACAGAACGCAGCGTCCCGGAGAACCGCCCGGCAGAGAGCAAGGATGCCCCGGAGAAGGACGCGGCAGAGCGCAAGGATGCTCTAAAGAGGGACGCGGCAGAGCGGGAAGATGCTCCGAAGAGGGGCGCAGCAGAGAGCAAGGATGTTCCAGAGAAGGGCGCAGCAGAGCGGGAAGATGTTCCGAAGAGGGATGCGGCAGAGCGCAAGGATACCCCGGAGAAGGGCGCAGTGGAAAAGCAGGATTCTCATGACGGTGGGGCAGAACCGGAGAGCAGAGCAGGGGATCGGGAGGAAAGGCGGCAGCAGAGAACAGGAAAGCGCTTCATCAGCAATGGTTCTTATCATAATGGACGGACAGGAAGCCGCGACAACAATGGTGCGCGGGAAAATACTGCAGCTGCAGTGCCCCGTACTGCTGCGCCTGTGGCAGAAGAGGCACAGAACCGTGTGAGCGCGCCTGCACCTCGTTATAATGAGCGCTACAACAGTCCGTATAATCGCGGAACTGCACCGATCCAGAGTCCAGAGGACGACAAGTTCCCGACAGAGCTGGACAGCGGCATTACGGTAAAGGGTATCCTGGAGGTCATGGCTGAGGGCTATGGCTTTATCCGCTCGGATAATTATATGCCGGGAGATAATGATATTTACGTGGCACCCAGCCAGATTCGTCGGTTCAATTTGCGGACAGGCGATATTTTAGAGGGAAATACCAGAGTGCGGACACAGAATGAAAAATTCTCTGCCCTGCTTTATGTCAAGACGATCAATGGTTATACCACAGAGGAAGCATCCAGACGAAGCAACTTTGAAGATATGACGCCGATCTTTCCGAACAGCAGACTGAAAATGGAGCGCTTCGGCTGCCCGGTGGCGATGCGGGTCATGGATTTGTTAAGCCCCATCGGTAAAGGACAGAGAGGTATGATTGTGTCCCCGCCGAAGGCTGGTAAGACAACCCTATTAAAAGAAGTGGCCATGTCGGTAAAGAAAAATTATCCGAACCTGCATCTGATCATTCTCCTGATCGATGAACGTCCGGAGGAGGTAACGGACATGAAGGAGACGGTGGCAGGGCCGAACGTTGAAGTGATCTATTCCACATTTGACGAATTACCGGAACATCATAAACGAGTTTCCGAAATGGTTATTGAGCGTGCAAAGCGTCTGGTCGAGCATAAACAAGACGTTATGATCCTGTTAGACAGTATTACCCGCCTGACCCGTGCCTACAACCTGGTGGTTCCGCCCAGCGGACGTACCCTGTCCGGTGGTATTGACCCGGCGGCATTGCATATGCCGAAGCGCTTTTTTGGTGCAGCCCGCAATATGCGCGAGGGCGGAAGCCTGACGATTCTGGCCACTGCACTGGTGGACACCGGATCCAGGATGGACGATGTCATTTACGAGGAATTTAAAGGAACCGGTAATATGGAGCTTGTGCTGGATCGAAAGCTGTCTGAACGCAGAATTTTCCCTGCCATCGACATCCCCAAAACCAGCACGAGAAGAGAAGATCTGCTGCTGAGTGCAGAGGAGATGGAAGCAATCAACGTGGTGCGCCGCGCGTTGAATGGTATGAAATCCGATGAAGCTGTGGATAAGGTGCTGGATCTGTTTGCAAAGACGAAAACCAATATAGAGTTTGTGCAGACGGTGAGAAAGATGAGATACCTGTAAAAATACAGCGCATGCAATAAAAGGTACGAGTGAACTGTAACTAATAAAATACAAAAGAGGGAGCGATCGGAACTGCCGACCGCTCCTTTTTTGTCCGTTCATTGAAAAATCTGCACCGGATGTTCTTCCTTTTCAAGGAAATCAAAAAAATACTTGCATAGGGCAAAAGTTTATGCTATATATAGTTGCATAAAATATACAACGAAAGGAAAGCGAACGATGAAGCTGCAGGAAACACTGGAACATCTGAATTTTTCAAGGCTGGAAGCACAGATTTATATGGCATTGATCGGTTCTGAGCCCATGTCTGCCTATCAGCTGGCAAAAAAAATCGCAATTGCACGCCCTTCTATTTACAATGCGCTGGAGCACATGCTGGATAAGGGGATGGTGGAGCTGGTTCCGGATCAGACAGCACTGTATGCCGCTCAGGAGCCGGAGGTGCTTTTGGGGCGGATGCAGGCGGAAATGACAGCGAACCTTTCTCTCGCCAGGCAACAGCTGGAAGAATATGAGACGGCGAAGCAGCCGGAGGTGCATTTCGTATTCCGGGGCTTTGAAACGGCGATGGCAAGGGCAGGGAAGCTTCTGGAGGATGCCCGGGAGGAGGTTTATCTGAATGCGGATTTTGATCTTTCCTGTTTTGCAGAGACCTTCCATCGGCTAAAGGAAAAAGGCGTGCGGATCGTCGCGTTTTCCTTTTATGATCTTGGGCTGAACCGGGAGGATGTGGAGTTTTATACCCACGGAGGAATGCTGACAGCACACCAGCCCTCCCGTCTGATGCTTGTGACAGACAGGCAGATGACACTGACAGCGGACTGCGGTGCATTTGCCAACTGGAGCGGTACGGTCAGCAACAATGGGCTGATGGTGAAAATTTTGTCGGAGCATATTCAACACGACATCACCCTGTTGCAGCTGCAGGAAAAGTATGGACTGGAAATTCATTGAAATGAGATCGGCTGCAGTTCGAAAGGATGCAGCCTGAAAAAAGGAGGTCTGAACATGATTCATTTAGAAGCGGTTTATCATAGAGCGTCACAGCAGTTTTGCTATGCATTGAATGAGGAAATTTTGATGGTAGGGCTGCAGACCGGAGAAGAAGTGGAACAGGTTTGGATTCATTATGGCGACCCGTTTTCTACTGGTATTCTGGGCGGAAACGAGGCTTGGGAAGGCAGTCGGGAGGAGATCGTGACAAAAATGCGTCTGCCCCAGCACCTCTGGTGGGAAATTCCCGTGCAGCCTCCCTATAAACGGTGCCGGTATTTCTTCGAGCTGCAGGCAGGAGCAGAACGGGTCTTTTATTTTGAGGATGGCTTTCATTCGCCAGAGGATGTGAAAAACGGACAGCTGGGACAGTGCTTTACGTTTCCGTGGATGAATTCGGTGGATATCAACGTGACGCCAAAGTGGGTGCGGGAGACGGTCTGGTATCAGATTTTTCCGGAGCGCTTTTGCAACGGCAACAAAGAAAATGATCCGGACTGGGTAAAGCCCTGGGGATACCATACCGTAAGTAATCTCGATTTTTACGGCGGCGATCTGGATGGAATTCGTCAGAAGCTTCCTTATTTACAGGAACTTGGTATTACCGGATTGTACCTGACGCCGGTGTTTGAATCTCCCTCAAGTCATAAATATGATACGACAGATTACCGGAAAATCGATCCGGGCTTCGGAGATGAAAAGACTATGAAGCTGCTCGTTAAGGAGGCCCATGACAGAGGCATCCGCGTGATGTTGGACGGTGTATTCAACCATTGCGGCAGTAACTTTTTACCGTGGCGGGATGTGATGGAAAAGGGGCCCAAGTCCCCCTATTACGACTGGTTTATGATCAATCGCTGGCCCTGTCGGGAGCAGGAGGGCAGCACCCGGGATGGACGCTATTATTCCTTTGCCTTTGCGGAGCGGATGCCAAAGCTCAATACGAGTGAAAAAAAGGTGCGGGACTATTTTCTGGATACCGTTCGTTATTGGATTGAGACATTTGACATTGACGGACTTCGGTTAGATGTTGCAAACGAAATTTCCCATCTGTTCTGCCGTGAGCTGCGGCAGATGACAAAGCAGTTAAAACCGGATTTTTATCTGCTGGGGGAAATCTGGCATGACGCAATGCCGTGGCTTGGCGGGGACGAATTCGACGCCGTTATGAACTATCCCTTTGCTGCAGCCATCCGGGAGTTTTGGTATCAGCCGGAAAAGACAAAATCGGATTTGGAAGAGGCGATCCATGAAAATCTGGTGCGTTATATGCGTCAGACGACAGAGGTTTTGTTTAACCTTATGGATTCCCATGATACAGATCGGCTGATCCATCAGACAGGTGGAAATCAGGATCTCTTTTTCCAGCAGCTTGCAATGCTCTTTACAATGCCTGGAAGTCCCTGTATCTATTATGGGACGGAAATCGCGATAGAGGGCGGCGCTGACCCGGATTGCAGACGCTGTATGCCATGGGATCAGATCGAACAGGGAAACTATGCAGAGATTACGGAGCAGGTAAAGCAGCTGATAGCCCTTCGAAAAGAGCCTGCGGCCCGCAGCATGGAAATCACATTTGAAAATAATAACAGCTCTGACCGGGTGGTGGAATATGTCAAAACCGGGGCAGAGGGCAGCAGGCTTCGGGTTGTGTTGAACGCATCCGGAAAAGAGACCGATGTAGAGACAGAGGGCAGCGTGCTGTTTGCAAGAGGTTATGAGAATGGGGTGCTGCGCGCAGGCGGCGCATTGGTGGAACGGCTGTAAAACAAGGATTTCCGGTCAAACCGCAGCGAAAGAGGACAAAAAATTTCACCAAAACTTTACCGGCATGTATATTGACAGAAGACTTTGCATATGATAACCTTACTGCTAAACAAAATTCCCTGTGAGGGAGTAGCGAGCGCAGCAAGTGCAGCTGCCGGAATAAAACAGAGCCGGCGGATCGCCTTTGCATCAGCGTAACAAGTCAACAACCCCGATCCTATGCCGATCTGGCTTGTTTTAAATTGCGAGACTCAGATACTGTTTTCTTTTTGAAAAGCAGTATTTGGGTCTTTTGTGATTTAAAAACACCATCGGGAGGAAAAAGAATGAAGTATTATTGTGAAGACTCACAACAGGTACTGCAGGAGCTGAACAGCCAAAAAAGCGGCCTGACGGAAAAAGAAGCGGCAGAGCGGCTTTTGCAGAACGGGGCAAATGAGTTAAAAGCGGCGAAAGGAAAATCCCTGCTGCGCCGGTTTGCGGAACAGGTGGCAGATCCGATGATCGTGATCCTGCTGGCGGCAGCGGCCATCAGCGGTGTGCTTGCAGTCCTGGAAAATGACAGCTTTGCGGATGTCATCATTATCCTGGCAGTGGTCCTGATCAATGCCGTGCTGGGTGTGTATCAGGAAAGCAAGGCGGAAAAGGCGATCGAAGCGCTGCAGGACATGGCAGCGGCCACCTCAAAGGTTGTGCGGGACGGGAAAATGTCCTCGATTTTGAGCAAAGACCTTGTGGTGGGGGATATCATCTGTCTGGAAGCAGGGGATGCGGTTCCGGCGGATGCAAGGATTCTGGAAAGCGCAAGCCTGAAAGCAGAGGAAGCTGCACTGACAGGAGAATCCGTGCCGGTCACGAAGCTGATCGATCAGATCTTTTTGGCAGACGGGGAACGGGATGTGCCCCTTGGCGACCGTAAAAATATGGTCTATATGGGAAGCACGATCGTATATGGACGTGCTGTGGCAGTCGTAACGGCCACTGGTATGGATACGGAAATGGGAAAAATTGCGGATGCGCTGTCTCAGGCACAGGAAGGACAGACACCGCTGCAGAGAAAACTGACACAGCTTTCGAAGGTGTTGACAAAGCTGGTGATCGGAATCTGCGTACTGGTTTTTGCGATTCAGATGATTCGGGCAGGCAGCCTGAATTTTGAGGTTGCGTTGAACTCCTTTATGATTGCGGTTTCCCTTGCAGTGGCGGCGATCCCGGAAGGACTTGCGGCAGTTGTGACAGTGGTACTTTCCATCGGTGTAACGAACATGTCAAAACGAAACGCGATCATCCGCCGGCTGACTGCAGTGGAAACCCTTGGCTGTGCCCAGGTGATCTGCTCGGATAAGACCGGAACGCTGACGCAGAACCAGATGACAGTTGTAGATTCCTTCGGAGCAGAAGAGAAGGAGCTTTCGGCAGCAATGGCACTGTGCAGTGATGCAGAGCTGGATGCAGACGGTAGCGTGACAGGAGAACCGACGGAGGCTGCCCTGGTTGTCTGGGCGAACCGGATCGGGCAGGATAAGAATCTTTTAAAACAGAGTATGCCCCGTGTGATGGAGGCTCCCTTTGATTCCGGACGGAAAATGATGTCCACAGTCCATAAACGCAAGGATGATTACATTCAGTTTACAAAAGGGGCGCCGGATGTGGTTCTCACCCGTTGTGCATTTTATCTGGAGGATGGACAGCTTCTGCCCATGACAGAAGAATATCGGAAAAAGGTTTTACAGGCAAATAAGTCCATGGCAGATCGGGCACTGCGTGTGCTGGCATGCGGACAGAGAGTCTGGACGAAAAAACCGGAAAGCGAGGATGCGGATCTGCTGGAGCAGGAGCTTTGCTTTTTGGGACTGTGCGGCATGATTGATCCGGTGCGTCCGGAGGTAAAGGCAGCAATTGACGAATGTCGGGAAGCGGGTATCCGACCGGTTATGATCACGGGCGACCATGTGGATACGGCAGCAGCGATTGCAAAAGAGCTTGGTATTTTGCAGGATGGCAGCCTGGCAGTGACCGGAGCAGAGCTGGAAAAAATGGACGATGCAGAATTTGCAGAGAAGTTCCGGAACATCAGCGTTTATGCCCGCGTACAGCCAGAGCACAAGACCCGTATTGTAAACGCCTGGAGAAATGCCGGCTATGTGACGGCAATGACCGGTGACGGCGTTAACGACGCGCCCTCCATCAAGGCTGCGGACATCGGCATCGGAATGGGCATCACAGGAACGGACGTTACCAAAAATGTGGCAGATATGGTGCTGGCGGACGATAATTTTGCAACGATTGTCGGCGCGGTGGAAGAGGGCCGCAGAATCTATGATAACATCCGGAAGGCAATCCAGTTTCTGTTAGGCTCCAATATGAGTGAAGTGCTGAGTATTTTCTTTGCGACACTTCTGGGCTTTACGATTCTGCAGCCGGTGCATCTTCTGTGGATCAATCTTGTAACGGACTGCTTCCCGGCGCTGGCGCTGGGTACGGAAAAGGCAGAGCCGAACATTATGAAGCGCAAACCCAGAGATGCGAAGGCCGGGATTTTTGCAGATGGAATGGGCTTTGATATTGCTTATCAGGGACTTTTGGTAACAGCACTTGTCATGGTTTCCTATTTTATCGGACATTTCATGGAAACCGGAGAATGGACCATCACAAACAGCGCCCATGGCACTACGATGGCGTTTGTCACAATGTCAATGGCGGAAATTTTCCACAGCATGAATATGCGTTCCCAGAGAGGAAGTATTTTCAAGCTTGGCTCGAAAAACTGGCTTCTGCTTGGAGCGGCAGTGGTTTCCCTGCTGGCAACCACTGCAGTGTGTGAGATCCCGCTGCTTGCCGGGGCATTTGGCTTTACGAGTGTGGAGCCTGCAGAGTATCTCGTTGCACTACTTTTGAGTGTGCTGGTAGTTCCCATCGTGGAGCTTGTAAAGTGGATCCAGCGGCGTAGTGCGAAACACGAGGACTGATCGGCGCAGGTTGAACCACAGAACTGTAACCTGTTTAGAGTCAACAGATGCGAATATACGCAACTGTTGACTCTGTGCTTTTTACGGGATATAATTGGAAAGAGCTGCAGCTGTTGAAACCAACAGACTGCAGGTTTATCAGGATGCGGCAGGCTGCAGACAGCACTGTAGTATCCCAAGAGAAGCGAGAGGGACAGGCATATGAGCAAAAAGATTATTTTAACGGGGGATCGCCCCACAGGACGTCTTCATGTGGGCCATTATGTAGGCTCTTTGAAGGAGCGTGTAAGACTGCAGAATTCCGGTCAGTTTGACGAGATTTATATTATGATTGCGGATGCACAGGCGTTGACAGACAATGCAGAGCATCCGGAAAAGGTACGTCAGAACATTTTACAGGTGGCGCTGGATTATCTGGCATGCGGCCTTGATCCGGAAAAGGCAACGATTTTCATTCAGTCGATGGTTCCGGAGCTGACAGAGCTGACCTTTTACTATATGAATCTGGTAACGGTTTCCAGAGTACAGAGAAACCCTACCGTTAAAGCAGAGATCCAGATGCGTAATTTCGAAGCAAGCATTCCGGTTGGATTTTTCTGCTATCCCATTAGCCAGGCTGCGGACATTACTGCATTCCGTGCAACTGCTGTTCCGGTTGGCGAAGACCAGCTGCCGATGCTGGAACAGTGTAAGGAAATCGTACATAAGTTCAACAGCGTTTACGGGGACACCCTGACAGAGCCTGAGATCATCCTGCCCTCCAATAAGGCATGCCTAAGACTGCCCGGCATCGACGGCAAGGCGAAGATGAGCAAATCCCTTGGCAACTGTATCTATCTGTCCGACACAGAAGCAGATGTGAAGAAAAAGGTTATGAGCATGTTCACAGATCCGAATCATTTGCGTGTGGAGGATCCCGGCAACGTAGACGGAAACCCTGTATTTATCTATCTGGATGCATTCTGCAGACCGGAGCATTTTGCAGAGTTTTTACCGGATTACCAGAATCTGGACGAATTGAAAGCACATTATCAGCGGGGCGGTCTGGGCGACGTCAAAGTGAAGAAGTTCTTAAACAACGTTATGCAGTCTGAGCTTGCGCCGATCCGTGAGAGAAGAAAATACTGGGAAGAGCATCTGACGGATGTTTACGACATTCTGAAAAAGGGCAGTGAGGTTGCAGAAGCAAAGGCTGCGGAAACCTTAAAGGATGTCAAGGCAGCGATGAAGATCAATTACTTCGAGAACAGCAGCCTGTTAAAGGGCGAATGAAAAATATCTGCGTGTTTCGCAGAAAAATAAAGGCTTATCGGAAATAATCAGGGCGTGTGAAGGATGAGAACTCATTTTTTGCACGCCCTGATAATGTAAGAGGCGGCAGCACTTTTTGCTGTCGCCCATTAGCTGCCTAAAAGCAAAGACAGGCGGGG
>OHYF01000785.1_pt1 | contig 14897 bp, 8 predicted proteins | sample 1580111 | NCBI WGS metagenome assembly OHYF01 (sample SAMEA3882530, study PRJEB24775) | human gut metagenome | biome: human-associated habitat; feature: intestine environment; material: feces | place: Netherlands | collected 2009/2010
CGCAGTCGCACCACCAGCCACTCCTCCCACAATTACATACTTCATATTCTTCCTTCTTATTTTTATATTATCATTATTTTCCAATAGAAACTTTTGCAAAGAACGCTTTTAATTTACAGCGAAACAAATTTCCATCGGAAAACTTTCCAAGTTTAAGATTTTTTAGAAAACACAAACAAAAGCAATTCACTCCACCTCAAAATCCAGAATTTATCGTTATATTTGCAAATGAACCGCAAAACCATGGATATATGACAGACTTTGCCCCCTCCGTATTGCTGATTTATACAGGTGGGACTATCGGAATGATAGAAAACCCGGAAACAGGAGCATTGGAAAGCTTCAACTTCGACCACTTGCTGAACTTCGTTCCGGAGTTGAAACGTTTTAATTATCATATCAACACCTATTCTTTCGATCCCCCCATTGACTCTTCCGATATGGAACCTTACCATTGGGCAAGATTGGCACGAATTGTAGAACGGAATTACGAACAATACGATGGTTTTGTCATTCTACATGGAACTGACACCATGGCTTATACGGCTTCTGCATTGAGTTTTATGTTGGAAAACCTGTCTAAACCGGTTGTATTGACCGGTTCACAACTTCCGATGGGTATGTTGCGGACAGACGGCAAAGAAAACCTGATTACCGCCATAGAGATTGCTGCGGCCAAACATCCGGACGGTACGGCCATGGTGCCGGAAGTCTGTATCTACTTCGAAAGAGACTTGATGAGGGGCAACCGTACCACGAAAATCAATGCAGAGAAATTCAATGCTTTCAAGTCGTATAATTATCCGTGTCTGGGGCATAGTGCCATCGACATTAAAATCAAACTGGAACGCATACGCCGGCCTGACGCGTCACGCCCCCTGAAGGCACACTACCTGTTCGATACCAATGTAGTGGTTCTCACGCTGTTTCCGGGGATACAGGAAAGCATCATTACTTCTGTCTTCAACATTAAAGGATTGAAAGCCGTAGTTATGAAAACATTCGGTTCGGGCAACGCCCCACAGAAACCCTGGTTTATCAAACTCATCAAAGAAGCTGCAGAACGCAACATCATTATTATCAACATCACCCAATGCCAGTCGGGAAGTGTAGAAATGGAACGTTATGAAACAGGCCGTCAGCTACTGGAAGCCGGAGTGATCAGCGGATATGACAGCACCCCGGAATGCGCATTGACCAAATTGATGTTTCTTTTGGGCCATGACCTGCCCCCCGAAGAGGTCAGGCGTCTCATGAATACCAACCTGGCCGGTGAAATCACGTTGGAATAATACCCACAAACGACAAATATAAAATTATGGACGGACTAATCATAGGATTATTATTACCTTTTGCCGGTACTACTTTAGGTGCCGCCTGCGTTTTTCTGATGAAAAAACAAATGCCGGACTTAGTGCAGAAAACCTTATTGGGATTCGCTTCCGGTGTCATGGTGGCGGCTTCCGTATGGTCGCTGCTGATACCTTCTATAGAAATGAGCGGTACGGAAGATGCTACCCGGGTTATCCCGGCCGTAAGCGGCTTCATAGCGGGTATTGCATTTCTCTTGCTGATGGACCGGATCACTCCGCACCTCCATTTAGGCAGCCCTTCACCCGAAGGACCGCACAGCAAATTGTCACGGACAAGCATGTTGGTATTGGCCGTCACCTTGCACAATATTCCGGAGGGAATGGCTGTTGGAGTAGCATTAGCCGCCGCCATGGAACACAGCACTTATCTTCCCATGGCCGGTGCATTGGCTTTATCTTTGGGAATCGCCATACAGAATTTCCCGGAAGGCGCCATTGTCTCCATGCCTCTGCGTAGTGAGGGAAACAGCAGATTGCGCGCTTTCGGCATCGGTACATTGAGCGGCGTCGTAGAACCTATCGGAGCTATCCTGACGATTCTGTTGGCAGCCTACATCACCCCCATATTGCCATATTTACTGTCGTTTGCCGCTGGCGCAATGATTTATGTGGTCGTAGAGGAGTTGATTCCGGAGGCTTCTCAAGGAAAACATTCCAACGTAGGAACGGTAGGTTTCGCACTAGGCTTCGTATTAATGATGATTCTGGACGTCGTATTAGGATAAACGTTTGGAGCGATATTCTTTAGGCCCGACACCAAAATGCTTTTTCACATATTTACCGAAGAAAGAAAGAGAAGGAAAATCCAACTCCACCATAATTTCCTTAATGCTTTTGTTTGAATAAGACAACAAGTCCGCGATGTCTTTCGTCACCGCTTTATGAATCAGCATCGAAGCCGTCTCGCCACAAGTCGCTTTACAGACAGAAGACAGATACTTAGACGTTACATTCAATGTCTCCGCATAAAAAGATACGGAACGAGGTTTAGGATAGACCGATGTAAGCAAATCCAAAAATCCTTTGAACAGATTATGTCCTTGAGAGTAATTGACCGCACCGACCGAAATATAACGTCCTATCACGCCATACAATTCACACATAAACGATTTCAACAGACACTGCATGGATTCCCTATATCCCAACTTGTTCTTATCCCCAATCTTGACAGATATCAAAGAATAATACAATGATAAACAAGTATATTCCATATCCGTGAGCGACAGTATCGGATGAGCTATCAGAAATGAAACCACATCCCAATTATATGAAGAAAATGAAATGGCTTTTTGAAATAAAGAACGAGAGATACAAAGACTGTTTACAGACAAATCATCCGTCTTTTTCTGCCGTTCCAATACATAATTGGGCAAGGACATGATTATATCATGTGCCTTGACGTTATAATTCTTTCCATTGATGGTACATTCGGCTTCTCCCGAAACGACAATAGAAACAATCACCCATTCTACTTTTATCGTATCTGACGTCATCCGAGACAGATTCCTCCCAGCCTCCAAGCCATACATGAGAGCATCCTTCTCCCGTACTATCATAAAATCATCACTAACTAACAATACGTCACTTTCCATTTTCTACTGTTATTTTCCGATTGCAAAATAAATATCTTCATTCTTATAAACTGACCTGATTATTCACAAAGAGTGTTCTGAATAACATTAAAACTATCCTATAACAGACTTATAATACTCTCCACTGACACTTGCAACGGAGAAAGACAGAAAAGCCCCGGACAAAGAAACTTTTATGCCGCTTTTTCTTAACTTTGCACCCGCTAATCCAAATGAAATATGATTTATCCACAGAATTTTGAACAGAAAATAGGATTTGACGAGATACGTACTTTATTGACGGGACATTGCCTGAGTACGCTTGGCATAGAGCGCGTCGGACAGATGAAATTCCTGACGGATTTGCATCTATTGCGCGAATTGCAAGAACAGACACGGGAATTCCTGCGCATTCAGGAAGAAGAAGAGGACTTTCCGGAGCAGGACTTCTATGATGTACGCCCGGCCATCAAACGCATCAGAATAGAAGGTACTTATCTCGACGAAACGGAACTGTTCGATCTGAAACGCTCGCTTTGCACGATTATCAACATCGTACGGTTTCTCAACAAGGATACCGAAGAAGATAACGGCACGGAGGAAAACCGCCCCGGCGATGATGCCTCCGTCCCCTATCCGGCCTTACGCCGCCTGACGCAAGGGGTCTCCGTCTACCCCCAACTGGTGCGCCGCATTGAGAGCATACTCGACAAATACGGCAAAATCAAAGACTCGGCATCCGCCGAACTGTTGCGCATCCGACGCGAACTTGTCGCTGCCGAAAGCGGAATCTCGCGCACACTGCACGCCATCTTGCGGAACGCTCAACAAGACGGCGTGGTGGACAAGGATGTCACTCCCACCATGCGCGACGGACGCTTGGTCATTCCCGTGGCACCGGCTTTAAAACGGAAAATAAAAGGAATCGTCCACGACGAATCCGCCACAGGGCGCACGGTCTTCATCGAACCGGCCGAAGTGGTGGAAGCCAACAATCGCATCCGTGAACTGGAGGGGGAAGAACGACGGGAAATCATACGCATATTACAGGAATTCACGGCTGAGATCCGGCCTCATTATCAGGAAATACTGCAATCCTACGAGTTTTTGGCCGAAATAGACTTCATCCATGCCAAAGCCGGACTGGCCCGCCAATTCAATGCCACGACACCGGACATCAAAGGGGCACCGCTGATAGACTGGACGCTGGCTCGTCATCCCTTGCTATACCTGTCCCTGACCCGTCACGGGAAAAAAATCGTGCCGCTCGACATCGAACTGAACGGGCATCAGCGTATTCTCATTATCTCCGGCCCCAACGCGGGCGGAAAATCCGTATGCCTGAAGACCGTAGGCCTCATCCAATACATGTTGCAATGCGGACTTCCCGTTCCTATCGGGGAAAACTCACGCACCGGCATTTTCGGCAGCATCTTCATCGACATCGGGGACGAGCAGAGCATTGAGGACGACTTGAGTACCTATTCCAGCCATTTGCTCAACATGAAAAACATGATGAAAGCTTGCTGTGGTACCAGTCTTCTGCTCATCGACGAATTCGGAGGCGGCACGGAACCGCAAATCGGCGGCGCCATAGCCGAAGCCGTCCTGAAACGGTTCAACCAAAAAAAGACCTTCGGCATCATCACGACACATTACCAAAACCTGAAACACTTCGCCGAGGACCATGAGGGCGTAGTGAACGGAGCCATGCTCTACGACCGCCAACACATGCAGGCCCTGTTCCAACTGCAAATCGGCAATCCGGGCAGTTCTTTCGCTGTGGAAATCGCCCGCAAGATAGGTATTCCGGAGGAAGTAATAGCCGATGCTTCCGAATTGGTGGGCAAAGAGTACATCAACGCGGACAAGTACCTGCAAGACATCGTAAGAGACAAGCGGTATTGGGAAAACAAACGGCAGAACATCCACCTCCGGGAAAAAGAAATGGAGAAAACCATAGCCCGTTACGAAACGGAAATCGCAGAGTTGCAACGCAACCGGAAAGAAATCTTGCGCAAAGCCAAAGAAGATGCCGAACAACTGCTCCGGGAATCGAATGCCAAGATAGAGAACACCATTAAAACCATCAGGGAGGCTCAGGCTGAAAAAGAAAAGACCCGCAACGTACGCCAGGAATTGGATGATTTTAAAAAGACCTTGGACGACATCGAAAAGCAACACGAAGCGGACAAGATAGCCCGTAAAATGCAACAACTGCAGGAACGGAAAAAAAGACAGGCCGAACGGAAAGAGAAAAAAGCATCCGAGGCCATCATGCGGAAAGCACAGCCCGACGCTTTGCTGCAAGCCGCACGGGAAGCGGAGGAACGCAACCGTCCCCTGCAACCCGGAGAGACCGTACGCATCAAAGGGCAGACCACCGTAGGCACGATAGAGGAGATAGACGGAAAGAACGCCATCGTCACTTTCGGCATGATGCGCACCAACGTGAAACCGGAACGGTTGGAACGTGCCGCAGCCCCCGAGCCCCCGGCACGGAACCAGGCCGCCACCTTCGTCAGCAAACAGACGCAAGACAGCGTGTACGAGAAAAAACTGAATTTCAAGCAGGATATCGACGTACGGGGCATGAGGGGAGACGAAGCCATCCATGCCGTCACTTATTTCATCGACGATGCCATATTATTGGGAATATCCAGGGTACGCATCCTGCACGGAACGGGTTCGGGCATCTTACGCACGCTGATTCGCCAGTATCTGCACACGGTGCCCGGCGTAAAAGATTTCAAGGACGAACACGTACAGTTTGGAGGGGCAGGCATCACCGTAGTGGATTTGGCCTGACTTCAGACCGGCAAATATGCACTGTAAACCGAAATTACATGTTATTTTTCCAACGGGACAAGGACTAAATAGACCATTATTTATTACCTTTGTACCCAATTAAGTACATATTGCGACTTTTTAGACTTTAAGAAAAAGATTATGCTGGAGAGATTTTTAAGTCAAACGACGTTCACGTCGCAAGACGACTTCATCCAAAATTTCCATGTAAAAGTACCGGAAAACTTCAATTTCGGATACGATGTAGTAGATGCATGGGCCGCAGAAGCCCCAGACAAGATAGCCTTATGTTGGACGAACGACCACGGCGTACACCACGATTTCACTTTTTCCGAACTGAAAGACTACACCGACCGCACGGCTTCCTATTTCCAATCGTTAGGCATCGGACACGGAGACATGGTCATGCTTATATTGAAACGCCGGTATGAATTTTGGTTCTCCATCATTGCCTTACACAAGATTGGAGCTGTGGCTATCCCGGCCACCCATTTGCTGACCGGAAAAGACATTATCTACCGTAACAATGCCGCCGACATCAAAATGATTGTCTGTGCCGGCGAAGAAGTCATCCTGAACCACGTCAAAGACGCTCTCCCCTATTCACCCTCCGTCAAACACCTCGTCTCAGCCGGACCGATCGTGCCCCATGGTTTTGAAGACTTTCAGAAAGGCGTTTTAGGAGCCGCACCGTTTGTCAAACCGGAACATCCCAACCGGAACGACGACATATCCCTGATGTATTTCACTTCGGGAACTACCGGTGAACCAAAGATGGTGGCTCATGATTTCACCTATCCGCTCGGACATATCGCTACCGGATGTTATTGGCATAACCTGCACGAAAACAGCCTGCATCTGACCGTGGCCGACACGGGATGGGGAAAGGCCGTGTGGGGAAAACTGTACGGTCAATGGATTGCCGGAGCTACGGTTTTCGTATACGACCATGAAAAGTTCCATCCGGCCGACATCCTGCAAATGATACAAAATTATCATATCACATCGCTCTGCGCTCCCCCCACCGTCTTCCGCTTCCTGATTCGGGAGGATCTGACGCATTACGACCTTTCTTCCCTGCAATACTGCACGATCGCAGGCGAGGCACTGAACCCGGCCGTATACGAAACCTTCCGCAAGTTGACAGGCATCAAACTGATGGAAGGCTTCGGACAGACGGAAACGACCCTGACCATCGCCACTTTCCCTTGGATGGAACCCAAACCGGGTTCCATGGGAGTGCCCAATCCGGAATACGTGGTAGACTTGCTCAAGACAGACGGTACGTCGGCCGCACCGGGCGAGCAGGGTCAGATAGTCATCCGTACCTCCCAAGGCAAACCATTGGGATTGTTCAAGGAATACTACCGTAACCCGGATCTCACCCGTGAAGTATGGCATGACGGCATATATTATACAGGCGACGTAGCCTGGAAAGACGAAGACGGTTATTTCTGGTTTGTAGGACGGGTAGACGATGTCATCAAAAGTTCCGGCTACCGCATCGGCCCCTTCGAGGTGGAGAGCGCATTGATGACGCATCCTGCCGTAGTGGAATGCGCCATCACAGGCGTACCCGACGAGATTCGCGGACAAATCGTAAAAGCTACCATCGTATTGGCAAAAGACTATAAGGATGTAGACAAAGAACATTTGGTCAAGACCCTGCAAAACCACGTCAAGCAAGTCACTGCACCTTATAAATACCCGAGAGTCATCGAGTTTGTAGACGAACTGCCCAAAACCATCAGTGGAAAAATCCGAAGGGTGGAAATCCGCAACAAAGACAATCAGAAATCTTAATCACAGGCTGCTCATACAGTCTGATTTTATACTTTTAAATTATGAAACAAAAAATTCTATTGCTGTCATTCCTGTTTCTCAGCCTGATAGGGTATGCACAACCCATCGACTGGAACAAGAAACTTCCGGCAGACCCGAATGTCCTGATCGGCAAGCTACCGAACGGTATCACCTATTACCTCCGGCATAACGAAGAACCTAAAGACCGGGCCAGTTTCTTCATCATCCGCAACGCAGGCGCATTGCTTGAGAATGACGATCAGGACGGCTTGGCCCACTTTTTGGAACACATGGCCTTTAACGGCAGTAAGAACTTCCCGGGCAACAGCATGATTTCCACACTCGAACGTCATGGAATCTCTTTCGGTGGGAACCTGAATGCCTACACCACACAGAACGAAACGGTTTATAACATCAGCGATGTGCCGATGGCAGACGAAAGCCTGACGGACACGTGCCTGCTTATTCTGCACGACTGGTCTTATTACCTGACCCTCGACCCGAAAGACATCGACGAGGAACGTGGGGTCATCACCGAGGAGTGGCGTACGCGCAACAACAGCACAACCCGTATCTATAACCAGAAAAGACCTGTACTCTACAAAGGCTCGAAATATGCCGAGCGCGATGTCATCGGCGACATGGATGTCATCCGGACGTTCAAGCCCGAAACCTTGCGCAACTTTTACCACAAATGGTACCGCACAGACTTGGAGGCCATTGCTATCGTAGGAGACTTCGACATCAAGAATATGGAGGAAAAGATAAAGAAAGTCTTTTCGTCCATTCCCGTTATCCCTAATCCGGAACCACGTCCGTTTTTTGAAATTCCTTCCCATGACGAAACTTATTTCTGTCTGGCCACCGACAAGGAAGCCACTTCGTCCAACGTACAGGTTATCCGTATCTTCCGCGACAAAGAATACGACGGCAAGGGATATGCCACGTATCAGGACGTGAAAAACGGTCTGATGATCGGCTTTTACAACAGTATGGTGGGTGAACGTATCGGAGAGATTATTCAACGCGGACAAGCCCCTTACGTAAAAGCTTCGGTCGGCTTTTTCGGTATGGTAAAAGGATACTATGCTTATTCCGTCAGTGCTACAGCCAAACCGAATCAGGAAAGAGAAGCGCTTATCGGAGCCTTAGAGGAACACGAACGTATATTCCAGCATGGGTTCACCGAAGATGAACTGAACCGTGCGAAAGCCAATATGCTGACCAGCCTTGAATCCATGGTGAAAGACAAGGACAAAACATCCAATGACACCTATGCTGAAGAAATGCAATCCCATTTCTTAGGCAATGAAGCCATCATCAACATAGAGGATTATGCCGAGGCAGTCAAGGAAATCCTTCCGACCATCACGGCAGAAGAAGTTTCCGAACAAGCCAAAAGATGGTGGAAGACAGACAACCGTACCATCGTCATCAGCGGCCCAAGCGAAGGCGTCACACACCTGACGGAACAAGAGGCCCGGGACATCCTTGCCGAAATGGAAGGAAAGGAAGTCTCTGCATACGAAGACAATAGCGTAAAAGGCAATCTCATCGAAAAAGAGCCCACAGCCGGAACGATCACAAAAGTGAAGGAACTGCCGCAATTCCAAGCCGAAGAATGGACTTTAAGCAACGGGGCAAAAGTAATCTACCGCAAGGCCGATTATGAAAAAGACGAAGTGGCACTGGCCGCTTACAGCCCCGGTGGTTCTTCTTTATATACGGATGTCAATTTCCTTCCTGCGGCATCCAATGCCGGACAATTTGCTTCGAACTACGGTTTGGGTACCTACGACGAAATCGCATTGGGCAAGCTGCTGACAGGTAAAAAGGCCGGATGCGAGGTTTCTATCAGCGGATTGTATGAGAACGTCAACGGAAGTTCTACGCCCAAAGACTTCGAAACGATGATGCAACTGATGTACCTTCGTTTCATGGAACCACGCTTCGATACACTGGCACATAAAGTCATCATCGAACGCAACCATATCTATGCCAAGCAGATTGCCGGGCAACCGCAGACCATCATGCGCGATTCTCTCTCATTGATTTCCGCCAACTACAGTCCGCGCGTACAATTGTTCAACGACGCATACGTAGACCGGTTGACGCTCGACCGTATCGAAAAGGCTTACCGTGACCGTATCTGCGATGCCAGCGATTTTACTTTCTTCATCGTCGGAAACGTGGACAAAGACACGGCGCGGGTCATGGCTCAGAAATACATCGGTTCTCTCCCCTCCCTCTACCGGAATGAGAAGTGGGTGGACCGTCAGGTCAGGGCACCGAAAGGTAAAGTGGAAAAGAACATAGAAATTCCGTTGGAAGTTCCGAAGTCCACAGTCATAGTCCTGTTCAACAGAGAAATGAAGTACACCTTGAAAGAGGCTTATACCATCAACATACTGGGCAATATCCTCACCAACCGCTATACCAAGACCATCCGCGAAGAACAAGGCGGAACCTACGGCGTAGGGGTAAGCGGCTCAGCCTCACGCGAACCATACAACAACTATAATATGTATATGACCTTCGAATGTGACCCAGAGAAGGCGAATGAACTGAAACCCTTGCTTTATAAGGAAGTGGACAATATCATCCGTGAGGGGGTTACGGAAGAAGAGCTCAGCAAAGTGGTCAAGAACACGCTGAAAGAAGCTGAACAAAGCAAACAGCACAATGCTTATTGGCTGACCACCTTAGTTACATATTATAAGACCGGAGTGAACCTGAACGACCCGAAAAACATGGAAACCCTTGTGGCTTCCATCCAACCGAAGGACGTACAGAAATTCGCCAAGAAATTCTTCAAGGATGCGGATGTCATCGACCTGATATTCTCACCGCAACAGAAATAAACAAGAATGGGAGGAACGCAAGACAAGCTTTCCTCCCATTTTTCAATTACACGTTTCCCCTCCCCGGAGTTTTTCAGAAAAGCCCTTTCATCCTTCAGGCCGTAGGCCAACTACCTCTCACATAATATATTATGGAATGAAAGATAGGAAACTCATCTTTCAGTTTCCTTTCATTGTAGAGACCCATAAAAAGTTCTGCGCCAAACGATTTTTCAATCTCAGGCGAACGATTTTCAAATCTCAGGCGAATGATTTCCCAATCTCTGGCGAACGGAATGAAACGTGACTGAAAGATACCTGAAACATCCTTCAGCTTGTAACATCAATATTATGAGAGAATTACCATACAACCTGAAAGATGAAGGATATTTTTGTAAAATCCCTGTGTAGGGGATGTTCCCACAAAGTTTTTACGCCCCTATCAAAACACTGCAAAAAACGTTTGATTTAAATTAACGTAATTCCGATTCAACTTTGCCGACAACAGAAGCCTGATATTCCCCTTCCACAAGTTGTCATGACAACACCGGTTAAAAATATATGTATCCGGTTTATCTCTTACTAAGAGAGCGATTTTCGACCGCTAAAATAGGTAAAAGGAAGCAAATGAACAAGTTTCTTTTGTTAAAAATCACCTTTTTTTAAAATGAATAACAAAATACGCAAACCTTTTACAAAACATTTTCCAATAATAATAACTGTAACATAAGGAGTTACGTAGTCTGTACGCTCTCTTAGTAAGAGATAGACCTTGTAAAAGGCTAAAAAAGTGTTGATAACCGAATTGTACGATATTGTTTGAATGCAAAAGTTGATCATTAGGACACTCTTGATGTGGGTTTGTTTGACACCCGCTATTCTTTACGGGCAAGCCTTATCCGGAACAAAGGACGTAAAACATGACACCGTGCCCTTTCTTAAACGTTGGTCTATCATGACCAACGCCGTGGACTGGATAGTAGCCACTCCCAACCTCGGAGTGGAGTTTGACTTGGTTGGCAATGAAAAGACCCGTTTCTCTATACTTATGAACGGCAAATATAATTGGAATACCCACCATTCCATACAACCGCGCATCGTGTACAACGTGGCGGCCGGGAGTGTGGAAGCCCGGAAGTATTGGCGTACGGGTGGCTCCATCAGAGGGGCCATGGAACGCTACACGAAAGATAACCGCGACACCACCATCTCCCTGCCGCTCTGGGGCTTCAGGCGTTTCAGGCGCAACGTGCTCTCGGGACGTACCTTCATGAATCCTCGGGTTTGGCGTGCCTACTACGTGGGCGTGTATGCCGGTTATGAGAAATACACCATCAGCCTGGGACGGAAAGGCAAACAGGGCGACAGTTATAACTTCGGTTTCACCGGGGGATGGAGTGTTCCCCTTTATCCTTTCAAGGATGGCCGAAGCGTAGACTTGGACTTAGGCTTGGCCGTCGGTGCCAAAATGACGGCGTACGACAAGTTCGGCTATGACGAAGAATACGGATGTTACACTTACCAAGGTTCGAAGGGACGGCATATCGTACCTTTTCCGGTGGTACAGGACATACATCTTTCATTCGTCTTTCGCTTCCGCTCTATCGGAAAGAAGGTACAGGGGGGTGCCGAACGTTACGATGAATGGGATACCCGGCAAAAAGAAAAACGCAATGAACGCTCACGCGTACGGCAACGCAATTGGGAAATCCGCGACTCCATGTACAAGGTGCGCCGCAAAGAAGCGGAAGCTGAGAAATTCTCACGCGACTCGCTCCGCCGCACACTGGAGCTGAACGACTCATTAGAAGATGTAGCAAAGGAGAAGGCCAAGGCTGAAGAAAAAGCCAAGGCAGAGGCCGGGGAGAAGGGCAAGTCCCGCCGTAAGAGGAAAGGAAAGAAAACGGAAGGGGAAGAACAAGTGACGGCTACGCCCCAAGCCGCAACGGGCAACGGCACCTCCGAAACACCATCCGGAAGCGCCAAGGCCGACACGCCCGAAGACACTGGCGACAAGAAGAAAGCAAGCCGGAAAGAAAAAAGACGTAAGAAGAAAAATAAAGAATCCAAAGAAGAAGCCCCCGTGGAAACCTATTTTCACATAAAAGGCAGACCATCCGGCGGATATTGGGCCGACAGAGGAAGACTACGACACAGCATCCCCGAGGAAACAAGAAAGGAGGGACGCGTATGAAACCATGTAGCAATCTGATTGCCGTACTCCCGCTCCTCTGCGCCATGGCTTCATGTACAGAAGTGGACTTATGCCAGGCGGAACACCCTCACCGTTCTTTCATGGATTTCCGTTTCCATTGGAAAGAGGAATACCAAGGAAACCATCCCGACAGCATGGGAGTAATAGCCGTGCGTCCGGTCAACATATTGCGGTATGAATTCCGGATAACCGCTGAAGAAAGCCACAACAACGGCATCCTCATGCAGCCCGAAACGGAAAGACAGCCTTCGGCCGACACATTGGCTCCGGCCGGAACGCACAACCTATGGGTACGCAGTGGTGAATATAACTTCGCCACATTCGGATGGGATGAAGGTGAACTGGTAGATGCCACCGACATCGTGGACGCGCAAGGCGACGCGGCCACATTGGGAAGCGGCCTGACCCCACTCTACCTTACCTACCGCCACTACCCCGTGGACGATCCGAAAGTGGCGGGGGCGTATGGTGAATGGAAGGATTACAACGCTTACTCCGACTTCATCTCCAGTGAGGGTGTCCCCGTGTTCTATGCCCGGGTAGACCATGTGTCCGTCCCTTTGGCCCAAGAAGGGACAGGCCAATTGGTAGTGGACTTCACGCCCGAACCGCTCACACAGGACGTATCGTTCGTATTCCACATCGAAAAGACGGCAGACGTGGTAGTGGACAGCCTTACGGCCGAAATTTCCGGCATACCATCCACCATGGAACTGACCACGGGACTGATTCTGGCCCAAAAGACCTATAAACTGTTGTTCAGGCCGACATACGCCGCCCTGCCTTCAGCGGCCGACAGTGCCTCGGCGGAAGCGTTGCGCTGTGAAGCCTCCGTCAACATTCCCGGTATCGTACGGAGCCATACCGAAGACATGGTCACGGGGCCGGGCATCCTGCAAATCGCCATTTACACCCACTACGACTACGAAGAGGAAGGAACGCAAAGGAAAGCAGCCAAAGTGTTCCATGCAGGCATCAACCTCTACCATACCTTGAAAGAGCGCAAGTCGCTGCAATGGGACGAAGAGGAGAACGGCTACCGGCAAGCCAGCCGAAGCATCACAGTGGAAATCGGCTCACCACTGAATATCGACAAAGACGGTATCCTGAACGGTGGCAGCACCTCGACCGGACTGGACCAATGGATACCCGGCGAAACGTTTGAAATTGAAGTGTGAAACGTATGAAGAGGAAAAGCAAACATACTGAAATGAAAAGATACATCGCAGGAATAGGTTTGTGCTGCGCGCTCGCAGCCTGCAACGAGTCCTACCCCGGACTGTATGCGCCCGTCTACGACGCAGACAACCCGAATCCGGAAATGACGGCGGACAGTATCCCCGTCACCCTGTCGCTCACCGACCCGGCCTATGCCTTAGTGACGGGTAAACGGGGCCAAGGGTCTTTCGGCTTTTGGGACGACGAAGAGGAACGTGCCAAATGGATGGCAGCGGAATTCGGCGTCTACGCATTCCTGACGCGCAACCATGTGTACAACGGAAATCCTAACCTCACAGCCGACGAAACTTCCACTGGGGGCGGTGCGCCCCTTTGCCTGGTAAACGACCGCAAAGCACGGATTTCAGCCGCCTGCGAACTGTTATGGGCCGACGGCGAGCCACCGTATTACAGCGCGGTTTACCCGGAGCATAAATACAATTTCTTCCTTTATTATAAAGGAGATGCAGAAGAATATGCCCCGGAACAACGAACACAAGGCAGTATCACCAAGTTCTTCCGGATTGACGGCACACAAGACCTGATTTCGGCATACGCCCGTCCCGGCACAGAAGATGCCGAAAGACTGCCGGACAATGATGAAACCAAATATCTCATGAATCATGCCGGGGATTTGGTATACAGCACGAAAAGTGCACGCCTGCACGTCGAGCCGCACCTCCGCGTGAAGCACGAAATGGCACAAGTCAACTTCAAGGTACAGGCGTTCGACGACCTGGCCGCCCAAGGGCGCGAGATACGCATACAGGCCGTGGCTCTGCTCATCCCCACGAAAGCACGCTTCACCGTGGCCGCCGACTGGGCGGGGATATCCCATAACTGGACGGACGAGACGAACGTCCCTCCCACGGGCATCGTATGGGAAACGGAACGCGACACGGTTTACCTGCCCCACGAAAACACACCGGAGGAATTCGGATCGACATACAAGATGGAAAATGCCATGTTCAACCCCGAACCGGGCGTGAGCGACCCTAAGGCTGGACCCATGAAAATAGGAACGCAACTGCTCGTCCCACCGGTAGACGAAATGGGCGTAATCATACAC
>OHYF01000788.1_pt1 | contig 14869 bp, 12 predicted proteins | sample 1580111 | NCBI WGS metagenome assembly OHYF01 (sample SAMEA3882530, study PRJEB24775) | human gut metagenome | biome: human-associated habitat; feature: intestine environment; material: feces | place: Netherlands | collected 2009/2010
CTCCGGGGCTTCCCGCGGGTATCTGAACAGTGAATACAACCGCGGCGGCTTTGGCAGCAAGTATGCCGGCGGCTTCCAAAGTGGGTTTGCTTCCGGCGGGCACGAAAGCCCGAACTACCCCGGCGGTCGCCACACGGTCCAAAGCAGTAGCTTTGGCGCCGGGTATGGCAGTAGCCGCGTCAACCATCATTCCGGTGCTCCGGTTGCTCCGGCGGGCGGTGGCGTTACCACTGCGCCCGCCGCACCCGCACGCAAAAAGGCCGCCAACTTTGCAGCCGGGGACCTTGTGGACCACAAGGTGTTTGGCCGCGGCAAGGTGCTGAAAGTAACGCCGGTTGCGGGGGACTGTATTGTAGAAATCCAGTTTGACCGCGTTGGCATTAAAAAAACAATGGCCAATTACGCCCCGCTGACCAAGCTGACCAGCGAAGAATAAACCACTGATAAAAAAGGAAAAGAGGGAACGGGCCCATGCTTGTAACATTGATCGCCCACACCAATGACCCTGAAAAGACCATTGCCGCAGCCGCCAAGCTGTGCTATTCTGATGCACATATCGAAACCCTGCTGGATGGCCTAACACCGGAAAAGACCGCAGCCTTTTTGCAAAAGCTGAATGACTTCGGCCACGCCAGCCCCATTGAACATGCCAGCTTTACCTTTGGCATTGAGGGCGTTTCCCGCACCTTTCTGGCACAGGTCACCCGTCACCGCATTGCAAGTTTCAGTGTGCAGAGCCAGCGCTATGTGCGGCTGGAAGATTTCCGTTATGTGATTCCCCCGGAAATTGAGGCTGACCCTGCGGCCAAAGCGGCTTTTATTGATGCAATGAACGCCGATGCCAAACACTACCTGGAGCTGGTCAAAGCACTGGAAGAAAAGCATACCCACACCTTGATGGAGCAGGGCATGCCGGAAAAGACCGCCCGCGCCAAAGCCAGCAAAATGGCAAACGAGGACGCCCGCTTTGTATTGCCCAACGCCTGCGAGACAAAAATGGTAATGACCATGAACTGCCGCAGCCTGAGCAACTTTTTCAACCTGCGCTGCTGCAACCGTGCCCAGTGGGAGATCCGCGCCGTTGCCGATGAGATGCTGCGCCTTGTATACCCGCTTGCGCCGCATGTTTTTGCCGCAGCTGGTCCCCGCTGCCTGGCGGGGCCCTGCCCGGAGGGCAGTATGTGCTGCGGCAAGCAGAACGCCGTGCGTGATAAATATGCAACACTGAAACAGGAGGCTGAAAACCATGGGTAAACTGATTATTTTTGAAGGCCTGGATGGTTCCGGCAAGGGCACACAGGCAGAACTTGCCTGCCAGAATTTGCATAGCAAAGGGTATGACCCGCTGAAAATCAGCTTCCCAGATTATGACAGTCCGTCCTCCGCACTGGTCAAGATGTATCTTTCCGGCGAGTTCGGCCAGCGCCCGGATGACGTGAACGCTTATGCAGCTTCAACGTTTTATGCTGTTGACCGCTTTGCCAGCTACAAAACCAGGTGGGGCAATGTCTACCGCCAGAATGGGCTAATCATCTCTGACCGTTACACCACCTCCAACGCTGTTCACCAATGTTCCAAACTGCCGCCGATGCACTGGGATGGTTTTCTGGAGTGGCTGTTTGAGTTCGAGTACAAAAAGCTCGGTCTGCCTGCGCCGGATGCGGTTGTATACCTTGCGGTTGATCCCGATGTCAGCCAGCGCCTGATTGCGCAGCGCTACCACGGCGATGAAAGCAAAAAAGATATTCAGGAACGCGATACCGAATACCTGGCCCGTTCCCGCGCCGCCGCTGAATACTGCGCACGCAAGCTGGGCTGGCACCGCATTGAGTGTACCACAACGGTAGACGGCCAGAAAACCATCCGCACGCCGGAGGATATTCAGTCCGAAGTGATGGCATACCTGGAGCGGATTTTGAGCTAAAACCGTTGGCAGCAAAAGCCCACACGTTGAATACGGCAAGGAGGGGATAGAACATGCTTTGCAAAGCAACGGAAGCTGATTTGGAGCAGATGGTTGCGTTCCGCCGCAAAACGTATGGCGGAACCCGCCAGGATGCTTTGGACTGGCTTTGTGGAATTGTGGGGTTGGATAATATCCTGATCCTTGCCCGGGACCCGGCCCCCGGTGCAAAGCCCATCCCGGCCGCCATGATTGGTGCGGTTCCAGTGGAATGCGGGCACCACCACGGCATATGGCTCTGCTGCATGGCAACGGACCCGTCCCTGCAGGGGCGCGGGCTGATGCCCAAACTGTTGGCAACCTGCCTGCGCGCCTTTTCCGCCAAAGGGTGTGATTTTGCTGTGGCGGCACCGCAAAGCACGCGGGCCGCAAAAGCGTTTTCCCAGCTGAATTTTCAGGGGCGCTTCCCGCTGCGCATCATCCGCAAGCCCATTGAACACAATTTGTGGGCACGAGCAGAGTTTGATAACCTGACAGTCCGCAAATTGATCGACACCCGCATGCGCTACCAGCCCGCCTGCATCGCCCTGCCGGAAAGCAGCATGAACACCATGATCACCCGGCTCTACCGCCGCGGTATGACCATTGTTTCCAACCAGCGCGGTTATGGCCTCTATTGCCAGGAAAAGGACGAGCTGCTTTTTATGGAGCTGCAGGCCGATAACGACCATTCGGCTGATATTCTGCTGCAGGCCGCGCGGGAACATACCGGTCTGACCAAAGCACGGCTGCTGCTGGCGGAAAATCAGTTTTTGTACCTGGGCGAGGGTAAGCGCTGTGGTTACGGCATGATTTGTTATCTTGGGCAGCCGTTCCCCGTTACGGACGTTTATTTCCGCCTGTTGCTGTAAGACCGTGCATACGTGAAACAGGGCAGTTCTGCTGCCTGGTAAAGGAGATTTGGAATGAAAATCAATCGTGGTGATTCCCAGGACAAGGGCTCGCAGTCGCGCCAGGCTTATCATGCTGCGCCAGCCCCCGCACCAAAGCGCCCGGTACAGCCTGATCCTGACCCGCAGGACCTGTACGAAGACGCCGAAGGTCCAGACGAGTACGCAGAGGATGACGATGATGAACCCGTCCGCCGCCGTTTTCCCATTGGGCTTGTGGTTCTTGTTGTCATTTTGGCTATCGTCGGCATCGGCGGCTGGAAAGTGTTCCAGTTCTACGGCGAAGTTGCCGGCAACGGTGAACTCGGCCCGGAGCAGACCGTTACCATTGAACAGGGTTCCACTGTTGCAGACATCACAAACGTTTTGAAAGAGGATGGCGTCATCCAGTATGACTGGCTGTTCAAGCTGTATGCCAAATACAGCGGCCGCGCTTCCGGTTTGCAGTATGGCGATTTTACCCTGCGCTCCGGCATGGATTATAACACGATCCTGAAAACCCTCAGCGTGCAGCAGGTCAAGCGCAAGACCATTACCATCACATTCCCCGAAGGCTACACAGCCGTTGCTATTGCCCAGAAGATGGAAGAAAATGGCTTGTGCTCGGTGGATGATTTCCTTGCCTGCGCCAACGGCGAGGATGGTTCCGATTTCAGCCAGTATGATTTCTGGAATGCCATCCCGGATACCGAAGGCCGCCTGATGAAGTGCGAGGGCTACCTCTTCCCGGACACTTACGAGTTCTTCACCGATGACTCGGTCTATAATTACGTCAACACCTTCTATAAGGAATTCAACGCCAAAACTTCCGACCTGTGGGATACCATCAACGAAAAGGGCACCACAATGAATGATGTTATCATTCTGGCCAGCTTTATTCAGGAAGAAGCCGGTATGCCCGCAGAAGACGCCAAGGTTTCCGCCTGCTTCCACAATCGTTTGGAATCCGATGACCCGCAGTGGGCAGAGCATAAGCTGGAATCCAATGCCAGCAGCTATATCATGAACGATAGCGACAATAACTACCTGTGGAATTCGCCTACCGCCGCTTATTACGGCTGGCCGGAACAGGGTGCTATTCCGGATGATGTACTTGCTCATTACGACACCTACCGCATCAGCGGCCTGCCCGCCGGTGCCATCACCAATCCCGGTATTGATGCCATTGCCGCCGCGCTGAATCCCGACCAGGAATATCTGGACGAAGGCTATTATTTCTTTGTTACCGGCAACCCGAACGGCGACCACCCTGGCGAATATTTCTATGCCAAAACGGCAGACGAACACCATCAGAACTGCATCATCGCCGGTTGGGGCTGATAAAAGCTGAACTTCACTGAACAAAGGAGCCGTTATCTTATGTTGTCCTGTCCGGAACTGCTGTCGCCTGCCGGCAGCCTTGAAGCCCTGAAATATGCCGTCATGTATGGTGCCGATGCCGTATACTGCGCACTGCCGCGCTTTGGTATGCGCGCCGCACCGGTCAACCTGACCATTGGCGAGCTTCATGATGGCTGCATTTTTGCCCATGCTCGCGGCAAAAAAGTATACCTGACCCTGAACAACCTGCCCACCAACGATGAGCTTTCCGAGCTGCCGCAGTATATCAAGGACGCGGCCGAAGCCGGGGTGGACGCCTTTATCATTGCGGACCTTGGCGTACTGAGCCTTGCCAAACAGTATGCTCCGGATGTGGATGTGCATTTTTCCACCCAGGCAGGCATCACCAATTATGCTGCTGCAACCATGGCCTACAACCTGGGCGCCAAGCGTGTGGTGCTGGCGCGCGAGCTGACCCTGACCGATATTGCCCAGATCCGCGATAACACCCCGCCGGAGCTGGAACTGGAAGCCTTTGTGCACGGCGCCATGTGCATGAGCGTTTCTGGTCGGTGCCTGCTTTCCAGCTATATGACCGGACGCAGCGGCAACCGCGGCGAATGTGCCCAGCCCTGCCGCTGGAAATACTATCTTGTAGAAGAAAACCGCCCCGGCCAGTATATACCCATTGGCGAAAATGAGGACGGCAGCTACATCCTGAACGCCAACGACCTATGCACCGCACCGTTTTTGGACCTGATCTGCAAGGCTGGTGTGGATTCTCTGAAAATTGAGGGGCGCGCCAAAACATTCTATTACGTTGCGTCCGTTACCGCCGCTTACCGCAAAGCGCTGGACCAGTACCTGGCAAACCCCGCCAGTGATACGTTTGATTTACCGGATTCCGTGCTGGATGAGCTGAACCGTACCAGTCACCGCCATTATTCACCCGGTTTCTATTTTGGCAAAGAGAAAGCCCTGCAGACGCCCAGCCATACTTATGTGCGAGATTGGGATTTCATCGGCACTGTGGATTCGTGGGAAGACGGCGTTGCCCATTGCACCCAGCGCAGCAAGTTCTGCCTGGGAGATTCGCTGGAAATTTTGCAGCCAGATGGTTCGGTCGTGCCCGTAACCCCTGAATGGATCAAAAACGCGGAAGGGGAAGCGGTGGATGCCACCCCGCACCCGATGATGCAGTATACCATTCCCTGTGCCACGCCCTTGATGCCGTACAGCCTGCTGCGGATGCAGAAAAGGCAGTAAATTTTCATTTATCTATTTGCAACAACCAAAAGCCCCACCTGCCGGATGCAGAATGTTCTGCCCGGCAGGCGGGGCTTTTTTATTTTTATTTTTAGCATTTTCGCCGGGCACTGCGACAGTATTACAACAAGCTTCGCCTTGTCATCGAAAAAACACAGACTTAATTTTTTCCCATTACTATAAGTCAAGCAAAAGCAGCGAAACCGCCTTTGCCAGCAGGGAATGGCAAAGTAGAATTTTCACAAAAAACAGTCCACTTCAAACCATGGAATACCGGATATTATGCCGCTATACTAATAGCATAAGGCAGTTCGCCTGATTCGTATTTTACCAAAAGGAGAGAAAGATGCAAACCTGTTATCTTGCTGTAGATATCGGAGCATCCAGCGGCCGGCACATTATTGGCACCGTGGAACATGGTGTTATGGCTCTGCATGAAGTCTACCGCTTTGAAAACCGCCTGATTGAAAAGAACGGTCACCTTTGCTGGGATATGGAAGGCCTGGTTCAGAATGTGATCGAGGGGCTGAAAGCCGCTCACGATGCAGGCTATACGCCCACAACGGTCGGTATTGATACCTGGGCTGTTGACTTTCTGCTTCTGGATGCTGATGGTACCCCTATCGGGGACCCCGTTGCTTATCGCGATGGCCGCACCGCCGCCATGCGGGAGGAACTGGAACCCATTCTGCCGTTTACAAAACTTTACGCCCGTACCGGCATCCAGTACCAGTCGTTCAACACGGTTTACCAACTGTGTGCCTTAAAGAAAGAGCACCCGGAACAGCTTGCGGCTGCCGAGCATTTTTTGATGGTGCCGGATTACCTAAATTACCGCCTGACCGGCGTGATGGCCAACGAGTATACCAATGCTTCCACCACTGCCCTGGTGGGCGCTATAAGCAAGGATTGGGACGATGAAATCATCAACCGGCTTGGTCTTCCGCGCAAAATCTTTGGCAGAATCAGCACCCCCGGCACCAAACTGGGAAATTTGAGCTCCGCCGTCAAGGATTATGTCGGCTTTGACTGCACCGTCGTACTGCCCGCTACACATGATACCGGCTCCGCCTTTTTGGCTGTTCCCGCAAGGGATGATAAGGCCGTTTATCTTTCCAGCGGCACATGGAGCCTGCTGGGTGTGGAAAACAAAGACCCCATCACGACCCCTGCCAGCATGCAGGCCAATTTTACCAACGAGGGCGGCTATGAATACCGCTACCGTTACCTTAAGAACATTATGGGCCTGTGGATGATCCAGTCTGTGCGGCGTGAACTTGGCGAGCAGACCGGAACCCGCCCGTCTTTCCCGGAATTGATTGCCGCCGCGCAGGAAGCCAGCAGCTTTGCCGGGATCGTATCCACTGGCGACGATCGCTTCTTGGCGCCGAAATCCATGATCAAAGAAGTCAAGGCTGCCTGCAAAGACGGCGGCAAACCGGTTCCCGCCACCACCGGCGAAGTGATGCAGACCATTTACAACTCGCTTTCGCATGATTATCAGGCCGCTATTCAAGAGCTGCAAAGCCTGACCGGCAAAGAATATACCAGCATCAATATTGTGGGCGGCGGCAGCCAGGATATGTACCTGAACCAGATGACCGCAAATGCCACCCAGCTGCCCGTGTCTGCAGGCCCTACCGAGGGTACCGCCCTTGGCAACCTGATGGTGCAGATGATCCGTGCAGGGGAGTTCAAAGACCTTGCGGATGCACGCGCCTCCATCAAAAAGTCGTTCACTATTTTGGAATGTGATCCGCAATAAATTTTATTACAGGGGGTAATATCCATGTTAGTTGAAACCAAAGCCCGTGTTGGCGTGTTTGCCATTGCTCTGGGTGCCTATCTGCCGCAGTTCCCAACCCTGGTTCCTGAATTTGAGGGTCAGTATGCCGCTTTCAAAAAGACCATTCCCAATACCGTTGAGGTCATTGACGGCGGCATTGTTACCACCAAAGAGCAGTCCATGGCAGCGGGCGATAAGTTCCGTTCCGCAGACGTTGACCTGGTTATTCTGCAGTTGCTGACCTATGCAACCTCTTACAACATGCTGCCCGCCGTGCGCGATCTGGATGTACCCGTTGTACTGGTCAATGTGCAGAAGAAGAAAGCCCCGGATTATGCCAACACTGATACACCAACCTGGCTAGGTGAACTGTACGCCTGTGGTGCCGTTGGTGAAATGGTTGCCGACCTGGAACGCGCCGGTAAGCGCCATGCCGTTATCACCGGCGTGGTCGAGGGCGGTGACCCCGGTGTGCAGGCTGAAATTGAAGATTGGTGCCGTGCTGCACAGGTGCGCCGCCGCTTCCGCGATACCAACCTTGCCCAGATCGGCCGCCCGTACCCCGGCATGATGGACCTGTACATTGACGAAACCAACCTATACAACCGCATGTGGCTTTACACCAAGCAGTTTGACTGGGAAAAAATGTGGGCCATTGCCGATAACATCACCGATGAAGAAGCGATTCGTGCCAAGGCACAGGATATTCTGGATACCTTTGATATTGAGGGCGGCGGCACGATCGAAAAGGTCTGGGATATGGCCCGTTATGTTGTTGCCTTTGAGCAGTGGGTCAAGGACGAAAAGATTGCGTTTGTGGCTTCCCACTACGACGGTTTTGCCAAGGGTGTGGCCGGCAAACTGGACTCCATGCTGATTCCTGCATTCTCGATGCTCATCAAGCAGGGCACTGCCTGCGCGGTTGAGGGCGATATCAAGGTTTCGATGGCAATGTCCATCCTGAAAACCATTGCGGGCTGCGGCCAGCTGAGCGAGATGTACTCCATCGACTTCAACGAGGATATCTGCATTATCGGCCATTCCGGCTCCGGTGATGCCGATATCTCCAAGGCAAAAAAGCCGACCATGAAGATCGTGCCCGTGTTCCACGGCAAGACTGGTGGCGGCTATCTGACCCAATTCTATCCACCGGTTGGCGATGTGACCTATCTGGCCATCACGCAGGATAAGGACGGCCACTTCAAGTTTGTGGTTGCCGAGGGCGTCAATGAACCCGGCCCCATCTTTACCTTTGGCGATACCAACATGCGTACCCGCTTCAGCTGCGGTGCGCGTGAGTTCTGCAACCGTTGGAGCGAAGCCGGCCCCACCCACCACATGGCAGCAGCCACCGGCCGCCACATTGATACCATCCTGAAAGTGGCAAAGATCTTTAATGTCCCTGTTGATATCATCACGCGGTAAGCCGCAGGCAACAGTTACGATAAAAGGCAATGGAGTAAAGGAGCAGTATTATGAGCACGATTTATGATGTAGCAAACGTAAAAGGTTTTATCCGTATGTGCAACGACGGCTGGCTGCAGGGCTGGCATGAGCGCAACGGCGGCAACCTGACCTACCGCATGACCGAGGAAGATGTTGCCGCATGCCGTCCTTTCTTTGACGAAACCCCGCGCGAGTGGGTCAACATGGGCGTTCAGGCTGATAACCTGGCCGGGGAATATTTCATCACCACTGGTTCCGGCAAGTTCTTCCGCAATGTGGAGCCGGACCCTATCCACAGCATCGGCATTGTTGAGATCAATGATAAGGGCGACAGCTGGCGCATTGTCTGGGGCCTGGCCGATGGCGCAAAGCCGACTTCCGAGTTTCCCAGCCACTTTATGAACCACAGCGTGCGCAAGGCCGCCACCAACGGTGCCAACCACGTGATCTACCACTGCCATGCTACCAACGTAATTGCCCTGACCTACATTCTGCCGCTGACTGACCGTGATTTTACCCGTGCTTTGTGGCAGAGCGCTACTGAATGCCCGGTCGTTTTCCCGGAGGGTGTCGGCGTCTGCCCCTGGATGGTGCCCGGCGGTGCTGACATTGCCATGGCTACCAGTGAGCTGATGAAAAAATACCAGGCTGCCATTTGGGCACAGCACGGTCTGTTTGCTTCCGGCCCCGATTTTGATAGTACTTTCGGCCTGGCCCACACGATTGAAAAGAGTGCTGAGATCTATGTCAAAGTTCTCTCCATGGGCGGCGGCCTGATTCGCCAGACCATCACCGATGATGACCTGCGTGCCATTGCCCATGATTTTGGCGTTCAGCTGAACGAGGAATTCCTCGACTGATTTATTCTGACATTCTCTATATTTCCCTACATATGCCTTCCGGTATTGCAGCCCTCCTGTGTGCCGGAAGGCTTTTTTGTATTGCACTTGCTTTTTGCCCAAATCTGCGCTATTCTGAAAGAAAAGCAGGGGAGGTGTTATGCACCATGTTCTTTAACCACCGCAAAACCTGCGCCGCGTTGCAGCCGCCGCCGGGCCTTGGCCCGGCGGATATTGCAACGCAAAGCAGCATTTGTACAGGTGAAACCATCATCGGCTTCCGCCAGCCCGGCACGGACCGGCTTTTGCAGGCTGTTGTTGTGCACAGCCCACAGGATGTTGCCGATTTTTATCGTTCTTATGGGTTTTCTGCTCCGGAAGGAGAGAATTTCATCCCGCGCACCGTTTGATATGGTTTTGTCAATCTCGCCTGATATTTTTGCGTCAAACGCATGAATTTTTGCGTTTTTAGCCAGTTCAGACTTTTTTTGCGCAAAAAACATATGTTTTGTCCTTGCACCATTTGCAAATAATTCAAATCGTGCTATAATTGTATCTGTACTAGCGTGTGCGGGATCCACGGATACCCGGCACCAGATTGATACGGAGGTATTATCATGGACGTTTTTGAAAATTTTAAAAATCAGTTGAAAGCAAATCCTAAAACCATCGTATTTACTGAGGGCACTGATGCCCGTATCCTGTCCGCAGCATCCAAGCTGCTGGCTGGCAAGATTTTGAACGTTTTGCTGCTGGGCAACCCGGAAGCAGTCAAAAAGGCTGCTGCTGAGGGCGGCTTTGACATTACCGGCGCAGAGATCTGCGACCCGACCTCTTACCCTGAATTTGACGCAATGGTTGCCAAAATGGTTGAACTGCGCAAGGGTAAGATGACCGAGGAGCAGTGCCGCGCTGCACTGTCCAAGTCCAACTACTTCGGCACCATGCTGGTCAAGATGGGCAAGGCTGACTGCCTGCTGGGCGGCGCTACCTACTCCACCGCCGACACCATCCGTCCCGCTCTGCAGCTGGTCAAGACCAAGAAGGGCGCACATCTGGTGAGCTCCTGCTTTATTCTGGACCGCGACTGCGGCGAAGAGGGCCTGAAGCGCATTGCCATGGGCGACTGCGCTGTCAACATTGATTATACCGATACCGTTGATAAGGCTACCGGCGAGGTCAAGATTTCTGCCGCTTCCAAGCTGGCAGAGGTGGCTGTGGAGACTGCCCGCACCGCAAAGCTGTTCGGCATCGACCCGAAGGTGGCTGTGCTGAGCTTCTCCACCAAGGGTTCCGGCAAGGGCGGCACCGTTGCTCTGAGCCATGACGCTACCATCAAGGCTCAGGAGATGGACCCCGAGCTGGCTGTGGACGGCGAGCTGCAGTTTGACGCTGCCGTTGCTCCCGAAGTTGCACAGGTCAAGTGCAAGGGCAGCAAGGTCGCTGGCCAGGCCAACACCTTCATCTTCCCCTGCATCGAGGCCGGCAATATCGGCTATAAGATCGCTCAGCGTCTGGGCGGCTACGCTGCCTACGGCCCCATTCTGCAGGGCCTGAACGCTCCCATCAACGACCTGTCCCGTGGCTGCAACGCTGACGAGGTCTACAAGATGAGCCTGATCACTGCCTGCCAGTCCTAACTTTTATTCAGCACTCTGCCCCTTCTGGTGTAATGCCGGAAGGGGCTTTTGTTTTGCATGTTGTTTGATGGTTTTGCCAAAGGCTCCCCCTTTGGGGGAGCTGGCGCAAAGCGCCTGAGAGGGCGAGCCCGCTGCCGGGGCTTGCAATCTCCCCAAAAACATGCTATAATAATCAAGCACAAAATGTGCCATGCCGGACAGCGCCTGCTGCGTGGTTCGGCATACGGATGCGGGCCCTGTACGATGGGGCCGCTGTGAACCAGGTCAGGTGGGGAACCAAGCAGCCTTAAGCGGTGTGTCCCGTGCGTTTCAGTCAGCCTGCATCCGTATGCCGAGTTACGCAAGGCGGGGGTCAAACCCCGTCAGCGCTGTCCGGCTTTTTTGTTGAAAGGGGAGAAGCAGATGTATCGAGCCCTGTACCGCAAGTGGCGGCCCCAGCGGTTTGAGGATGTGGTGGCCCAGCGCGGCATCGTGACCGCACTGCGCAACCAGATCGCCACAGGCCGTGTGGGCCACGCTTATCTGTTTACCGGCGTGCGCGGCACCGGCAAGACCACCTGTGCCAAGATCTTTGCCAAGGCAGTCAACTGCCTGCATCCCCAGAACGGTGACCCCTGCGGTGAGTGCGAGATCTGCAGAGGCATCGACAATGGCAGCATTCTGGACGTGGTGGAGATGGACGCGGCCTCCAACAACGGCGTGGACGATATCCGTGATCTGCGTGATGAAACGGCCTACACCCCCAGCGCCTGTCATTATAAGGTATATATCATCGACGAGGTGCACATGCTCTCCACGGCAGCGTTCAATGCCCTGCTGAAAACGCTGGAGGAGCCGCCCGCCCACGTCATCTTTATTCTGGCGACCACGGAGATCCAGAAGGTCCCCGCCACCATCCTTTCCCGGTGCCAGCGGTACGATTTTACCCGCATCGGCCCTGAGGATATCGCCCAGCGTGTGGAGTACATCGCCGGGCAGGAGGGACTGGAGCTGTCCGGCGAGGGGGCGGAGCTTATCTCCCGCCTTGCCGATGGTGCCATGCGAGACGCGCTGTCTATTCTGGATACCTGTGCCGGTGTCACGGCAAAGATCGATGTGGACGTTGTCCGTCGGATGGCAGGTGTGACCGACCGGAGCTATCTGTTCCATATTTCGGATGCGCTGGAAGCGCAGGATGCCGCCGCGGCACTGGCACAGCTGGCTCAGCTGCGCCAGCAGTCGGTGGATGTGAAGCGGCTGACCGAGGAGCTCATTGCCCATTACCGTGCGCTGATGCTGGCGGCCCTGCCCGGCGGGCAGGCACTGCTCTCGGGTGTATCTCCGGAAGAGGAAAAGCTCTATCTGGAAAAAGGCCCCCGGATGGGGCAGCGGGAGGCGATCCGGGCCATCCGGGCTCTGGGCAACGCTCTGGAGCACATGACCCGGGGCAGCGACCAGCGGATAGAGCTGGAACTGGCCCTGTTCAGCCTTTCGGAGTCGCCCCAGCAGGTGGCGGTACAGGCTGTGCCCGCCGCCCGGCCTGCGGTCCCTGCACAGGAGGCCCCCAGACCGTTTGCGTCGGCACCGGTCAAACCTTTTGTATGTGCACCGGCGGCATCGGCTCCCGTGCAGGAACCTTCTGTGGAACCGGCGCCGATGCAGCAGTCTGAGCCGGAACCTGCACCTCAGCCCGTGGGACCGCCCAAGGCAGAAGCAGCAGCTTCTGCGGAAGAAGAGCTGCCGCCCCTGCCGGAGGAACCGCCGGTGACTTCGGAGGCCCCGCCCCCCTGGGACGAGCCGGCCCCGGCTGCGCCGCCGCAGAGAGAAGCGCCTCCGGCTCCCGCGCAGGAAGTGCCTGCGGCCCAGCCTCAGCCGGAGCCCAAGCCGGAATATACGGCTGACCCGGCGCTGAACAAGCCCCGCAAGGTGGCGGCAGAGGGGATCAATCCCTTCCCGCAATGGGCAGAGGTCATCAAGCTCCTGCAGGAGCAGGATCCCATGCTCTATACCTATCTGAAAAAGTCCAAGGGTTACTTTGATGGTACCCGGGTGCTTATCGATGGCGGAAAGACCTTCCGGGATTTTATCCGCGCCAACAAGGAAAGTCAGAAGCTCATCAAAAAGCTGATCGCGCAGGTGTCCGGTGTGGCGGTGCCCATCGGCCCCTATGAATCCAAGACGGTCAATCGCGCTTCGGCCAACGCCGAGGAATCCCTCCGCAAGCTGGAACAGCTGGGGCTGGAGGTGTCGATTGAGGATAGTGAACGCAAAAAACGATAAATAAAAGGAGAACCAACCATGAAAGCAAGAATGCCCGCAGGCTTCGGCCGCCCCGATATGAACTCCCTGATGCGTCAGGCCCAGAAGATGCAGGAAGATATGAAGGCCAAGCAGGCAGAGCTGGAAGCTGCCGAGTACACCGGCAGTGCATCCGGTGAGATGGTCACGGTGAAGATGAACGGCAAGCACGAGGTGCTGAGCATCACCATTAAGCCTGAGGCCGTGGACCCCGATGATATCGAGATGCTGGAAGACCTGGTGGCTGCTGCCGTCAATGCAACCGTCAAGCAGGTGGATGAGACTGCCGAGGCCGAAATGGGCAAACTGACCGGCGGCCTGAACATTCCCGGTCTTTGATCAAAGTGGAGGAGCACCATGGGTTATAATGCAGCCCCGCTGGAAAAGCTGATCGAAGAATTCAGCAAGTTCCCGGGCATTGGGCGGAAGGGTGCGACCCGGATGGCCTATCAGGTACTGAGCATGTCGGATCAGGATGCCGCCGCACTGGCGGGTGCGATCCAGAACGCCCACACCAAGCTCCACCGCTGCCGTGTCTGCCAGAATTATACCGAAGCCGAGCTCTGCCCCATCTGTGCCAGTGCCAAGCGGGACCGCTCTGTCATCTGTGTGGTGGAAACGCCCCGTGATGTGCAGGCGTTTGAGCGCACCCGGGAGTACCATGGAATGTACCATGTGCTCCACGGTCTCATCAGTCCCATGGATGGCATCGGTGCTGAACAGCTGACGGTCAAGGAACTGCTGGCCCGTCTGGGAGATGGTGAAGTGAAGGAAGTGATCATGGCCATGAACCCCACTGTTGAAGGTGAGGCAACGGCCATGTATCTGGCAAAGCTCATCAAGCCCCTGGGCATCAAGACCACCCGTCTGGCCTATGGCCTGCCCGTGGGTGCCAGCCTGGAGTATACCGATGAGACGACCCTGTACCGGGCGCTGTCTGGCCGGGGAGAACTGTGATCATTTGTATTTCAAAGCCCTGCGTTTGCGCGCAGGGCTTTGTGTTGTTTATGGGATAAAAAAGAAACACCCGGCCGGGGAAATGAAACAAATTCAAGAAATATAGAAAAAACTCAAAAAAGATGCAAAAAAGTGTTGACAGAAGGGCGGGGATGTGGTATTATACTTGAGCGCCAAGGGCCGCCGGAAAGAATGACTTCTGAAAGCGGCAGAAGCAAAGCGAAAGAACCAATATGGATACGTTGAAAAACGAGCCACAAGTTCGAAAAGATCGAAAAGCTTCTGAAAAAAGTGCTTGACAAAAAATCACTTCTGTGGTAAAATAATCAAGTCGTCAGCCGCTAAGGCTGAGGCGCACAGGACCTTGAAAATTGAACAATATCGAAAAACTTGTAACGGAACCTATTTTCGTGTTGGAAAAACACGTTAAACAATTCCAAACAAAGTAATTCACACAGGACGCAAGCGATTGCGTGCTGAGCGAA
>OHYF01000810.1_pt1 | contig 14558 bp, 7 predicted proteins | sample 1580111 | NCBI WGS metagenome assembly OHYF01 (sample SAMEA3882530, study PRJEB24775) | human gut metagenome | biome: human-associated habitat; feature: intestine environment; material: feces | place: Netherlands | collected 2009/2010
GTAGTCACGCAGGAGTCCGGCTGTTCAAAAGCCCAGTCACCCAAAATAGTCTGGTTGTCAGCATTGGGGCCGGTTACAAAAACCTTTTTATAACGGTCGCTATCCAAAGGAAGCAGATTATTATCATTCTTCAGAAGCACAATACTTTTTCTCGCCATTTCGAGTGCTGTTTCACGATGTTCGGCACTGAACAGAACTTGGGAAACTTTCTTTTCATCTATATAAGGATTCTCAAACAAGCCCAGTTTGAATTTGGCAGTCAGTATCTTGCTGACGGCATCATCTACGCGGCTCATGGGGAGTTCCTTTTCATTAACCAGTTCTATAACGGCATCCGCAAACTCAGGACCATGCATGTGCATATCCATTCCATTCTTTACGCTTTGCAGATACGCGTCTTTCAGTGTAGCGGCGGTGCAATGCTTTTCGTGCACTTGCTTAATATCCATCCAGTCGCTCACTATAAACCCGTTGAATTTCCAGGCATCTCTCAGGATATCCTTCATCAGGTATTTACTGGTATGGCAGGGCACTCCGTTAAGTTCATTATGTGCCATCATGAAAGTATATGTGCCTGCATCCAGGCAATCTTTAAAAGGAGGCATGAAAACCTCGTGCAATGTACGGTCGGAGATATCGCAAGGAGCACCATTGATACCATTGACAGGTTGGCTTCCACCGATAAAGTGTTTGGTACAGGCCAGTACTTTATCCTGTCCGGTAACGTCACTTGTCTGAAGTCCTCTGACAGTAGCTGCTCCCATCTGTCCTACAAGAAAAGGGTCTTCGCCAAAGGTCTCTCCCACCCGTCCCCAACGGGCATCACGAGCCACTTCTACATTGGGAGTAAATGCCCAATGGGTACCGGTGGCACGCATTTCAAGAGCAGTCTGGCGAGAAGCCTTTTCAGCCAGTTCCGGTTCGAAGGTTGCAGCCTGTCCGATGGGAGTAGGATAAATGGTAGCTCCTCTGTAGAGTCCGGTACCATGAATGGCATCAATGCCGATAAGTAAAGGGATTTTAAGGCGCGATTGCATGGCATATGATTGTAATCGATTGGCTTCTTCACTGGTAATTACATGCAGAAAAGATCCGATAAGCCCTTGTTTGGTCATTTCAATCAGTTCGGTAGAATGCAGATCAGGATAAAATCCTTTGGCATGGCTTTTCTTCATTTCCTCCACCGTCATGTCTTTTTCGGCAGCTTTCATGTGTTCTATACCAACGTATTGCGACATCTGTGCTACTTTCTCCTGCAATGTCATACGATTCATCAAATCATTCACCCTTTTCTCCACAGGTTGGGAAGCATCCAGATAAAGCGGATCTTTATCCTTATCAGAGCACCCTGAAAAGAAAATCGGAAGCATCATAACTAATAAATAAATTCTCATATATAATAAAGGTATTAAATTTATCCGGCCTTACATAAGCCATTCGATTTATAGTTGCAAATGTAGCGGGAAAGGGAAAAAAAGAGGTACATTATACGTCATTCCAGGTGCACAGATGTTCATATATTGCCTTCTACAAGGCTTATATGACACAAAAAGCGGTGTAACCATTAAGATCACACCGCATTTTTATTTCTTTTATTCAGTAGCGTTACTTATTCTCTTTTTGCCAGATACTCTTTGGGAGATACACCATAAAATTCCTTGAAAATACGACTAAAGTATTTCGGATTGTCAATTCCCACCTTAAAAGCAACATCCGTCACCGAGTACTCTCCCGAAAGGAGAAGCGCAGCCGCCTGCTTGAGCCGGAAAATCCGGATAAATTCAGTGGGAGACTTACCGGTCAGTTGGGTAATCTTATTATATAGCAACGTACGGCTCATGGCGAGTTCACTGCACATCATCTGAATATTTAATTCCGGATTATCTATATTAGTCTCTATCAACTTCAAAAGCTTTTCCATAAACTCATTGTCCGCCTTGTTCGACAATTCCACGGCATTGTTGTTTTTCAGTTCTTCCAGACATTGCCTTTGGGCGGCTTGCCGCAATTCAAAGATATTGGCTATTTTGCTTCGCAATACTTCTTTGTCGAAGGGCTTGGCAATATAGTCGATAGCTCCCAGACGCATACCTTCCAGTATGCTTTTCTTATCCGTAACTCCCGTAAGCAGCAGGAATGGAATATGAGAAGTCTTTATATTACCTTTCACCTTCTGGCAGAACTCAAACCCCGTCATTCCCGGCATCAACACATCCGAAATAATAAGTTGAGGTGAGAAAGCATCTATGCCATCCAAAGCTTCAACGGCATTATTGAAGGTCTTTACATGATAGACATCACTCAGCGACATCTCAATGTAACGGGACATTTCGGGATCGTCTTCCACCACCATAACGCGATTTACGTGAGGATCGCTAACAGAGACGTCATGACCGAGTGGAACATTCTCATTATTTTCCGAATGATCCACTGCATTCTCGTATGTCAAAGGAAAGGACAAAAAGAATTCCGTACCTTCATCCACTTTGCTTCGGAAAGAGATTTTACCCTGATGCAGTTTAACAAGCGCTCCTACCAACTTCAATCCGATACCACTGCCTATTTCACCGGAATTTATTGCATTATCCGCTCTGAAGATATGTTTGAAGATATGCCTCTGTTCGCGGGCGGAGATTCCGATACCGGTATCTTTGATGCGCAAATACCACTTATGCTCGTCTACCGATGCTTCAATACTAATCTTTCCTCCATAAGGAGTATATTTGATTGCATTGGATAGAAGATTATCCAATATACGCGTTATCTTCTCCTTATCGAACCAGATTTCCTGCCGGGTAGAATCTTCCAGTTTGTTTTCTATATGAATATACTTGTTTCCTGCTACTAATTTAAAGGAATCCAGTCGATGACGCAGGAAAACCTCAAGCATTTGTTTGGAAACGACCAATCGGCTTGCATTCAGTGATACACGCTGAAAGTCCAGTAGTTTCTCCACATAATGCGCCAACTTGGATGAATTATTCAAGGCCATTTGCAACAACTGAGCGCCTTGTCCCGAAGGCGGAATCTCATTTTCCAAGTCCTTCAATGGAGCCTGTATCAGGTTGAGCGGTGTCAACAGATCATGAGCCGTGGTGACAAAGAAATCTATTTTGACTTCTGTATTCCTCTTCTCCTGCTTCTGTTTGATCATCCTGTAAATATAGAAAAGAAACAGGGAAAACAAAGCCAGATAGACCAGGCGTGCCCAAATCGTATTCCACCACGGTTCAGCCACCGTAACATAAATTATCCGCTCCTTCTGATCCACTCCATCTATCACCGATTTTACATGGAAGACGTAACTGCCCGGTGCCACCTTAGAATACGTAGCCACATGAGTCGAAGCCGGAAGCGACCACGAAATATCATGCCCTTCCAGATAATAAGAATACTGTGTCTTTTGCGGTGTCTGATAATTAGGTGTAACAAAATGGAAAGAGAAGAAATTCCTGTTGTAAGGCAATTCTATCCGGTCTGTCTTATAGATCGGTTCACGCAACAGATTTGATGCATCCGTACAATATACCGGTTCGTTGAACACATCAAACTGATAAACGATTGTCTCGTAATCTGTGGGAAGCTTCGTCTTTCTTATCTCATCCGGCTTGAACAAAATAGCCCCGTCGGTACTTCCCAACAGTATATCTCCGTTACGGCAAACCCAACAAGCCGACTTATTGAACTGATTGGATGGCAAACCGTCCTGTTTGTCGAATACTTCGATAACACCCGTATCAGGAGACAGTTTATTCAGACCATTTTCCGTGGCAATCCACAAATGACCTTCCGCATCGGGAGCTATCCCATAAATATAGTTAGATGAAAGATGGTCGTCCACTGTGTACTGGCGTATGGAATCGTTTTCCATATCATAATAATACAGTCCATAGTTTCTTGTTCCCACCCAGTAGGCTCCATCCCTGATCCGATAGATAGTTGTTACTTCTTTGGTGATAGCTGTTGATTTTATCTCACTGGTTTCTTTGTTGAGAATAAAAAGTCCGCTATACAATCCCATCACCAGCAGTCGGTCCGACTGTCTTTCAAACTGATTCACCTTACTTATATTATACTTATTTACCAGCCCGGTCTTTATATTCAGTGAAGTGATATCTCCCATAATTCCTCCAAACCACAACAGATCACCATCCGGATAAATGGAGTAAATATAATTGGTGGAGATAATAGGATTCCGGTCCTCAACGTGATATCTTTTCACATCTCCCCTTTTCCAGTCGATGCAGGCAACACCGAAAGAGTATCCTCCCGCCCATATACGTCCTTGCGAATCTTCGGCAATGGTGAGTATCGCGTTTCCTTTTTCACCGGAAATATTCCTGTTAAAGTAATGCGTCCAGGTGTGCGTGTGCACTGAGAGCATACTGACACCACTATTCGTTCCAAACCAGAAATTACCTGAAGAATCTTCCAGCACTGCATTCACCACATCATTTCCGATGCTTTGCGAATCACCTGTCCGATGCTGGAAATAGTCAAAATTCAATTTGTAAGAGTCTTGAAAAGAGATTCCCCCGTGATAAGTTGCCACCCACAGATTGAACTGATTATCGACAAAAAGTCCCCGCACATTATTCGTAAAGATAGAAGTGGAAGACGTTTCATTGTAGGCATATTGTTTATCTATTGTCAGGTTAGCCTTATCTATGACAAAGACACCTTCCAAATCCACTCCTACGGCAATTTTATCCGGTGTATAGGAAACAATGGAGCGTATGGGCTTCGTAATTGGCAGAGGCAATTTCTGTAAGTCCTCCATTTCTAAGGAACGGCTATACAGACCTGCATCCAGGGTACCGATCAGTATTCTGCGATTTTCCATATCCACATAGGTCGATAATACATTTTTCCCTTCCAGACAACGGAAGCGTACTTCCATAGGACCAGTTTTGGGGAAGATGCTTATATAAAGTCCGTCACGGGTAGAAATATAATATCGGTCATCATTCTTGTTCACTTGATTTACAGACAACTCTTCGGTTCCGGGAAACAGTAAAGCCATTCTGTCCGGCAAGTTCAACTTCAAAACCCCTTTGGAGGTTGACAAGAAAACTGTTTCAGGGGAATCGAACATAACATCATTCAGAATAATAGAATGATTATTGAAGAAGTCACGTACAGCATATATCAGTTCAAACTCATCCTTCCGTTCGTCATATTGAAAAAGAAGCCCTGCTTCGCTAAATACCCAGAGTGTACTATCCGGTGAACAACGCAGATAATTTACCCCTATCCGGTTATACCCCTGGTCGGGAAATAGATTCAAAGGATAATGCCTGAAGTTTTTCCCATCAAACCGGTCTACCCCCAGTTTGGTAGAAATCCACATAAAGCCATGCTTATCTTGCTGGACAGAGAAACACCTTCTATTACTCAGACCGTCATCTTCTGCTATCCGGTGGAAAAAATCAGAAGAAAAAACGGAGGTAATGCAGGATAGGAGTAGAATAAGTAGAATGAATCGTTGCGTTCTGATTTTGTATGTTCTCATATTTAAAGATTAATGCCACAAATATACAATACCCTGAGAGCGATATCAAATGTTTCGGCTATTATTTTAAAGAACCCGTCAGAAGTCTTATACCTCATCCGCCAAAGATAGAACAACCGTAAAACGACTTCCTTTTCCTACTTCAGACCGTACCTCTATACGTCCGCAAAGCTTCTCAATAATGACTTTACAGATAGAAAGTCCAAGTCCGCTCCCTTGTTCAAACTCGTCAGTCTTATAAAAACGGTCAAAGATCATCATGAGTTCTTTCTCATCAATACCTTTCCCGGTATCCTGTACATACACACTGACCTTCCGGTCTTTTTTATCCACTTTGCATCCTAATGTAATAGAACCACTCCGGGTAAACTTATCCGCATTACCCAGGAAATTGGAAATGACCTGAATAAAACGCATACGATCTATATTGACAGGCAAAGAGAGATTTTCATCCAAAGCCAGATGAAACTGCAACGAGGGCTTGATTAATGCCTGATAAGCCATATAAATCTCTTTCACAACCGTTGCCATATCCCATTCTTTTATTTCGAGATCCATGTTGCCGGAATCCAGACGTGATATTTCCACCACATCATTGACCAATTTCAAGAGTAATTCGTTGTTACGGTTAATGATCTCAAGCATGGCCTTCTTCTCATCCGGTTCAATCTCATCGCCACCCTCGCCAACCAACAAATTGGTGAAACCGACAATGGCATTCAGCGGAGTACGGATTTCATGGCTCATATTATTCAGGAAAGATTGTTTCAACTCAGCATTTTCAGCCATCTGCTTAGCCTGAATAAGCTGTTCTTCATGCTCTACCTGTATCTGAATATCCTGCATAATGCCCGCCAGCATTATCCTTCCCTTTGCATCTTTCAGACTGCGACACCGAAGTTCATACCAACGATAATCTTCTTCACTGAAAGAGAAACGTACACGCCGAACCTGCATATCCGTAGATTGATGCAGCGTTTCGTACAATGAATTCAGAAGAGGTACATCATCAGGATATGCATACTTCAAGAAATCGGTTCGTACAAATGTTCTCTGTTCCATTCCCACCAAACGCGTATAATTCTCATCAAACTCGATATTCTCTCCCTGTATATCCCAAAGTGAAATCCGCCCTCCATCTGTAGAAAGCATCAACCGCCTATGAGTTTCCTCAAGCATCTCCATATTCTTACGTTCCACACGCGAACGTCGGCGCATACGTAGCAGACTGATCAATACCAGAATAAAAGTAAGGATAAACAATCCGGTCAGGAAATAAAGCTCCTTCCGATACCGGTCATAGAAGGAGTAATTGATAATACGGACATCTTCAGGTACATTTTTCACATCAAAGTCCGTATAGGATGAAAAATAGGTCCAATCCAGTACATACTCCTTTTCCATATCCCTGATTTTCGGCATACCAATTTTCTCCTTATTCATCAGACGAACAGAAAAATCAGCCGCAGTACGCGCAGAAATCTCATCAGTAGCCATGTAGCCGCCCACAATCTTGGCATCCTCCCCAAATCCCTGGCGGATGCAACTAAAAGAGGGAATATTTAAAGCTTTAGTGATCGGAAGCGACATCTGATCAAACTTATCCAACAGAAAAAACTCTCTCCTCTGTCCGCTTTTTGATTTTTCCATGTCTACAAACAAAGAAGTCCCTTTGGTATAACGGAAAGGGCAAAGACTAATGGTTAACTCATCCTTTTCAATATGATTGTTTACCTTAGCAGGCATCAAATTATAATGCTCAACCATTTCCTGCAATTTTCTGTATTCAGATTCCACAGAAAAGGCAGACTCATAGCCTAAAAGCCTGATTTCCTTTCTATCTGCAAACCGGGTTAACAAATCAAACGATTTATATCCAAGAGGAGTCAGATCAATATTATAAATGACATCTATCCCTACATGTGGTTGTAAAGCCCTTATAAAATCAATGTTACGCTTAAAATCCGGTGCATCACGCAGCACATATACCTTTCTACGCTCATATTCTTTTATAAGTTTCTCATCGGGAAAATGTACGTTGCAAGCTACTACAGGAATGGAAGAAAGTAGCCGATGGCGGGTAGAAAACAAAGCAGACGCAGCTTGATCGCCCACAGTGAGCATCAGTGCTATCGGTTTATCTCTAATTACCTCAAGATATACCTCCATATTTTTTATCCCATCTTCCGGCGTGACCGTATTGAAATCCAGATAGAACTTTTCAAATATCGGTTCTATGCCTTGTTTTCTGAACTCCTTCACCAAGAGTTCTTCAAAGTTTCCGTAACAATCGTACTGGGGAGAGGAAGAATAAACAAGAGAAATCATTTTTTCTATCCGGTGGTTAATAGTGTACCACCGTTTAAAATTGACTCCGCACCAAAAAGCACACAGCAAAAAGATAAAGGCTAAAACATATTTTAGTTTGTCGGTTTTCATTGTATCACTTATATTGAGCAAAAGTAGCATAATATCTATAAAAAAAGAAGATTTTATGACGAAAACTCTCTAATTTTGTGACTGCCATAAAAAGACAGACATGAACGTGCACAAAATCTGGTTACTATTGCTATTCTTACTGATTCCGACTATTCTATTCGCCCAAAAAACAAGGACAGTCAAAGGACTGGTGTGCACTACATCAGAGACAAAAAAAGGAGAAGAACCTCTGCCCTATGCAAGTCTTGTTATCCTGGAAGGCAAAGATTCCACCTTTGTAAAAGGAGTTGCAAGCGATGCGGACGGTCGTTTCAATCTCCAGTTCACTCCCCAAAAAGGAACGCAATATTTACTGAAAGCCTCTTATACGGGAATGCAGTCTGTCTTCCGCAAACTGGACAGCAACGCTTCAACAATCAACCTGGGCAGCATTTTACTGGAAGAAGGTATCGAATTGGGCGAAGTGACAGTAAACGCCCGGATGCGCGACGTAGACCAGGTGGGAGATACCACCGTCATCAATGCAGCAGCTTACAAAACACCGGAAGGTTCGTATCTGGAGACACTTGTCAAACGTATTCCCGGAATGGAATACGACAGTGAAACCAAAACACTGAAATACAACGGACTGCCTATTAACGAAATCAACGTAAACGGTGAAGCTTTCTTCTCAGGTGACAACAAGATGGCACTGGAAAATCTTCCTGTGGAGTTAATCAGCAAAATAAAAGTGTACGATAAGAAAAGCAAGCTGGAAAAGCTGACGGGTGTCAGCACGGGGAAAGAGAACTATGTGCTCGACCTGCAAACCAAAGAAGAATTCAATGGTACCCTTCTTGCATCGGGAAAAGCCGGATACGGCAATAACAACAAAAAGGATTTCAACCTGCAAGGCAACTACTTCAAAAATAACGGAAACAATTTCTCAGTCATCGCCAATTCCGGTAACCTCCATATGCGGACCAGCTACAAGGACAACATACAGGAGAACGTTGCCGTAAATTTCACCCAAAAGTACAATAAGAAACTAACACTCAACGGAAATGTATCCTATCATCACAACGAGCAGGGCAATATTTCGACATCCTACAACGAGCAATATCTGACAAGTGGCAATAAGTACCAGTATTCTGCCGGCAACAATACGAACCGCAATCGCAATATGAATTCATCATTGGGCTTAAACTGGCAGGTCGATACCCTGACTTTTGTCAATTTCTTCGGTAATTTCAGCTTTGTCCGGAATAATAATGCCAATAATAACCGCCAAGCCACATTCAATGAAAATCCTCATCTGGATATCCTCGATCCTTTCAGTCATATCAACAATGTACCCGATGAGCTGAGAATCAATGACATCGCCATGGGATCACTAATGCAAGGAGAGCAACACCGATATTCCTTCCATGCAAATATCATGCGCCGGATCAATAAAAAAGGAAGTTCTATCGGCCTGACTGCGCAATACAATGATAGCAAGAATGACAACAATAACTTCTCTATCTCATCAACCACATATTATCAACTGAAAAACAGTGCAGGAAACGACTCCATACTCTACCGTAACCAATACTCGTCGAACCTGTCCCCCAATCGTCAACAGGGCATCGGGCTGATGTTCAGCCATCCTTTTTCCAAGAAGCTGCACGCACAGATTTCATATAACCTCAACTACAGTAAGCAGAAGAATGATCGTAATACCTACGACCTGTCCGGCTTTATGGAAGAAACGGCAGTACAACCCGGCTATCTGCCCGAAGGATATGAGGCGAGCTACATCGACAGTCTGAGTAACCGGAGCCATAGCAGTACCCTGCAACACGGAATCAACCTGCACTTTAATTATTCCGACACCATTTGGAACATCAATGCCGGAGTATCCGTACAACCCGAGCGGCGCAGCCTGAACCAGAAAACAGGTCTGCATAGAGCTGATACCACCCTCCACTCAGTCGGCTTTCAGCCCATGCTCTTCATCTCATGGCAGAAAAAGAAAAACAGGATAACCCTGAATTATTATGGAAATACCTGGCAACCATCATTATACGATCTGATTTCACCAACCAACAACAGTGATCCGCTCAACATCACGCGGAGCAATCCTAATCTGAAGCCTACTTACAATCAGTCTGTACGATTGGAAGCACAAAATACGAAGGAAGGACTTTTTGCCACACTGAACTGGAACAACAGAATCAATAGTCAGACCCGTGCAGTGATCTACAACCAGCAAACCGGTGGACGTGAAACTTATCCTGTGAATATTAACGGCAACTGGAACATAAGCGGTGTGTTCCGGTATCAGAAGCGCATCAAGGACTTTAATCTGAGTGCAAATGCCGGAGGTTCCTTTGCACAGGATGTCAACCTCATCAACGAAAACCAGAGCGAGCAACCTGAACGCAGTGCCACGCATAACACCGGCCTCAACAGTGACCTGCGCCTATCCTACCAACCTAAATGGGGTAATCTGGACTTAAACGGTAGGTGGAACTTCCAACATTCTTCCAACTCACTTTTAGAGACGGATACATACACACGCAATTATACCTTCGGATTGAACGGTTTTGCCGATTTGCCGGGAGGTATACAACTAAGAACAGACGCAAATTATTCTTTCCGAAACGGTACAAACATAAAAAAGGGAGAAGACGACCAGATTGTCTGGAACGCAAGTATCACATGGCGATTCCTGAAAAAGAAACAGGCTGAGATATCAGCCAACTGGGTGGATATACTCAGCCAACAAAAGAATTATTTCCGAGGCACAATGGCCGACGGACTTTATGAAAACCATACGCAACAGATAGGCAGCTACTTCATTGTCTCAGTGAAGTATCGCTTCAACCAGCCTCTTCACAAATAGTTTGCGTTTCTTGTGGAGGAACAGACTGCACTGAACGTAGGCCACGGGGTGAAGTCCCGAAATTCTTCTTGCAGAAGTTAGAGAAGTGAGGCAAAGACTCGAAACCATATTTATAACAGATCTCAGAAATAGTGGCATCCGTATAGCGGAGTTCATAAACAATGTTCTCTTTACGCTTCTCCATCATCCATTCATAAACAGGTTTATGGAATACAGAATTGAAGATACGCCGGAAGGTAACAACGGTGTATCCGCCTAATTGGGCTAATTCTTCTACCGTCTTCACTTTCAGATGATTTTGCAGGACAAAATACTCAAAGCTGGACGTATAACGGGAAAGAGTATGTACCAGTATCGAGAGATCATAATCGGAGTAATATTCTCCTAAAAGAAAGGCAAGTTCTTTTCGTTTGAACGAAAGCAGTTCCCGGCAAATCTTCTCTTTCGCCAGATAGGCTTTGGAAGCGTCCAGAAAGAAACGCAATTCCGGAATAATCTTTAATGGGGTGAATATCAGCGGTGGAGTTATTTCTTTCATAATGTATTTATAACGTTCCTCACAGAAAAACTCCGGCTGATTAAAACGATAACAAACACATTCCACATCCGTCAGAGCAAGGATCTCATATTTTGAGCCAATGGCTTGAAGAATAAATTCCCCCGCGCAGTATGGTTCCGGCATACTCCTGGCTATTGACAAGTACTTCCCCTTCCAATAAAAAAATCATTATATTTTCTTCGCATTTTTGAGCTGGAAGGTGGAAGCCTCTTGAATGAGAGGCATAAATGATAGCATTACCCACAGCCTTAGGGCACTGCTGGCACGATATAGCCGCACCACATGCAGAGTAAGTTTGCATTGCAGATTGAATGTTTTTTTGTTTGTTTTGTGCAGCAAAAGTAAGAATATTCCGGGAAGAAACAAAAAAATCCCCGAAGACTTTGTGGGAAGAAAGGCTTCGGGGAGAGGATTTATAGGATTAAGAAAGATTATTCAGCAGGAGTAACAGGAGTATCAGGAGTAACTTCATTACCTCCTTCGTTGACATCTTCAACCTGAGTACTAACTTTTATCTCTTCAGCTCCAAGCGGTAAAGTAAGTTTGTAGCGAATATTTTTGCCTGCTTCCCACTTAGCACCCGCAGGTAAAGTAACAGTCTTAGTTCCACTAAAGTAAGTATAATTACTATCTGCTGTTGTATATGTTATTGTTATAGTCTTATTCGCAACATCTTGAGGCAATAAAACCAATGCTCCATCCGCTTTACCCAAAGGATAAAAATCACTATCAGTTTCCTTTACAGGATTATCAATAAGAGGATATTCATAAGTAACATTTGAATTGTTACCTGCACTCCAAGGAGTTGCTGCATTATATGTATATGTAGCGGTTCCACCAGAAACATCATTAATCTTTATTTCTGTTATAGTATAGGTATATCCCCCTTTTTCGGGTTTATAGGAGAAATTGATACGCGTAAGAACATGTTTAAAGGTCAAAGCTAATGTATTTCCGCTAGGTATATTATCAACAACTTTTGCATAAGCCACTACTAAATCTTTCTGCTCGTCCGCAGTAGCTCCTACTGCAAAACTCAAAGTTGGATTACCTTTATTTGTATCTGAATAACTCATTTTAGGGTTAGTCGTAGGATAAGCAAAGAAATGCATTTCTTTAAGTTTCTGCGTAGTATTATCTAAAGGCCAATAAAAAGTTCCACTCGAAGTTGTCCATTTACTTTGACCTCCTGTATAATCAGCATCCATATAAACTGTGCCAAGCCCTGAAGTTGCAATATTAGCTTCTTCAACTACATAAGCTTTTACAGTAAAGGCATTAAAATTACCATTGTCAGTTACAACAGCCTTTGTTCCTGTTTTCACCACCGTCCCAACGTTAATCTCCGCCTTTTCACCAGCCTTCTCAATCTCTTCATTCTGTGAGCAACCTACGATTGCCAACGCAGCAACTGCTGCCAATAAAATCTTCTTCATAATCGTTTGTTTTATAAGTTAATATTTCTTTTTTTCTTATCCAACGGGCAACTCCACATTCGTTTCGTCGTCCCAGTCTCCTACATCACCGCCAATACCTCCGCCTCCACCGGGAGGAACTTCCACATCCTCCACTTCAATTTCCTCTTCAATCGGTATCTCGATATCCGTTACCGGATCTTCTTCTTCCTCGGGTGGGGGAGGAACTACAGCCGCCGTGATGTCAACCTTGGTTTCTTGAACCGTATTATCCACCTTAACTAGCAATAGCTTCATTACCACCCCTCCGGTAAAACGTGTATTCGCAGACTCCGATACAGAAAAAGCAGAGAAACTACCACGTATCACATCCTCTCCTTTATGAGCCTCCACATAGATAGGAGCAATGCTTGCCGTACATGAGCCATTACTTATGCAATATGCCCCATTCATTCCATCCACATTACAAACAATGCTTGCCACGTTCTTCAATCCTTTCACCTTTATTTCAAAAGAATAGTTCTTGACTACCAGCTTCGGTTGAAACTCCATCAAAAGCACATCTTCACTCTTTTCTATCCTCATATCATTCATACTTACTACATATAGAGGGTCCGGTGACCATACCATCTTCTCACTTGTTTCAAGCCCTTTGTAATAATCAGTATAAGCCTCAATCGTCTCATACGCCTCATCATTGCGAATCAACACACTCTCCGTATTGTAATTGTAGATCACCATGTCATAACGTCCGGGCGGCACTTTCACCTCTCCCCCTTCCACCGAGAGATAACTCTCCACCTTTCTACCTTCTTCACTCTTCGGGTAGAAAATCACCCTCATCCCTTCGGGCAACTTATCCACTCCCTTCCAGTTAAACTTTATCTTTACTCCGCTGACGGGATAATCATCCAGTATGTCTCTGAAATCACATCCTGCTAACAGCACCGACAGCACGAACAGAAGTAAAAGAAACACATATTGCGTACACCTCATAGCTATCGCCTCCTTCCCTTAATGAGCCACACCAAAGAGATTTTGGCTTTTGTAGGCCCCATAAAATGATAGCGTCCGCTGCTCGTCCATATCAAATCGCCTTCGTAAGTGGTGTATTTGCGGTATTCTGTTGCCAGATAACCAATGCCCAAACTAAATTCAAGAGCCAGATGCCGTGCCAGCTGATGACTATATCCATACGTCAGACCGGAAGCTGCATAGTAGTTTCCCCGATATCCTTTGTCTTTGTCAAATTGAAAATCGTACACTCCCCCTTCGGCATATATTCCCAGAAAATGTCCTGTCAGCCACTCACGATTCTTGCGTTTTCCAAGCCAGCAACGTGCCTCAACGCCTCCCGAAAGAAGCTGGTAACAAAAGCCATGCTTGCTGTTCGACCACCAAGGACATTTATATTCCATATTCAAAGACCACCGCTGCCCTACGGGCAATTCCACCTCCACATTCGGAGCCAAAGCTAAATCATAAAGTATATTGTTCTTCAATGCAAGCACTGTTCTGTGCGGGGTTTCCCGCTTACTTTCCACTTCAAGCCAAGGAGCGAAAGCTATAGTTTCCAATTGCTCCTCCGGCAAAGTATTCGCAGGCAATGTTAATGCAGCTACCGGCAAACTGTCTTTCATCTTCCCTGTCCGTTCTATCTTCCGGAACTGATGTTCCGATAAATAAGCGTAAGGTCCGCCACCATCCAAATAGCGCAACAGCTTTCTCAGCTTTTCAAAGTTCCCGAAGTGATACCGGATCAACATC
>OHYF01000838.1_pt1 | contig 14247 bp, 17 predicted proteins | sample 1580111 | NCBI WGS metagenome assembly OHYF01 (sample SAMEA3882530, study PRJEB24775) | human gut metagenome | biome: human-associated habitat; feature: intestine environment; material: feces | place: Netherlands | collected 2009/2010
ACGGATGTTCTTGTTATGGAGTCTGGGAAGAATCTGACCTTTGGTCCGGTAGAAGAAGTGTACGCAGAGGCATTATGTAAAAGTCCTGTACGGATGCATATTTTAGCTCAGATGGAGAAGGCACTGGAAGTTTTGAAAGAGAATCCTCTTGTTGACCGGGTTACGGTAGATGGGGATGATGTGATTTTCCGATTTAACGGAGGAGAAAAGGAAGAAGCAGAACTTCTTACCGACTTAGTTGCATCTGGTGCACTGATTCATAATTATATGCGGGACCAGGCGGACATAGAAGAAATTTTCCGGAGGTAGTAGTTATGTGGAATCCCTTTTTAAAAGTAGAATGGCTGAAAGAACGATATCCCGAAGGAACTCGCATCTGCCTTGACAGAATGAATGATGACCCGTTCCCTGTTGAGTCGGGGACTCTTGGCAGGGTCGATCACGTTGATGACATAGGCACTTTGCATTGTGTCTTTGACAATGGCAGAATGCTTGGCGTGCTCCCAGGCGTGGACGATTTTCACGTTATCAGAGAAGAATCGGAACAAACAGAGGGAGAAGAAATGAATATGTCAATGTAACAGTCAAGTTAAGGAAGCTTGGCCGTTTTTTATTGCGGAAAGGAACGTGGTAAATGATAAAATATTTCGATATCTTCGCAGGTATCGGCGGATTTCGCTCAGGACTTGAAAAAGCGGGCGGCTTTGAGTGCGTCGGATATTGCGAGATAGATAAGTATGCAAAGAAAGCTTATGAAACTTTGTACGATATAGAAGGTGAGGTGTTTTATGATGACGCAAGAAAAATCGACCCAAAAGAGCTGCCCGATTTCGACCTTATATGCGGAGGATTCCCTTGCCAAAGCTTTTCGATCGCTGGAAAACGAAAAGGATTCAGCGATACCCGAGGAACTCTCTTCTTTGAGATCGCCAGGATTGCCGCCATTAAAAAACCTAAGTATCTGCTCCTTGAAAATGTTCCCGGTTTGCTATCACATGACCAAGGCAGGACATTTGCGACGATCCTCTCTACGCTGGATGAACTGGGGTACGATGTCGCATGGGAAGTGCTTAACAGCGCAGATTTTGAAGTCCCACAATCCAGAAAAAGAGTGTATATTGTCGGATTTCATAGAGAAAAGTGTTCCGGAAAAGTATTGTCTTTCACAAACGCAAATCCAAAAACTCTTGTCAAAAGAATTTCAGGCAGAGAGGGCAACAGAGTATATTCAGCAGACGGACTGAGCATAACCCTTACAAGTCAGGCAGGCGGTTTCGGCGGAAAAACAGGTCTTTATGAGATAATCGGCCTGCCGATAAAATCAAAAACTAAGTCGGGCTATCAGATAGCTCTGCCCGGCGACAGTATCGACCTTGCATATCCAAATATGAATTCAAGGCGAGGACGAGTGGGCAAGGAGATAGCCCATACCCTTACAACAAGCTGTAATCAGGGATATTACGCATTGGGGATAGATATGAATCCTGAGCCGAAGGTCACGGAGCTTGCAAGATGTATTACTGCAAGGCAGGACAGCGGTATCGGTCATCACAAAGGCGAAAAATCCGGAGTTGTCCTCATAACAGACCCGATAGCCGTGCTTGACCCTGCAAAAGCAGAAACAAGACAGCAGGGACGAAGATTTAAACTTCCAAACGAGCCTATGTTTACTTTGACCGTTACTGACAGACACGGAGTTGTGTACTGCGGGTATATCAGAAAGCTTATGCCGTTGGAATGTTGGCGGCTGCAGGGCTTTACAGATGAGCAGTTTGAAAGGGTGAAAGCCACAGGAATGTCCGATGCACAGCTTTACAAACAGGCAGGAAATGCGGTGACAACCAATGTTATTGAGGCTCTGGCAAAGTATATTTTAGACATTGATAAGGAGAATGCGAATGGAACAGATAATCAAAATTTTTGAAAACGAGAAGTTTGGTCGGATCAGGACTATAACTAAAGACGGGGAACCATGGTTTGTGATTGCAGATGTATGCAGAGCTCTTGAAATCAGAAATTCAAGGATGGTTGCAGGTCGTCTGGACAGGGATGAGCTGATGTCAGTTAAACTGACATCAGGTGGTCAGCGGCGTGAAATGACCATAATTAACGAAAGCGGACTCTATGCGGTTATTATCAGAAGTGATAAGCCGCAAGCACAATCTTTTCGTAAATGGCTGACTTCCGAGGTGATCCCAACTATCAGACGCACAGGGGGTTACGTCAGCAACGAGGAAATGTTCATAGAAAACTACCTCCCGTTTCTCGACGAGCCGTACCGTGACCTGTTCAGACTTCAGATGACGGCTATCGAAAAGCTGAATGAACGTATCCGTCATGATAAACCGCTGGTGGAGTTTGCAAATCAGGTGGCAGGAACAGATGACCTAATCGACATGAACGCAATGGCAAAGCTTGCTGCTGATAAAAATTTCAATATCGGCAGAACAAGGCTGTTTCGCTGGCTCAAAAGAACGGGTGTACTGATGTCAAACAATCTGCCATATCAGAGATATATCGACAGAGGATATTTTGCGGTCAAGGAGTCGGTATTCGAGGTCAATGGTCTGAAAAAGACTTATCGGCAGACATTTGTTACGGGAAAGGGTCAGCTTTTTATCATAAGTCTACTGAGAAAATATTACGGAAAGGAGATGTCGTGATGTCCAAAAAGCCAAAATGTCCGCTGATAGGTCAGGACGGAAATGTATTTAATCTTATTGGCATAGCCTCAAAAACGCTGAAAAGGAACGGAATGTATGATGAGGCAAAGGAAATGTGCAGCAGAATAACATCTTCGGGCAGTTACTATGAGGCCTTGAATGTTATCGGCGAGTATGTTGAGATCACTTCTACCGATGATGAACAGACAGAAGATGAGGATATGGAAATGGAGATGATGTAAATGACGTATTTGTTCATTGGAATGATGATAGGTGTTATCATCGGAACAACAATAGGTTCTCTTGCCGTGGCTTTTAAGTCTGCTGAAAAAGAGATCGCACGTCTTGATAAGGAGGTCAAAGATGCACACAAACAGAGTTAAAGCGAAAGTAGACTTCAAGTTCTGTATGGGTAATATTCCTGCAATGCTGAGAGCAACAAAGCCTGTGCTTTCTGAACGTCAGTACAAGGAGCTATGTAATGAGGTAAACAAAGCCGACGGCTACCTTGAACAGAAACGCATTATATTCAGCTATGTTGACCCGATAATCAAGGGCTGAAAACAGCGTAAAATCTAATATTTATTAAGGTCGTTTTGCCAACAGCAGATCAAAAATCTGGTGCTTGCAAAGCGACTTTTCTGCTGTTGGTTCTAACGGCAGAAAGGAAAAACATGAACAGTTTTATGTCATGGGTAGGGGGAAAGAAGAATCTTCGTGACGAGGTTCTTGCAAGATTTCCACCTTACTATGAAAGGTATATAGAGGTTTTCGGCGGCGCAGGCTGGGTGCTGTTTCACAAGCCGCCCGGTGCAGATTTTGAGGTGTACAATGACTTCAATTCAAATCTTGCAAATCTTTACCGCTGCGTTCGTGACAAGCCTGCAAAGCTGAAATACAAGCTTAGGTATGTGCTTGATTCAAGAGAAGATTTTGAGTATTTAGCCCTACTTCATAAGCGTGGCATTTTGCCAAGACTTTATGACGTTGACAGGGCGGCTAAGTTTTATCAGCTTATACGTTACAGCTATGCAAGCGGTCTTGACAGCTTTGGAAGTCAGCCGCATTCGATATGGTCGGACTTCCCTATGATCGACCTTGCCGCAAGAAGATTACAGAAAGTAGTTGTTGAGAACAAGGATTTTGAAAGGCTTATCAGGCAGTATGACAGACCCGTCAGCTTTTTTTACTGTGATCCGCCGTATTTTGCGACTGAAAATTACTACAAGGACGTAGGTTTTACTGCAAAAGACCATATCAGACTGCGTGACGCTCTGCTTGACATCAAAGGCAGATTTTTGGTTTCGTATAACGATTGCCCTGAGATCCGTGAGATATGGCATAAACCAAACATTCACATTGAAGAGATAAGTAGGCTGAACAATTTGGCACAGCGGTATGACGGCGGCTGTCAGTATGCAGAGCTGCTCATATCAAATTATGACACAAGCGAACGTGCGAAAGCTATCAAACAGCTTTCGCTTTTTGATTAGGAGGTTTTTATGAAGAAGATAATATTGGCACAGGTTTTAACGGCAAAAGGCAAAACAGAATTTTCTGGGCTTTATGACAGGCACGGAAATGCTGTAACGGTGGAGGTCGAACGTGACAGCAGCGGTGTTTCACTTATCGTATGGCAAGACGAACAGAAAAAGCAGCATTTTGACTGTGGGATATCCGAAGAGGAGATACAGCGTACCTGTGCAATGTTTGATGACTGCGGCGATTGTCCGCTGAAAGAGTATTGTGAAAGTGAGGCAAAAGAATGAGGATACTTGTGTTTGAACCTCTGAAAGAACCATATGTAAAGGATATTGAAGATGATATCCATGCCATGCAGGAAGTTGTGGGCGGCAGCATAGAACCCATATATTTTGAACCAAAGCAGGACGCAATCGTCTGGTGTAATGACGAATTTCTGCTGAACGGTTCAGAGCCTAACAGGATTGTGGGTGCAACACTTGTCCACGGTACTTTTTACATCTCAGGCAACTATCAAAATGAATACGGCGAGTGGGATAGCTGTTCACTTACCGATGAACAGATTGAAAAGTACAAGGAGCAGTTTTCTCATATGATAGTTGATCTGCCGGGCATAGGTCTTGTGGCTGTGAATGAGTGTCACCCCGAAATTGTCCAGTCGGAAGAAGTAGCCGAAGATTTAGAAGATTCGGAAGAACCCGAAATTACAATGTCATAAATGAAAGGAAAAGGTGATGCAAATGAAAATTTCAGCAACGATCAACAGACTGGTGGACAAGCCCGACAGCAATATCAAGGCTTTTGCAAGCGTAAGTTTTGACGGATTTTACGCCGTTCACGGTATCAAGGTGTGCGAGGGAGAAAAAGGGCGATTTGTTTCCATGCCGTCAACTCAGTACACCGACCGTGACGGGAACAAGCAGTATCAGGATATTTTCCACCCCATAAGCAAGGGTGCGAGAAATGCGCTTAATCAGGCGGTTCTCAATGCCTATGATATTAAATTACAGCAGGTTCAGCAGACTGAGATTGAGGTTGAAAATTCTCCCGATGAGGAAATGAGCGGCGAGCTTTCCGATGAACCTGAACCGGAAATATCAATGTAGTACAAAGGCAGGCTGTGCAAATTGTCACAAAGGTAGAACTTCGGTAAAAAGTCTGGATTTACAAGAAAAAATGTGATATATTGCTTGTCAAAGGAGCGTGATAATATGAGAAAAGTAATGGTCATATCAATACTCTGTGCGGTGATTTTATCAGCCTGCGGAAATGTTTCTGAAACTGCGGAAACCTCAGAGGTGAGCCAAACTACAACTACGTTGACAACCTCTGCAGCAACGGCAAAGGAAGAAAAGGATACAAGCGAAACCGCTACTACGATAAAGAGTTCGCAGAGGGTATCCGAGAATTCAAAGCCGACAGGTACCACAGTAACTACGACCAAGAAATCTGGTTCTTCAAATGCGAACGGAAATTCTAATCAGGGTCAGAATAATAACGGTCAGGAAAATAACTATCAGCCTGTGCAAAATGATTCGCAGCCAGATAACTCGCCGTCCGATAATAACCAGAGCAATAACGGAGCGGAACAGAATAACGATCCGACGCCTCCGACTACAACTGCAAAGCCTGCGGTAACAAATTCGCCTGTCACAACAACAAAGCCGCAGACTACAAAAGTTCCGCAGACTCAACCACCCTTGCCGGTGCCTACTGAGGAAGAACGATATATGGATATCGGCAGAAGCTTATCTCATAACGGCTCTGATTACAGCAAGGCAGAGGCGGTATACAACTGGATGACTGAAAACGGTTCGGGCACTTGTGTGAATTATTCGTGGCAGACCTACTATTTGTGCAAAGGTACAGGTCTGGAATGCTATCTTGCATGGACGCCGTCAAAACTGTATGGTCATGTAGCAAATGTCGTTAAGGTAAACGGAACATGGTTTGTTCTTGATACGCAGGGACAAGGATTTCTGCTGAATAACGACTGCGGATTCAGTGAAATAATAGATATTGATGAATCATATGTATCAGGGGCGTATTTGATAAGCAGCCAAAGATATGATGAAATATATTAAGATGTGCAAACGAAAGAGCCGAAATCCGGCTCTTTTTCTTTGCAAAAATGAAAAGGAGAAATGCACTTTATGTTCAAAAAATCGAAAATATTAAAGAAACTCAGCGCAGGGTTCATGGCAGGACTTTGCGCTTTTTCTATGCTCGGCTCATCTATGAGCGGAGTTATTACGGCAAATGCCGCAAGCTCATCGACTGAAAACGCAGCATTCCCGTCAGCGGATACGGTGATCGCAAAGGCGGCGACTTTGCTGGGTACGCCGTATACCTATGGAAACAAGGGCTACTGGCATGCGTATGTTCAGGGTCAGTACACTCCGCTTTCTGTTGAAACGATAAATAATCTCGGCATTGACTGTTCGGGTCTTGTGTACTATACTCTTACGCAGCTTGGATACAAAACATCGGGGTTCAGTTGGAACAACCCTGTGCCTGTTGACACAGATCATTGGCTTACAGTCAATGATAACTGCACCATAACTTACGACGGAAAGACTTCAAAGGTCGAAGTCGAAAAGAAAAACATCAAGACAACGGACCGCCCGTATTGGGAGTGTGCTGATGGTTCGGTTATTACAGCAGGTTCTGTGGTGGTCGCTCAGAATCCGGGTGGTGAGGATCACGCTTGGATATATATGGGCGAATTTGATTCAAGAAATGATGTAATAAGCTATCTGAGATCTATTGGTGTTTCGGAAAGTCTTATCAATTCCAAAACAGTCGGGGACGGCACTGGCGCAGGAGGTACACACTGGAGAATCGAATCAAACGGTTCTGAGGGCGTTGTTATCAACAACAAGACTGACGGTAAGACCGCTACCGCTATGAATATGTCGGCGTTCAGAATTACAAAGACAGATGTTACCTTTGAGATCGATAAGTACAATACGGACGGTAATCTTGTAGGAAAATCAAGTGTTGACAATTCCACTGCGGTATACGGAATCTACAGTGACAAGTCCTGTACCAAAAAGGTTGGCGAAATCACCATAGGCGCTGACGGCACAGGTAAAATTCAACTTCCCGACAGCACTTATTACGCAAAGGAATTAAAAGCTCCTACAGGTTATTCTATTGACCCTACTGTTTATACAATCAAAGCAGGAAAAAACAAGGTGACAGAGGATTTCAAAACAGGAACAATTAAAATTAACAAAACCGCAGAGGACGGAATCATCAGCGGCAGGGAGTTTAAAATCACCTATTCATACAATGGGAAATCGCTCTCTGAAACTGCCAAAACCAATGCAAACGGAATTGCAACCTTTGACGATCTAAGAGTTTATGATATGTCCACAGGCAAAGCGATCACCTACACCGTATCCGAGATCAATGTAAATACAAGATACGAAGTTCCTAAGGCTCAGAATGTTACGCTGACAAGCGGAGATGTTGATCTGACTGTGAATGTGAAGTTCAACAATCAACTTAAAACGGGCTCGATAAAGATAAACAAGCACTCTGAGGATAATCAGAACGATGATAGAGAGTTCACTATTACGGGCAACGGTAAGACCTACACAATTAAAACAGGTTCGGACGGTGTTGCAATTCTTTCCGATATTCCCGTTTACAACAGCAGAAACGAGAAGATCGTGTACACCATTTCCGAGAAAAATGTTCCAATAAGATATGTAGTTCCTGCGGATCAGACAGCAACTCTTACTGCTGACGCAACCACAACTAAGACATTCAAAAATATCCTCAAGAAATTTACTGTAGAGGTGAAAAAGCAGGATTCCAAAACAGCATCAGCACAGGGCAATGGAACGCTTGCAGGAGCAGTTTACGGACTGTACAAGGACGGCGAGCTTGTCGATACCTATACTACCGATGAAAACGGATATTTCAAGACAAAAGAGTATGTCTGCGGAAATTACACAGTTCAGGAGATTTCTCCCTCCGAGGGATATCTGCTTGATATGACTGTTCATTCCGTAGGCGCAGAGCCGGAAAAATACACAATTGAAAGTAATCTCATTTCTATGACTGTGACTGAGGACGTAATAAAGGGCAATATCTCAGTCATCAAGCATACGGACGACGGCTCGACTCAGATCGAAACGCCCGAAGTCGGCGCTGAATTTGAGGTTTATCTCAAGAGCGCAGGCAGTTATGGAAATGCTGCTGAAACAGAGCGTGATCATCTGACTTGCGATGAAAACGGCTTTGCACAGACAAAGGATATGCCATACGGCGTTTACACTGTGCATCAGACAGTCGGCTGGGAGGGTACTGAGTTTATGGAGGATTTTGATGTGAACATTTCGGCTGACGGTCAGACTTACAGATACATCATTAACAATGAAAAGTTTGAAAGCTATATCAAGATTGTAAAGGTGGATTCCGAAACGGGAAAAACAATTCCTTACGAGGGCGCTGGATTTGAGATCTACGATTCAAATGGTCAGAAGATTTCTATGACTTTCAGCTACCCTACTCCTACAACTATTGATGTGTTTTACACTAATTCTGAGGGATATCTGATTACTCCCGAAGTTCTTCCCTACGGCGAGTATTCACTTGTTGAGGTTCAGGCTCCTTACGGCTATGCGCTTGATAAAACTCCCGTAGCATTTTCGGTTTCCTCAGAAAATGCAGAGAAAGAAAACTCGCTTACTATCGTCAAAGCAAAACACCGCTCAGAAAGGAAAAATCAGCGTTCGGAAAACAGGCGATATTTTCACAAGCGTGGCAACGGCTTCCTCCGCATACACAAATGAAAACGGTGAAATGATCGTGAATCCAACAACTTACACTCCCGTGTTTGCAGACGGAGATCTCAGCGGTGCAGTATTTCAGGTGATCGCTGTAGAGGACATTGTTACGCCCGACGGAACAACAAGGGCTTATGCAGGAGATGTTGTTTCAGAGATCACGACAGACGAAAACGGCTATGCCGAAACTGAGCCGCTTTATCTCGGCAAGTATGAGGTCAGAGAGATAAAAGCTCCCGAGGGATATGTGCAGAACAATGAGCCTAAAGATGTTGAACTGACATATGCAGGGCAGGAAATCGCTGTTCTTGATACGGTAAATGCATCATTTGTCAATGATTATCAGAGTGTTGAAATCTCACTTTCTAAGGTTATGGAGAACGACGAGCTGTTCGGAATCGGAAACAATAATGAGTATCTCTCTGTTCGTTTCGGACTGTTTGCGGCGGAGGATATACAGGCGGCAGACGGTACTGTAATTCCTGCGGACGGTCTCATTTCTGAAATCAGTCTTGATGAGAATATGACTGCTGTAATCGCAGAGAAAATCCCATTCGGTAAGTACTATGTTCAGGAAATTGCCACCGATGAACACTATGTTCTCAACGGTGAAAAGTACCTTGTGACATTTGAGTATATGGGTCAGGAAGTAACTACAGTTTCTATTGACTGCGGTCAGTTCGTAAATGAATTAAAGCGCGGAAAAGTCGAGGGTATCAAGGTAAATGAGAGCGATGAACCTCTTGAAAATGCTCTGTTCGGACTGTTTACTGCCGACTGCGTGAAGTTCAGCAGAGATACTGCAATAATGACTGCCGCCTCAGATGAGAATGGCTGTTTTGAGTTTACAGATGTTCCATTCGGAAAGTATATCGTTCGTGAGATAGAAAGTCCAAGGGGATATATTCTTAGTGACAAGGAATATGCTGTCAGCATTGCAGAGGACGGAAAGCTTATAGAGATAACTGCGGAAAACAAGCCTGTTACTGTTGAGATATCAAAGCGTGATATTTACGGCAATGAGCTTGTGGGTGCTGAAATGGTGCTTGAAAATGCTGACGGTGAGATAGTTGATAGGTGGACTTCCGACGGCACAAATCACGTTGTTTCAAAGCTTGGTGCGGGTGAATATGTGCTTAAAGAAATTGCCGCACCTGACGGTTATATTATTGCGACAGACATTAAGTTCAGCGTTGATATTTACGGCAATGTTACGGTAGAAAACGTTGATTCAACAGCCGTTTCAGATAACGGCTATCCGCTTATCGTTATGGTGGATGATACCACTAAGGTTCGTATTTCAAAGCGGGACATTACAACAGGTGAGGAACTGCCTGGTGCAACGCTCCAAATCATTGACGAGGACGGAAATGTTGTTGAGGAATGGGTATCCACGGACGAGGCTCACTTCATCGAAGGAAAGCTGATCGCAGGCAAGGAGTACACGCTTCGTGAAACTATCGCTCCCGACGGTTACGAGATTGCAAATGAAATCAAGTTCACGGTAAACGCTGACGGCAGCGTGACCGAAGTCGTTATGTATGACGAGCTTACACCTAAAACCACTACTCCGTATACAGGCGATAACCACAGTGATTTTGCGGCATTTGCACTTATGGGCGCTTCGCTCATAATCTTTCTTGTGCTGATCATTAGCAGAAAGAAAAATGATGACAAGGAGCCTGAAGATCATTCAGCTCTTTGCCCCGAATTTATTGAAATTGATGAGGATTGATCTATGACTAAGAAAACCAAAGCTATTCGCACTATTGCGGCTGTGACCGCAGCCGCCCTCCTCGGAGGGGGAATTTATCTTCTGGTGAAAAACGACGTGGCTCAGAAAATCAATTGGCAGGATATTCTGATCTATGCTCCTACCCCGATAGCGAGAGAAACGCTTGATGAGGCAGTCAACAATAGTTCTGACAAGCCATCGGCGGACAGAGTTCCCGAAGATACAAAAAAGGAGCTTACAGCACAGGTACGGCAGCTTTCCAACGAGCATAGTGACTCCGTGGCCTGGCTGTATATCCCCGGTACAAATATCGATTACCCGGTCATGCAGTCGGAAGATAATGAATATTACGCTCACAGGGCGGCGGACGGAAGCTATCTCTATGCAGGCTCGCTGTTTATGGACTACCGCTGTTCAAGTGATTTTTCGGACTTCAACAGCGTTATTTATGGTCACAATATGGGCAATGGAACGATGTTTGCAGATATTCCGAATTACGAAAACGAGGAATATTTCATGGAACACAGCTACGGCTGGCTGACTACCGATGACAATGTTCGGTTGATAGATTTCTTTGCGGTTGCAAGAACTACAGACACAAGCGGACTTTATCTTGCTGATCCGACCTTTGAAGAGTGGGATTTACAGCTCAGAAACTGCGCGAGTATTTACAAGGAGATCGGCATTTCCGAAGAAGATAACCTGATAACGCTGTCAACTTGTACTTCTGCAGAGGGTAACAGCCGCACAATTCTGGTAGGGAAAATTATCGAAAACAGAGAGGATGATGTGTAATGAGATCAAAAAAGAAAATCATTGCGGCGGCAGTAAGCGCATTTTGTTTTGTGCAGATGATGTCAATAACCGCTTATGCTTCGGGCGATGTTGCGGGGGCGGTGACAAGCACTTGGACTACAGCAAGAGCACAGGTCGTTTCAGTCGTAAACAATGTGGTGTTTCCCGTGATAGACGTTATACTTGCAGTTCTGCTGTTTGTGAAGATAACACTCGCATACCTCGATTATCGCAAACACGGTCAGCTTGAATGGACGCCGATCGCTATCATTTTCGGCTGTTTGATCTTTTCCCTGACCTGTCCGCTGTACATCTGGAGCATAATCTGATAGGGGGGAAAATGAATATGAAAGCAAAAGCATTGACTGCAATTTTAGCAGCGTTTATGCTGACAATGACAGCTTGCGGAACGATCAGTCCGCCGATCCAGAATGCTGTTACGGAAACAACTACTACAACCACAGCCGAGTCCATACACGACTCGGCTGCCTCTTCAGGGGCTGAAAGCAGTTTAGAGGATGAAAAGATAAAGACGGACACCTTTATTGCCGAATTTTTCGATTCCGATATATCCTTTGTGGATACAAGTGAATTGGTAGCGGAAGCTATGAAAGGCTGTTCTTTTGATAATGAAATCGATGATTCAAATGGTGTGCAGAAGATAACGCTTAAAGGCACAAACGGAGGTGGTTCTGTTGAGGTGATGTGTATTGATCTGAGTAAAAGCGGTCTTTCTTACGATATGGAATATATCCTTGAAAATTTAGGGGATCATTACTTCAGGCAGACTGCTGCTCAGATGAACGGTATCACAGCGGACGATTTTGTGTCCGATTACAGAATGACAAGCAGCGTTGTATCAAAGGGAAAATATCAGCGTTATGCGTCAGTCCAGAAAACTGATGGAATGGCGTCGCAGTTTGGATACACTGAGACCTACGCTGTTCTTAGTGAAAACAAGCTGACCGTTGCGTCGGGTGCTTTTCTCAGTTCGGATATGATGGAGAGGCAGAGTTTTTCGCAGCTGATGAGTAAGTTTGCGGAGAATGTCAAGTATTAAGGCGGTGATAAAGTGCCATATATCCCATTTACAGACGAACAAAAAGTCCTTGCCAACAGCGTAGACCTTGAGCAGTTTCTCAGAATGCGAGGAGAAAAGCTTGAACGTGTTGGCAGAGAGCATAAGCTCATTTACTGTGACAGCTCCGGCAGGCACGACAGTATAACTATCCGTGGATCAAAATGGTTCGACCATAAAAATCAGACAGGCGGCGGAGCAATAAAGTTTATGCAGGAGTTTTATGGTATGGACTTTCAGACTGCGGTTCAGGAACTGCTTGGTCGGAGCATATCTCCGCTGTCTAACAGCCCACCGAAAGCGGATAAACAAGAGCAAAAAACAAGAGAATTTAAACTTCCAGAACCGAACAGCGATATGCACAGGGTATACGCCTACCTCATAAAACAGCGGTTTATCTCGGCTGACATCATCACACACTTTGCCAAACAGCATACCCTCTATGAGGATAAAACCCACCACAACGCAGTATTTGTCGGACTTAATGAAAATGGCGAGCCTAAGCAGGCACATAAGCGGTCAACAAACAGCGTTGGAGGTACGTTTCGTATCACTTGCGGCGGTTCTGATACCCGTTACAGCTTTGCACATTTCGGAGAAAATGAACGACTTTATGTATTTGAAGCTCCCATAGATATGCTGAGTTTTCTTACGCTTTATCCGAAAGATTGGCAGAAACACAGCTACATCGCTATGAACGGAGTTTATGAAAATGCTGTTTTGACGGCTTTAAAAAACCATTCTAACCTGTCAGAAGTCATTCTCTGCGTTGATAATGACGAGGGCGGTATCGAGGCTGTTGACCGTTTAAAGGATATTCTAAATGAGAACGGATATTCAAACGTAAAACGCCTTGCGCCTCCGTACAAAGATTGGAACGAGGTACTAAAAGCAAAGAATGGCGTTTATGCTCTTCCTGCTGTCCCTAACCAACATAAAGAAGAATATCATCGTCAGTCGAAAAATTTGCAGTATCTCAAATGCCGTCCGGATAAGCTGACGTCTCAGATCTATGCCACCTTCAAGAACGAACAATACAAATATCTCGCTGAGTATGCGCTGGCTGGCTCGGCATTTTTCATGCCCAAAAGTGAGCGAATTAACAGCGAATGTAAAGCATTTGAAAGGCTCCAACACAAACTCAAGGGTAGTTACAAGCCTTACACCGACAAGGGCAAAAAATCACAGAAACAGAGGAATTTGCAGGAGTGTGTTCAGACAGTGCTAAAGGACTTGCGACAGACCGCCCGTACCCGTGAGCAGTCGGTAAATACGGCAAAATTGCTGTATCAGCTCGCCGACAGCGCTGTAAGACTGTCTGTTGAGGAAACTTTAAATGCTCCTATGCAAGAGAATATTGAATCAGAAGATATAGTTTCAGAACCCGAACCTTGTATGGAATTCAGCTGATCAAGTTTTTTGGTTTTGTAAAGCAAAATTGAGGACATTGTCCTCAAAGAAAAACTTGCAGCAATAGCCGTTTGCGGCTATTGCTATACCCTCCGCCTCACAGCGCAATACCTTGAAGATAACAAACTAACTATCTTATTAAATACAAAAGATAGAATATTCTATGATTGGAAGTGAAAAATTGAATGAAAAACAAATGATTTTAATAGGCATACTGGTTGTATTTTTTATCGCATTTTTGGTAGTCGTAAATCTGCTTGACAACAAGTCGCTTAACGGAATAAA
>OHYF01000849.1_pt1 | contig 14106 bp, 9 predicted proteins | sample 1580111 | NCBI WGS metagenome assembly OHYF01 (sample SAMEA3882530, study PRJEB24775) | human gut metagenome | biome: human-associated habitat; feature: intestine environment; material: feces | place: Netherlands | collected 2009/2010
GCAGCCGCCGGAGCGGTGCTTAAGCCGTAAGGCGGGAATTGTGCGGTGTTGCCTTGGCTTTATCGGGTTTTGTTATGGCTTTTTGTTACCGTTTTACGCCGGTTGCGGGGTCAAAATAATAGGTCATACCGTCAATGGTGGTTGTACCTTTGGCCATGGCACCGGTGATGGGATCGAAGTAATAAGTACCGTCGGCATTGGTGTTCCAGCCTTTGATCATCTGGCCGTTGGCATCATACCGCACCCATTTGCCGCCGCTGGATTCCTGATAGACATCCTTGCTGACGGCTTTTGCACCCTGCTGCACGTTATCCAGCCAGTACCAGCCGTTGCTGACGGGGTCGTAAATTTCTTTGCCGCGGTAGGCTGCATTGTTGGGGTCATAGCCCTGGCGCTTGCCGCCCTCATACCAGTAATCTTTGCCGTTTATGCGCTTCCATGCGCAGTTCATGCCAATACCGGTCACCGTATCAAAGCTGCAGGGCAGGCCGTCGATCGTTGCATCACCCTTGGTCATGGCACCGGTGACAAGGTCAAAGTAATAGGTACCGTCATCGTTGGTATCCCACCCTTTGATCATATGGCCGTTGGCATCATAGCGCACCCATTTGCCGCCGTTGGATTCCTGGTAAACATCCTTGCTGACGGCTTTTGCGCCGCCCCGGTTGGCGTCCAGCCAGTACCAGGCGTCGGAATCGGGGTCATAAATTTCTTTGCCGCGGCCAGTGGTGCCCTGCTTTACGCCGTTTTCGTACCAGTAGTCCTTGCCGTTCACGGTTTTCCAACCGGTATAGCCGCTGGCAGGGGTTGCGGTGGGTTTCACAGGGGTAGCGGTAGGTGTAGCAGTCGGCTTGACCGGCGTTGCAGCGGGGGTCGCGGTAGGTGTTGCGGTAGGCGCTGCGGTAGGCGCTGCAGTAGGCGTTGCGGTAGGCGTTGCAGTAGGCGTTGCGGTAGGCGCTGCAGTAGGCGTTGCGGTAGGCGCTGCAGTAGGCGTTGCGGTAGGTACAGCAGTCGGGGTTGCTGTGGGGACTGGGATATCCCTTGTCTTGATATACTGGCGCACATCCTGGTGGTATTTCTGCTGGCTTACGGCATAATAAATGCCATCCCACTGGGCCGCAATGCCGATGCTTTGGAGACTTTCCTTCTTTTTCTCGGTCACTTCATGGCTGGCCGGATCCAGTTCATATTGTTTGATCCAGCTGCTCTGCTCGCACGCTTGTTTGTCCGTGGCGACCAGCAGCGTTCCGTCCAGCGCAATACTGCCGGCAACCACACCCGAATCATCTTCATGCGCCAGGTTGGAATCACAGTCGCCCAGGTCATCACGCCAGAAAAGGCGTTCGCCGGACGCATAGTACCAGTCGCCCCCGCACGGGAAGATTGCACTCTTTTTGTCTTTCCACCAGGTGTTTTCATAGGTATCGTCCGTGGCCAGGTTCACGATGTTCTGCGTGCCAAGGTTTTCCAGGTCAAAGGCAACGCTGTCATCGCCGTCATCGTTATGGTTGGTGTTCATCTCCTCTGTGGTACACAGCAGGTGTTTATGCATGCAATATCCCAGCTGATCCGAACCGTCCACCGGGTCATCCCAGGTGCAGTCCACCTGGTACCAGTTCCCGTCCAGCTCGACCATGTTCCACGCATGGCCGATATCTTTACTGGTTACCAGCACACCAGTGATACCCAGCTTGCGCAGGGTAAGGGCATACGTTTTGGCGTAACCGTCACAGACGGCAGTCCCTTCCAGCAGGGCACCGCGCAGGTTGTGGTCGTCCTGCACATCATCACTAAGGTGTTCCCGGTCATAGGCAATGTTCTGCACCAGCCATTCATGCACATAGAACACCTTTTCCAGATCCGTCTGGCACAGGGTGTTGGCCTGGTCCACCAGCTGGTCCAGCTTTACCTGCATGGCGGCAACATCCTGCGCCGTGCAGTATTCAAGGCCGATTGCCACCGCCAGCCCGGTATCTCTGCTATAATAGCAGGACAATTTGCTGATGGCCTCGCCGCCTTCCACACGCACATTCAGGTCAGCCAGGGTGGAAAGCACCAGATCTTTATCCAAGTTCAGGTCTTTGATATTTACTTTCTCTGCTGTTTCCGTATGGTTCTTTACGGCATTGGCCACGCGCTCCACCATGGTCTGCGCCGCCTGAATGTTGTTGTCATCCTCCGCCAGCGTTGCCGGCTGCGCAGCCAGTGCTTCACGGGCAGCTATGATGTTTTCCAGCGTGCCTTCCACTTCCACCACGCTGCTGTCCGCCGTTTCCGGGGTCTGGGCCCAAACCGGAAGCGCAGCGGTGCCCATCATGGCCGCCGCCAAAACAAGGGCCAAAATCCGTTTATCTTTTTTCATTTTTTCCTCCCTGGAATACAGCCAAAAAAACGTTTTTGCCGCTGTATATCCTAATTTTAAATTTTACACGAAGCAGAGGAGAAATACAATGCCAGACGCACCAACATCCTGCACAGAAAAAGTTTTCAGACTTTACATTTTTTAATAAAAAGGCTATCTTTTCGCGTGCAAAGTGGTGTATAATGATACAAAATATGGGGGTGTGTGTCCATTTTGGCACACCCCGGAGGCAGCGTGGGCGGAACGGTGTATCCGGCACGTTTCCACTGCCCGAACAACCGCCACCTGCCCTTGCCCCCCCCCCCGCAGCTGGTGGACAAAAGGAGGATGACTTTTTGATGGAACACAACATTCCCGAACTGGTTGCCCAGCTCACGCTGGAAGAAAAGGCCGGGCTTTGCTCCGGCGCGGATTTCTGGCACACCAAAGCCGTGGAACGCCTGGGCATTCCCACCCTGATGGTCTCGGACGGCCCGCACGGCCTGCGCACCCAGGACCCGGAACGGGACGACCCCAACCACAGCCGCAAGGCGGTCTGCTTCCCCGCCGGGTGCTCCGCTGCCGCCAGCTTTGACCCCGACCTGGCCCGCCGGGAGGGTGCGGCCATCGGGCGGGAAGCCCGCGCGTTCGGCGTTGGCGTTGTGCTGGGGCCTGCCGTAAACATCAAGCGCAGCCCGCTGTGCGGCCGCAACTTTGAATATTACTCCGAAGACCCGGTGCTGGCCGGTGAGCTGGCCGCCGGGTACATCAATGGCGTACAGAGCCAGGGGGTTGGTACCTCCATCAAGCATTTTGCCGCCAACAGCCAGGAGTACCGCCGCATGAGCGCATCGTCCGACATGACGGAGCGTACGCTGCGCGAAATTTACCTGCCTGCATTTGAAACCGCCGTCAAGAAATCCCAGCCCTGGACGGTGATGTGCAGCTACAACCGCGTGAACGATGTATTTGCCAGCGAAAGCCGCATGCTGCTGACCGATATCCTGCGCACCGAGTGGAACTTTAAGGGCTTTGTGATGTCCGACTGGGGCGCTGTAGCTGACCGTGTAAAAGGTGTTGCGGCTGGGCTTGACCTGGAAATGCCCGGTTCCGGCGGTGTCAATGACGCCAAGATCGTGGCCGCCGTTAAAGCCGGCACCTTGAGCGAAGCCGCGCTGGACAAGGCTGTGATCCGCATTTTGAACATTGTATTCCGCGCGGCGGACGAAGCTGCCGCCCCAGCCCCGGAGCTGGACCTGAAAGGCGACCACACCATCGCCGCAGAGCTGGCCAAGGAATGCGCCGTGCTTTTGCAGAACCGCGGTGTGCTGCCGCTGAAAAAGGGCAGCAAGGTAGTATACATCGGCGGCTTTGCCAAAACGCCGCGCTATCAGGGCGGCGGCTCCAGCCACATCAACACCATCAGGGTGGACAGCGCGCTGGAAATGGCCGAAAGCCATGGCCGCCGGGTGAGCTATGTGGAGGGCTTCCCCGCTGATCTGGACCAGCGGGAGGAGGAAGAGTTCCTGCGCGCGGTTTCCGCCGCAGCGGAAGCTGACGCGGCGGTGATCTTTGCGGGCCTGCCGGAATCTTTTGAAAGCGAAGGCTTTGACCGCAGCCATATGCGCCTGCCGGAAAGCCAGAACAACCTGATTGCCCGCGTGGCCGCCGTGCAGAAAAACACTGTTGTGGTGCTGCACACCGGTTCCCCGGTGGAATGCCCCTGGGCCAACGATGTGAACGCCGTGCTGTGCATGTATCTGGGCGGCGAAGGTGTTGGCGCTGCGGCGGACGCCCTGCTGTGGGGCGATGCCAACCCCAGCGGCCGCCTGCCGGAAACCTGGCCCCTGCGGCTGGAAGATACCCCGTGTTATCTCGACTTCCCCGGTGACGGCCGCCATGTGGAATACCGCGAGGGCGTGTATGTCGGCTACCGCTGGTACGATGCCCGCAAAATGCCGGTGCTGTGGCCGTTTGGGCACGGGCTTTCCTACACAGGGTTTGTGTACCGCAATGCCCAGCTGACGGCGGACGAGTTTGCCGAGGGCGACAGCGTGCGGGTACGGGTGAGCGTGAAGAATGTTGGCATGATGCCCGGCAAGGAAGTTGTGCAGCTGTATGTAGCAGACTGCACCGGCACCACCGGCCGCCCGCCCAAGGAGCTGCGCAAGTTCGTGAAGGTCAAGCTGGAACCTGGCGAGGAAAAGCAGGTAGAGCTCACCCTGGCCGCGCAGGATTTGAGCTACTATGACGAAACGCTGGGCAGCTGGTACGCCGCCCCAGGCGAGTACAAGATTTTGCTGGGCCATTCCAGCCGGGATATCCACGCAACGCTCAGCGTGCGGTTCAGCACCCCGCGCCGCCGCCCGTTCGTGATTGACGAAAACACCACCATCGGCGAGCTTTCCAAGGATGACCGCACGGCTGCCATCATCCAGCAGGTGCTGGCACAGGCGGGCAATGCCCTGACCGGCGGCAACGCAGGCGGCAGCGAGATTGCCAGCAGCGAAGCCGTAGCTCAGATGCTGGATTCCATGCCGCTGCGCGGCATCGTGAACTTTGGCGGTCCCGCTGCAGCCGGGATGATCACCCCGCTGCTGGAAATACTGCGCGCCGCTATCCAGTGATTTGGGCCTTGGCGTAATCAAGGCATCCCCGAACCCCGCAAAAGAGAGTTGAAATATTCCGATCAACACATTTATGGCAATACCTCATAATTCTAAGTGCCGATACGGCGAGCGAGGTGCGGCAGATGCTAAGCCAAAAGCGCAGATGCCGTGCCGCAGCCGCCGGAGCGGTGCTTGAGCCGTTAGGCGGGAATTGTGCGGTATTGCCTTATAAAAGAAGTACATGCAGGAGGAATATCCCATGCAATTTCGTTTTCGCTGCGCGGCCGTTCTGACCGCCGTATTGCTGTGCAGTGCTGCTGCACTGCCCGCTTTGGCGGAAGAGACCGCCACGCCGGAAACCGCCGACAGTGTTTCCACCTACACCGGTTGGAAAACCGTGAACGGCAAGGATTACTGGTACGAGAACGGCGTGAAACAGGGTACCACCGGCCGCGGCAAAGAGATTTACGACCCTGATTCCGACGCCTGGTACTGGCTGGACGCCAACCAGGGCGGCGCAAAAGCCGTCAGCAAGGATGTCTACCAGGAATCCAACGGCGGCAAATGGGTGCGCTACGATGCAAACGGCCATATGATTAAAGGTTGGGATACCAACGATGACGGCACCTATTACTTTGACCTGATCACCGGCGCCATGGCCAAGGGCGATATTGTGGTGGACAGCCTGCCCTGCAGCTTTGATACCACCACCGGCATTGGCTGCAACCTGATGTGGCACAGCATGGACGGCAAAGATTACTGGTACGAGGCTGGCAAGCGCCAGGGTTATGATCCCAATAATGCAGCCTACCGCGGCAAAGAAATCTATGATCCGGCCTCCGGTGCCTGGTACTGGCTGGATAACGTGCAGCAGGGTGCTAAAACCGTCAGCAAGGATGTATACCAGGAATCCGAAGCCGGCGACTGGGCCGAAAACGCAGACGGCACCGGCAAGTGGGTGCGGTATGACGCCAACGGCCACATGGTAAAAGGCTGGGATACCAACAATGATGGCACCTATTACTTTGACCAGGTGTACGGCACCATGGCCAAAGGCATTGTGACGATCGACGGCAATCTGTACCTTTTTGATGTTGATACCGGCGTGATGCAGGCCAGCATTACGACCAGCGAGGAAGCCATGGCAGACCGCGTGATCGAGCTGGTCAACCAGGAGCGCACCTCCCGCGGATTGCAGCCCCTGGTCAAGGACGACCGTCTGATGGTTGCCGCAGCAGCCCGCGCCAGGGAGCTTTCCCAGCGATACAGCCACACCCGCCCCAACGGTTCTGAATGCTTTACCATTTTGTGGCACCTGGGCATTGACTATGGCTATGCCGGCGAAAACATTGCCATGGGCCAGAGAACCCCGGAGATCGTGATGAACGACTGGATGAACAGCTCCGGCCACCGCGCCAACATCCTGAACGAAAACTATGACTGCATCGGCGTTGGCTACACCATGGTGGACGGCCACCCCTATTGGGTGCAGCTGTTTACCGGTGACTTTGATTTATAAGTAGTTTGTAAACAAATTTAAAACACAGCCCCGCAGCCGTTGCATTTTTTCGGCTGCGGGGCTATACTGTTTCCATATGCTTAACATATGCCAACTATTTACATATAGCAACAGAAAGGAGAACCTTTATGGAGGGACATATTGGTGACCAGCGCAGCAAAGCCGTGATGCGCTATCTTGACCGGCTGAAAAAGTCTGTGCGCCGCGGGGCGTCTTTAAGCCTTGCCAACGCCCCCAAGCTGCATCTTGGCATTCTGGAAGGGCTGAACCACGCCATTGAGGTGCGCGGCCAGGATGGTGTCGTGTATGTTTCGGACCTGGCGGAGATTTTCAAGCAGCCGCTGCCGGCGATTTCCCGCGGACTGCGCACACTGGAGCAGGATGGCCTGGCCCAGCGCCAGACCGATCCCAATGACCGCCGCCGCACTCTGGTGCGCATCACCCCAAAAGGGGAAGAATCCCGCCTGATCTGCGAAAGCCGTCTGAATGATTACATCACCGGCATTATGGATGACCTGGGCGAAGAATTTTGCCAGCAGTTTGCAAAGGATGCCGAAACCCTGCTGCAGGCCATTGAGCGCCAGAACGAAAAGCTGCTGGCCGAAAAGGAGAAGATGCCATGACAAAAATTTTCAAACATCTGGCCAAACACTGGGCGGCCTGCCTTGTTATTATTGCCCTGCTGTTGGTGCAGGCATACGGCGATTTGACTCTGCCGGACTACACCAGCAAAATTGTGGATACCGGCATCCAACAGTCCGGCATTGCGGACGCTGTGCCAGAAGTAGTGCGGGATTCCACCCTGCAGGTGCTGGAGCTGCTGATGACGGACGCGGACGCCGCCGCGGTGGAAGCCGCTTACACTCAGCCGGGCGGCACCGACAACGCACTCTCCTCCGCTACCAGCTTACAGAAAAAGCTCGCATCCCCCTATACGGTCCGCCTGCTGCGGGCCGATGCGGACCGGGATACGCTGGCGGAGGTATTTTCCACCCCGGATATTGTGCTCTATCTGGCTTCCGCTCAGGCAGCCGGGGAGGGCAACGCCCCGGATGCCGCCGCGCTGGATACCGTTACCGCCCAGTTTGCGGCCATGACCCAGATGCCCGGTTTCAGCCGGGATGCCGTACAGGCCCAGCTGGCCGCAGCCATGGGTCAGGCCGGCGAAAGTGAGCTGAGCGGGCTTTCAGCCCAGGCAGTGCTGCTGGTGGGGCTGGAATATCAGGCCCTTGGCATCAGCGATGCGGTACAGATGAACTACCTAATGCAGACCGGCGGCCGGATGCTGGGGCTGACCCTGTTGATGGTTGCCGCCGCAGTTCTGGTGGGGCTGCTTGCTTCCCGCGTGGCGGCTGCCATTGCGCGGGATCTGCGCCGCGGTGTGTTCCGCCGGGTGGTCAGCTTTTCTGCCTCTGAAACGGACAAGTTTTCCACCGCATCCCTCATCACCCGCACCACCAACGATGTACAGCAGATCCAGATGACCTGCGTAATTTTGCTGCGCATGGTGGCGTATGCCCCCATCCTTGGCATTGGCGGCATCATCCATGTGGCGCAGGCGGGTTCCAGCCTGACCTGGATCATTGTGCTGGCCGTTGCTTTGCTGCTGGCGCTGATTACGGTATTGATGCAGTTTGCCATGCCCAAGTTCAGGATCATGCAAAAGCTGGTGGACCGGCTGAACCTGGTATCCCGCGAGATTTTGACCGGCATTATGCCCATCCGCGCATTCAGCCGCGAACAGCACGAGGAAGCACGCTTTGACGCCGCCAACACCGACCTGATGCGCACCCAGCTGTTCACCAACCGGGTAATGGCCGCCATGATGCCCTTTATGACCCTGATTATGAACGGCACTTCCCTGCTGATCGTCTGGTTCGGCGGCAAACAGATTGATGCCGGCACCATGCAGGTGGGCAGCATGATCGCCTTTATCACCTACACGATGCAGATCGTGATGTCCTTCCTGATGCTGACGATGGTTGCCGTGATGCTGCCCCGTGCCGGCGTTGCCGCGGACCGCATTGACGAAGTGCTGACCACCGAGCCGGCCATCCATGACCCGGTGCCGGAAGCCATCCCCGCTGACCTCAATCAGCACCACTGGAACGGCGAAGTCGCATTCCATCATGTCAACTTTACCTACCCCGGCTCCAGCGAGGACGCCCTGCACGATATTGATTTTGTCGCCAAACCCGGCCAGACCACGGCCATTATCGGCTCCACCGGCTGCGGCAAAACCAGTTTGCTGCATTTGATCACCCGTTTTTATGATGTGACCGGCGGCAGCGTGACGGTAGACGGCGTGGATGTGCGCCAGATGCCACAGAGCACCCTGCGCGGTCTTTTGGGTTATGTGCCGCAAAAGGGCGTACTGTTCAGCGGCACGATTGATTCCAATCTGAAATTCGGCGGCGAGAATATCACCGATGCCGATGTGCGCACCGCCGCCCGCATTGCCCAGGCGGAAGAGTTCATCTCCGCCAAGCCGGAGGGGTACGAAAGCCCCATTGCCCAGGGCGGCACCAACGTTTCCGGCGGGCAGAAGCAGCGGCTTTCCATCGCCCGCGCCATTGCCAAACACCCGAAGATCTACCTGTTTGATGACAGCTTCTCCGCGCTGGACTACAAGACTGATGTTGCCCTGCGCCGCGCGCTGAAAGCCGAAACCGGCGACGCCACCGTGATTATTGTGGCACAGCGCATTTCCACTGTGCTGCACGCCAACCAGATTCTGGTTCTGGAAGATGGCCGCATTGTGGGCAAGGGCACCCACGCCCAGCTGATGGAAAGCTGCCCGGCTTACCAGGAAATTGCCCGCAGCCAGCTGAGCAACAAAGAGCTGGACCTGAAAGGAGGGGAAGCCTGATGCCGCGTCCCGGACGAATGACGACCCAAAAGGCAAAAGACTTTAAGGGCACCATGCGCAGCCTGCTGGCAGAGCTGGGGCACTACAAGTTCCGCCTGATTGCCGTGATTGTTTTTGCCGTTCTTTCCACAATTTTTAATATTGCAGGCCCCAAGGTGCTGGCCAAAGCCACCACTGCCCTGGCCACCGGCTGGGTGGCCAAGCTGCGGGGCACCGGCAGCATTGACTTTGGCTATATCGGCAAAATCCTGCTGATCCTGCTGGTCATGTATCTGGTTTCCGCTGCGTTCAGTTTCTGCCAGAGCTGGATCATGAGCGGGCTTTCGCAGAAGATGTGTTATGACTTCCGCCGCCAGATCAGCGAAAAGATCAACCGCCTGCCCCTTGCCTATTTTGAAAAGCGCACCGTGGGCGAGGTACTTTCCCGCATTACCAACGATGTGGACACCCTGGGCCAGAGCCTGAACCAGAGCATTACCCAGCTGATCACCAGCATTACCACCATGATCGGCGTGCTCATCATGATGCTGACCATCAGCCCCACGATGACGCTGATTGCCATTTTGATCCTGCCGGTCTCGATGGCGCTGGTGCTGTTGGTGGTCAGGTTCAGCCAGAAATATTTCCGCGCCCAGCAAAAAGTTCTGGGCTCCGTGAACGGCCAGGTGGAGGAAGTATATTCCGGCCACAATGTGGTCAAAGCGTTCAACCGCGAAGATGCCGTTCTGAATGATTTTGACGAAGCCAACAATCGCCTGTTTGAATCCGCCTGGAAAAGCCAGTTCCTTTCCGGCCTGATGCAGCCCATCATGACCTTTGTGGGCAACCTGGGCTATGTAGCAGTGGCCGTTTCCGGCAGCATTTTTGCCGCGCGCGGCATCATCACCATTGGTGACATCCAGGCGTTCATCCAGTATGTGCGCAACTTCACCCAGCCCATCCAGCAGCTGGCCCAGGTCAGCAACATGCTGCAAAGTATGGCGGCGGCTTCGGAGCGCGTGTTTGAATTTTTGGGTGAGCCGGAAGAAGAACAGAACGCTGACCCCGCCCGCCGGGCAGACCCCGCCTGCATTGACGGCCAGGTCACCTTTGACCATGTCAAGTTTGGCTACACGCCGGAAAAGACTGTTATCCGGGATTTCAGCTGCGATGTAAAACCCGGCCAGAAAGTTGCCATTGTCGGCCCCACCGGCGCAGGCAAAACCACCATGGTCAAGCTGCTGATGCGCTTTTACGATGTCAACTCCGGCGCCATTACGCTGGACGGCCACAACGTAAAGGACTTTGACCGCAGCGCCCTGCGCGAAGGCTTTGGCATGGTATTGCAGGATACCTGGCTGTTCCAGGGCACCATTATGGAAAACATCCGCTATGGCCGCCTGGATGCCACCGATGAGGAAGTCATCGCCGCCGCCAAGGCCGCCTGTGCCGACCACTTTATCCGCACGCTGCCCGGCGGCTACCAGATGGAGTTGAACGAAGATGCTTCCAACGTGAGCCAGGGCCAGAAACAGCTGCTGACGATTGCCCGTGCCATTCTGGCGGACAACAAAATTTTGATTTTGGACGAAGCCACCAGCAGTGTGGACACCCGCACCGAACAGCGCATCCAGACCGCCATGGACAACCTGATGCGCGGCCGCACCAGCTTTGTGATTGCCCACCGGCTTTCCACCATCAAGGACGCCGACCTGATTTTAGTCATGCGGGATGGTGACATTGTGGAGCAGGGCACCCACGACGACCTGTTGGCCGCTGGCGGGTTCTACGCTGATTTGTACAACAGCCAGTTTGAAGATGTAAGCGCGTAATTTTTTCTCTGATAAAACAGCAAAGCCCAAAGCTGCCGGTTAAGTGAACCGTGCCGCTTTGGGCTTTTGGGTTATAAAGAGGTGTGCGGTCTTTTCTTTCAAAATCTCATCGCAGTGCTCATATTGTGCAGCCGTTTTCGATTTGTCCTTTCCAGTATAACACACTCTGCATTGCTTCTTCCACTTTTCTGCCAGGTTTCATTCCCAGCAGTCTACACATAAAAACACCAAAGGGCCAGCGTGCAGTGCTGGCCCTTTGGTGCGGTATAGGAAAACATAAAAAAGAGAATGGCAATGTTATTGGGTGTACCTGAAAATTCAAAATCCAAGCAGTTGGCTTCAGGTTCACCTTGGAGCGGCCTCACACGCCGCCGGGCAAGATCACACGATCTTGCGGGATTTGTGAACGCCGGTCTTTAAGAATTCGACCCATTCGGCCACGTTCACGGCGTGGTCACCAAGGCGTTCCAGATATTTGGTCACCATAAACAGATCCAGCGCGGTCTCTGCTTCGGCGGGGTGGGCGGCAATGTACTGGGCAATTTCGCTGCTGATGCGCCTGAACGCGGCGTCGATGACATCATCATGGGCGATCACTTCCGCGCCGGCGGCAAGGTCCACCTGCACATAGGCGGCAATGGAGCGTTTGACCATCTTCAGCACATCATCGCCCATTTTCAGGATATCTTCCAGCACGCCCACGGCATCGGTGGATTTGGCGTGCAGGTGCAGCACCAGCTCCGCAATATCGCTAGCCTGGTCGCCGATGCGCTCCACATCCGTTACCATTTTCAGGGCTGTACTGACCTTGCGCAGATCCGAAGCCACCGGCTGCTGGCGCAGCAGCAGCTGCAGGCAGCGGTGTTCGATCTCGTGTTCGCTTGCGTCGATCTGGCTGTCCCGCGCAACCACGCTGCGGGCCAGTTCAATATCATCATTGCGCAGGGCAGTCAGTGCGCTTTCAATGGCGGCACCGGCTTCGTGACCCATGCGGGCCAGCAAGGTATCCAGCTGCAAAAGCTCTTCATCATAAGATTTACGCACACTAGGCATGGTATTGCTCCTCCGATCAACCAAAACGGCCGGAAATATAATCTTCCGTGCGCTTGTCCTCAGGGGTGGAGAACAGGCGTTCCGTATCGCCCATTTCCACCAGCTCACCCAGCAGGAAGAACGCCGTCTTATCTGAAATACGGGCGGCCTGCTGCATGTTATGGGTCACGATTACGATGGTGTAGCGGTCCTTTAATTCCAGAGCCAGCTCTTCCACCTTGGAGGTGGAGATGGGGTCCAGGGCAGAGGTCGGTTCGTCCATCAGCAGAACTTCCGGCTCCACCGCCAGGGCGCGGGCAATGCACAAACGCTGCTGCTGGCCGCCGGACATGCCCAGCGCGCTTTTGTTCAGGCGGTCCTTCACTTCGTCCCAGATGGCAGCGCCGCGCAGGCTTTTTTCCACAATTTTATCCAGCTGCGCCTTACTGCGCACACCGTGGGTGCGGGGACCGTAGGCGATGTTATCGTAAATGCTCATCGGGAAGGGGTTGGGCTTCTGGAACACCATGCCAACCCGCTTGCGCAGCACATTGACATCCATCTTATCCTTATAGATATCCACACCGTCCAGCAGGATATCGCCGGAAATGCGGCAGCCTTCCACCAGGTCGTTCATGCGGTTCAGGCTCTTCAGAAAAGTAGACTTGCCGCAGCCGGAAGGACCGATGAACGCCGTGATCTCTTTTTCGGGGATGGCAATATTGATATTTTTCAGTGCATGGAAGCTGCCGTAATACAGGTCCATGTTTTTAACTTCGAATTTATTCATCATGCAGTTCCTTTCGGCATTACTTTTTGGCAAGGCGGCCGGCAATAAAGCTGGACAGGCTGTTGATGAGCAGCACCAGGATCAACAGCACCACGGCAGTGCCGTAGGTTTCATTGATATGCAGGCCCTCGTTGGAAAGCAGATACATATGGGTGGCAAGGGTACGTGTGGAGTTGAACACGCTGGCGGGCACGGCGGCAACGGTGCTGGCCGTGTAGATCAGGGCCGCGGTTTCGCCTACAATGCGGCCCGTTGCCAAAATCACGCCGGATAGGATGCCCGGCATGGCGCTGGGCAGCACAATGGTGAATACGGTGCGCAGCTTGCCGGCCCCCAGGCCAAAGCTGCCCTCGCGGTAAGAATCCGGCACTGCAAGCAGCGCTTCCTCGGTGGTGCGCATGATGACCGGCAGCACCATGATGGCCAGCGTGAAGGCACCGGCGATCAGGCTGTAGCCCCATTTGAGCTGCATGACAAAGAACAGCATACCGAACAGACCGTATACGATGGAGGGGATGCCCTGCAGCGTTTCGGTGGTGATGCGCACCACCTTGACCAGCTTGCTGCCGCGTTTGGCGTATTCCACCAGCCAGACCGCAGCAAAAATGCCCAGCGGTGTGGCAATGGCCAGCGAGAACGCCGTCATCAGAATGGTATTGATAAGCGCGGGCATCAGGGATACGTTGTCGGAATTATAGGTCCACTCAAACAGGGACGGCTTGAGGTTGGGAATACCGTTGACCAGGATATAGCCGATCAGGAACAGCAGCACCGCAAAGGTCAGCACAGCCGCGCCGTACACCAGACCCTTGAGCACAGCCGCAGACGCGGCGCCGTGCACCTTTTCGGTCTTTGCCTGTGCGCGCACTGCCGGTTTCGCAGCAGAGACAGCTTCTCTTGTCATGCTTCCTTCCTCCTTTTGAGAACCGAGAATGCCAGATTGATGAGCAGAATGAATACGAACAGTACAACGCCGGTCGCAATAAGCGCCTCACGGTGCAGGCCGGTGGCGTAGCCCATCTCAAGCACGATGTTTGCCGTCATGGTGCGGATGCCCTTGAGCATGCTGCCGGTCAGCCGCGGCTGGTTGCCCGCTACCATGATAACCGCCATGGTCTCGCCGATGGCGCGGCCG
>OHYF01000853.1_pt1 | contig 13959 bp, 13 predicted proteins | sample 1580111 | NCBI WGS metagenome assembly OHYF01 (sample SAMEA3882530, study PRJEB24775) | human gut metagenome | biome: human-associated habitat; feature: intestine environment; material: feces | place: Netherlands | collected 2009/2010
TATCAAAAGCGGGAAACTGAGAATTTACGGCTAAAGGGCGAGAATGACCGGATGCAGATTCGTATTTACCGGATATTATCCTTGTTCGGATTGGGGCTTTCGATAACCTTATTGTTTATATATAGACTGAAACGGCAGAAAGAGCGGTTTGCTAGGCAGTTTGAGGCGCTTCAGCGGGAAAAGCAAGAACAATATGAGAGAAGTTTTCAATATGTAGAAGCGAATAACGTGAAATTGAATGAATTGGGAACCTTACTATCTAAAGACCATGAAGATACAAATTCATTGCTTCATGTGCGAAAAGAACTTTTGCAAGTGACCAATGAACAAATACAGTTGCGGCGTACCGAGCGTGATTTGTTAGAGTCGGATTTAAGGCATTCGGATATCTATATGAAATTCCATTCCACGAATGAGGCAGATCAGATAATCAGGGAAGAAGATTGGAATGCTTTACGGAAGGAGTTAGATAAGACATACAATAATTTTACGAATCGTCTATATCAGTTATATTCGGGAGTCAAGGTAACTGATATGGCAAAAATCTTGGGTCGCTCCAAACCCTCCGTATCCTCATCCCGTAAACGGCTTTATAAAAAAATAAAGGGAGAGGATGGAACCCCGAATGAACTGGATGAATTAATCGCTGGTCTTTAGCCTTATACAACTCTGCGAACAAAAAGCGAACAAAAAGCGAACAGTGTTTTAGCCCCGAATCCAACCTTATCGGATACTTTTGCAGTCAAAAAATGAATGGGATGAAAAGATTTTTATTTTTGACTTTATTGAGTTGTGTATGCTTATGGACACATACGGTGGCTGGAAGAGAGCATAAGAATGAGCGTGATGAGGAAGAGGAGCGCTCTATTTCTCCTAATCCGGTAGAAGTGAAGATTGTAAATGATGGAATCATGTTCTATTTTATGAAGCCATTAGACAATGTGTTTATACAAATTGTTGATGATAGTGGGATGCTCGTATATGAAGAGTCTGTACCTCTTTCTACTTCTCAGAGCTATTGTATTTCCATGCAAGGTCTTTTATTTAAACCTTATTTAATAAGAGTAGAAGGAGACAACATCTATGAAGAGTTTTTTATTCTTTTCTAAAATTGAATGTGAGGATGATTTGTAATATTTAATTTCTTTGATTATTCAATGTTTAATTTATAAATAGTTTTTTGTATGAAAAAGATTCTAATTTTATCATGTTTGTTTTTGTTTTTTGTGTCTTCTTGTTCTAACCAAGAAGAGGTTATCGTAGGAGATGGTCTTGACTATGATAACATGAGTGAAGAAGATTTGAGGAAATGTGCGGAAGCTAATGGTGCAATTACGTGGAATCAGTTTATTGAACTTATGGGTGAATTTATGGAATCAGAACAATCCCCATTAATTGAGACTAAGGCTACGAGTGAGACTTTTAGTGTGACAGGATATGATAACACATTCTTAGTGGAAGAAAATAAAAAAGTTCTTATCAACAAATCACCTACAAATATTCCTACTGGTTATTACTTTTGTGATATCTATATTGTTAGAAAAATGGTGACCCTTCCGGACGGAACCCTGGGAGTAACTAAAGAGTCTCCAAAATGTGGATTTGATCCGAACTCAATTGGTGGGGGACTGCGAGGTTGTGCGGTAGATGGTCAAACAGGTAATAGATTCTATATGAAAACGGCTGCATATCAAGTTAAATATGATATGCTGGGGCGTCAGTGGAATCGATGGGATCCCAGTTTGAATGCTTTGGCTTGGAATTACGCTTATATTTATTAAACGTTACTGTTTGTGCAGGCTAAACGATGATCATGGCCTGGATATAAGGTTTATGGTCGTTTGTTTAGTCTGTACTAGGTTTGCTATCCGGTAATTTTAGTAATAACATAAAAATTAGTGATGAGGATGTTGAGAATTTCTTTGTTTTGTATTGTTATATACTGATTGATATGTCTCTCACTCATGGATTGATTTACAATGTCTGTATATTTGCCTCCTTTTTCAAGGTAACCAATGGAACTTGATAAATAGAAATGTTTTGTTTGTAAATACTCGATATCTAATGATATTTGATAAGTCGTTAACTTATGGGGGTATAAATCTATATTTGCACCTTTGACTCCTTTTGTTTGTAATTTCGAAAAAGCTAAGCCGTTTTCTAATTTAAATACTTGTGCGTTCAGATTAGAGATACATGATAATAGATTAACATACAAGAGCAAACAGTTTCTCCTAGGGAAAACTAAAGTTTCGTAAGCACAAAACTAAGGTTTCCTCATGAGGAAACAAATGTTTCCATAGCGGAAAACTTTTGTTTTATACTAAGAAAAACTATAAATATCAATTAATCAGTTTTTTAGATGATATATGAAGCATGATCAAATAGATAGCTTGCCGGCTAAGCAATGTCTCCGTCTTCTGCCGCTTCTTGAAAAAGATAGGACTAATAATGCGGTTGGCGAGTAGGGGACGATGGTGTTTTGTGATTGAAAAGTAGTAAATGGTGGTAGATACGAGCCAATAGTGGTAGATGCTATTTATCTACCACCACTCGATAAATAACTTATGACCAATTGCTTATAGCTATAGTTGTAGGTGTGGTAGATGATTTGATAAAAAAATCCCGGATAGCGTTTAATCTACCCGGGATTATATATAATGTATAAGACCTTATCTTAGTCTCTGTACTCCCTGCGAGGTCCGCGATCACCACGATCTTGACGAGGACCACGGTCTCCACGGTCTGGACGAGGTCCACGCTCACCTCTTTCTGGTCTTGGCGGACGTTCCTCGTAACCTTCCGGTTTCGGAAGCAATACCTTGCGGGAAAGTTTGAACTTGCCTGTCTTCGGATCGATATCAACCAACTTGACAGAAACCGTATCGCCTTCCTTCAAGCCGGCTTGCTCAACGGTCTCCAGACGTTTCCAATCGATCTCGGAAATGTGAAGCAAACCATCCTTGCCCGGCATGAACTCAACGAACGCACCATAAGGCATGATAGAGGAAATCTTTCCTTCATAAACCTCTCCGATCTCAGGAACAGCCACGATACCTTTGATCGCCTTGACAGCCGCGTCGATCGTAGCCTTATTCGTGCCGGAGATCTCGATCTTTCCTACGCCGTCTACCTCATCGATAGAAACCGTAGCGCCCGTCTTCTCTTGGATACCTTGGATGATCTTACCGCCCGGGCCGATTACCGCACCGATGAATTCCTTACCGATAATCATCGTCTCGATACGAGGTGCATGAGGTTTCAAATCCTCACGAGCTTCCGGTTGAGCCTCCAATATCTTGCCCAAGATATGCATACGGCCCTCTTTCGCTTGAGCCAAAGCATTCTCAAGGATCTCGTAAGACAAACCGTCTACCTTGATATCCATCTGAGTTGCCGTGATACCGTCTTTCGTACCCGTTACCTTGAAGTCCATATCACCCAAGTGATCCTCGTCGCCTAAGATATCAGATAAGATCGCGTAGTTCGTACCCTTGTTCTCAGAGATCAATCCCATAGCAATACCGGATACCGGTTTCTTCATCGGGACACCTGCGTCTCTCAACGCCAAGGTACCGGCGCAAACCGTAGCCATAGAAGAAGAACCGTTAGACTCCAAGATATCGGAGATTACACGTACTACATACGGATAGTTGTCCGGGATCATACGTTTCAGCGCACGGTGAGCCAAGTTACCGTGTCCGATCTCACGACGGCCTACGCCACGTGTTGCTTTAGCCTCGCCTGTGGAGAACGGGGGGAAATTATAATGTAAAAGGAAACGCTCGTAGCTATGATTCAATACGTCGTCTATCATTTTCTCATCAGACTTCGTACCTAAAGTTACCGTAGATAAAGACTGAGTCTCTCCACGTGTAAAGATAGCGGAACCGTGAGGACCCGGCAGGCAATCTGTCTCGATCCAGATCGGACGGATCTCGGTAGTCTTACGACCATCCAAACGCTTGCCCTCATCAAGGATGGCACGGCGCATAGCCTCTTTCTCTACATCGTGATAGTAGCGACCGATCATTTCCAGTTTCTCGTCCGTCAACTCCTCCTCGGAGAATTGAGCCTTGTATTCCTCTACGATTTTCTCGAATGCCTCGCTGCGTTCGTGCTTGCCGCTACCGGATGTGGCTACGGCGTAAGCCTTGGCGTAACATTTGTCGTGTACGTCCTTGCGCAACTCGTCATCGTTTACCTCGTGGCAATATTCACGTTTTACCAATTTGCCGCAAGCCTCGGATAATTCCAATTGAGCCTTGCATTGTACCTTGATAGCCTCGTGAGCGACCTTGATAGCCTCAAGCATCTCAGATTCCTGAACCTCGTTCATCTCACCCTCAACCATCATGATGTTGTCTATGGTAGCGGCAACCATGATGTCGATATCAGCTTTCTCCAATTCCGCGGAAGTTGGGTTGACGATGTATTTTCCATCCGTACGAGCTACACGAACCTCAGAGATCGGTCCGTTAAAAGGAATATCAGAAACTGCCAAAGCGGCGGAAGCGGCCAAACCTGCTAATGCGTCCGGCAAATCTTCGCCATCCGCGGAGAACAATATAATATTTACATATACCTCAGCGTGGTAGTTGTCCGGGAAAAGAGGACGCAACGCACGGTCTACTAAACGAGATGTGAGGATTTCATAATCAGAAGCTTTTCCTTCTCTTTTTGTAAAACCTCCGGGGAAACGTCCAAAAGCGGAGTATTTCTCTTTGTATTCTACTTGCAACGGCATGAAGTCAACACCCGGGTTCGCATCTTTAGCGGCACAAACAGTGGCGAGCAACACGGTGTTGTTCATACGAACGGTAACCGCTCCGTCCGCCTGTTTGGCCAATTTCCCGGTTTCGATGGTAATGGTTCTTCCATCACCTAACTCGATCGTCTTGTTAATTGGATTAAGCATAATCTTTTTTCTTATTTTTCTATCTGTCAAAAATTGGTGCAAATGTAATGAAAGTTTACCTGTAATTGCATGAAAATGAAAAGAAATAACAGTCTTGAAATACTTTTTTTGAAAAAAGCCTTGAAGAAATACGGAATAATAGTGCCACAATTGTAAAATAATGTATATTTGCACCGGATTAGTAATATAGACAAACTGGAATAATGAAACAAATATCTACGAATTTACTAGCTGTGCTGTGTGTTATGTTGCTTTTGTTCACGGCTTGTAAGAAGAATTCTGATTTTACGGTGGAAGGTGTAGTGTCCGGCGCTGATGGCCAGATGATGTATCTGGAGAATGTAGGTGTGTCGACGGTAGAGTTGATGGACTCCGTAAAACTGACGGCGGCCGGTAAATTCAGCTTTACGAAGCCTCGTCCGGCATTCCCGGATTTTTATCGCTTGCGTCTGAATAACCAATTGATCAACTTCTCGGTAGATTCTACGGAGACGATCTCGTTCGTGGCTGATGCCGGGACTTTCGCTACTTCTTATAGCGTGGAGGGCTCGGAGAATTGCAAGGCGATCAAGAATATTACCTTGGCTCAATTAGATGCGAACCAAGCGATCCATCGTTTACGGAAAGAATCTGAGTCCGGTCTGTTGGCGGATTCTGTATATTCCCGCCAGGTGCTCGAGGCCGCCGAGGCTTATAAGGACTTGGCTCTTCAATCGATAAAGGTGATTCGTAGCCAGCGCCCGATGGACTTGGATAAGGTGGAGAAGAAAGAGGTTAGTTTCTTGGATATCGAGTTGCCGGATGTACATGGGGAAAACACGAAATTGTCTTCTGTCGCTACAGGTAAGGTGGTGTTGATCAACTTCACGGCCTATATGTCCGAATGGTCTCCTGCCTTGAATATGGAATTTGGCGATTTATATACGAGGTACCACGATAAGGGCTTGGAGATTTACCAGATCTCTTTGGATAGTGATCTTCACTTCTGGAAGAACGCCGCTTCTAATTTACCTTGGGCTTGCGTGCGTGATCCACAGTCGGTTTACTCTCAGACCGCGGCGTTGTATAACGTGAAACAGCTTCCGGCGATCTTTATCTTGGATCGCAAGGGAAACTTGGTTAAACGGGTGGACGACGTGAAGAAACTTGAGGCTGACATCAAGTCCGTATTGTAAATTGTTCATGATTTAATCATCAGATTTATATGTTATAAAGCACTTTCGTAAACTTGTTCATCTTAGAAAGATAACCTAACTTTGCGGAGTCTTGAAATGATAAAAAAGGGGAGTTCCGGCCATATGACTTGGTCGGGATTCTTTTTTATTATGCGATAATCAATCAATATTAATATAAAGAATAAGGAGGATTTAGTATGGCTGTTAGTTATATGACAAAGGACGGCTACGATAAGATTTTAGCTGAAATCAACTATTTGGAGACCGTGAAGCGCCCTGAAATATCAGCCCAGATCGCTGAGGCGAGGGATAAGGGTGACTTATCCGAGAACGCTGAGCCGCCAAAGAGGCTCAAGGTATCATGGAGGCTAAGCTTGCGCAGTTAAAAGGTTTGATCTCAAACGCCCGTCTGATCGATGAGAGTCGTGTGAAAACTGATGAGGTTCAGATTTTGAACAAGGTGAAAATTAAGAATACGAAGAATAACGCTGTCATGACCTACACGTTGGTATCGGATTCGGAGGCTAACCTAAAAGAAGGAAAGATCTCCGTAAGCACGCCGATCGCCCAAGGTTTGATGGGAAAGAAGGTAGGGGATGTCGTTGAGATCCGTGTGCCTTCCGGCTTGATGACGTTTGAGATTATGGATATTTCAATTTAAAAACAGAAAGACGTATGGCAACTATTTTCAGTAGAATCGTGGCGGGTGAGATCCCTAGCCACAAGGTTGCGGAAGACGATGAGTTTTTTGCTTTCCTCGATATCAATCCGGTAGCCTTGGGGCATACCTTGGTAATTCCTAAGAAGGAGGTCGATTATATCTTTGATATCGATGATCCGATGCTGGGACGGATGGTAGCTTTCGCTAAACGGGTAGCTCGTGCTCAAGAGACCGCTATCGAGTGTAAGCGTGTAGGATTGGCTGTCATGGGTTTGGAAGTGCCCCATGCGCATATCCATTTGATTCCTATCACGAAGGAGTCCGATATGTATTTCGGCGGGAAGAAATTGGCTGTAAGTCAAGAAGAATTGGCCGAGATCGCCGCTAAGATTAGAAAAGAATTCAAATAATTGAATATAATTTTTTAATTATAAAAAATTGGTTATATTTGTACCCGCTGTTTTATGCGTGACAATATCATGCAAAGGGGACAGCAAATCATTAATATGATTCATTAGTGGTTTTTACTCATAAATTTGTTAACCTTAGAAGAAAGGCCCCTCTGTGACAGAGCGGCCTTCTTTTTTAAACACACAATAAACATTATAAACTACTAAATCTATATCTTCATCTTCATCTTACATTTTCGAATAGGGTTAGGGGAGCCAAACGGCATGCCTGTTCCAACCGTGTACACCGTTCCAGTAATCATGCCAGTCATATAGCATACCGGATTGATGGATATATACGCCACATAATACAAGGGAGATAAGCCATAAGGCTAATAATATCCATCTTGCTTGCGTCGGTAAGGGACGTACCTTGAACAATTGGCAGCAAATCGCGTATATCAGGGAGAATATGGGGATGCCGATGAATAAGATCGTCCCTATGCATCCCATGATTGCCATTGACAGCGGTGCTCCGTTTATCAAGTCCGCTCCGAACGGAGAGAGGTTATAGATGAATCCGGCCCCACCCATGAGCAACGCGAATGTTACGACTACCAGAATGAATACGACTAGTACTAGCGGTGGCAACAGGAAGATTCCGGCCAATATGATGAAAAACTTCAGGATGAACCCGATGACCAGAACGAAAACATCCGCCAGCTTTTGGAAGAAGTTCCTCGGCTTGTCCGAACTGATAAAGTCGTTCACGTTATTGCTGACTTTCTCGAATCCATCTGTCACGGTCTTTCCGATATTCTCCACCGTCACGCTTTGTCCGCGCATCTCGAGTTTCTCGGTCGCCGTACGTGCCATCGGTACGATGATCCACAACAAAAAGTAAAGCGGAACCGTGATTCCATAGAAGAACATCAGAAGGAAAAGCACGATACGTACGGCAGTCGGGTCCCAATCCATGTAGGCGGCGAAACCTCCGGCGACACCTCCCAGAATACGGTTATCCGGGTCACGCATCAAGCGTTTCTTGGTTGTCTGGGTATGAGTCTCCTGTTGTTGTGTCCGGTAATTATCCTCGTGGTCGGTGCTTTTCTCTTCGTCCTCGAAAATCTCTTCCGGCTTACCCATCCGTTTGATCACTTCCTCTACCTGCTCGATCGTGATGACCTCGTAGCCTAAGCGGACACGCTCGTTAAGAAGTTCCGAGATACGCATCTCGAAATCATCCATGATCTCATCCGAACCCTCTTCTTTTCGGAAGTGGATGCGCAGGTTAGACAGATATTTGTCTAATAATTGGTATGCGTCTTCGTCAATGTGGAAAACTGTGCCTCCCAGATTAACAGTAAGTGTCTTCTTCATCACTCTTTCGTTTTAATTGTTTCTGATGTGGTTTATTGTATCATTTAGTTCCTGCCATGAAGCCTCCAGCTCGCCGAGGAATAGTTCTCCTTTCTCGGTCAGTTGGTAATACTTGCGTGGCGGTCCTTGCGTAGATTCTATCCACTGATAACTTAATAGCTCGCTATTTTTTAGTCGGGTTAAAAGAGGATATAAAGTGCCTTCCACAACGATCAACTTCGCTTCTTGTAACTTCTGAATGATATCAGAGGTGTAAGCGGGTTCCTTTTTGAGAAGCAGGAGGATGCAATATTCCAGCGTCCCTTTCCTCATTTGTGATTTTACGTTCTCTGCATTCATCTCTTTTAATTTTATGCTACAAATGTATGTATTACATATGTACTATGCAATACATGCTACTATGAATTATTATTATTTAACCGAATACTTGCACAAAAAGAGCAATTATGTGTAAAAAAAGGACTGATGTCGTGTCTTTTAGAAGAGAAAAGCGTACTTTCGCGGTATCAATTCAAAATAAGGAATTATGATTTATTATCATTTCGCCGAGTTAATACACCGTCAGGCAGAGAAATATGGGAACCGTACAGCGTTGAAACATAGAGATAACGCTACGGGGAAATGGTTGAAGATTTCTTGGAGGGAGTTTTCCGATAAAGTTATGCTTACGGCCAAGGCGATGGCTGAGTTCGGGATAAAGGTACAAGAGAATATCGGGGTTTATTCCCAGAATATGCCTCAGTGTTTATATACGGACTTCGGTGCGTATGGTAACCGGGTGGTTTCCATCCCGATGTATGCGACGAATTCTCCGGGACAAATCGAGTACATCATCAATGACGCTAAGATCCGCACGTTGTTCGTGGGTGAGCAATTGCAGTATAATAACGCTTTCAAGGTACAGAAGGACTCTAAGTATCTGGAGCGTCTGGTTGTCTTTGATCCGGCGGTCAAGATGAATCCGGAAGATAAGACGTCCATTTATTTTGATGATTTCTTGCGCTTGGGGGATAACGCGCATGCGGAGAGCACGGTGAAAATACGTATGACGGAAGCCGTTCCGGAGGATCTGGCTACCATTATATATACGTCCGGTACGACAGGTGAGTCGAAAGGCGTAATGCTTCCTCATTCTTGCTATCTGGAGGCGATGCGGATACATGATGTACGTCTGCCTCTGGTAACCGACAAGGATCTATCCATGAGTTTCTTGCCAATGACTCATATCTTCGAGAAAGCTTGGTGCTATTATTGTCTCCATAAAGGGGTTACGATCGCTATCAACCAAGACCCGAAAATGATCCAGAAGACATTGCCGGAGGTTCATCCTACCTTGATGTGCAATGTGCCTCGTTTCTGGGAGAAGGTGTATGCGGGCGTGCATGAGAAGATCAACTCCGCCTCTCCGGCCATGAAGAAGATTTTCTTGGATGCTATCGAGACTGGGCGAAGGTATAATCTGGAGTATAAGAATAAAGGTATTCCGGCCCCGTGTAGTCTGAAGTTGAAGTTCCAATTTTACAATAAAACGGTTTTTACCTTATTGAAGAAGGTATTGGGTATTGAGCGTGGACGGTTTTTCCCGGTGGCGGGCGCTCCGTTATCGGATACGATTAATGAGTTCTTGCAGTCCGTGAATATCCCGATCGCTTATGGTTATGGACTGAGCGAGACGACGGCTACGGTTTGTTTCTACCCGGAGATCGGATTCCAGTTTGGTTCTATTGGTGAGGTAATGCCGGGAGTTCAAGTGAAAATAGATCCGGGGAATAACGAGATCTTGGTGAAAGGCAATACCGTGATGTCCGGGTATTATAATAAACCGGAGGAGACGAAGAAGGCTTTCACCGAGGATGGTTTCTTCCGTACCGGCGACGCTGGTCGTTTGGAGGGTAATACGTTATTCTTTACGGAACGAATCAAGGATTTGTATAAGACTTCAAACGGAAAATATATCGCCCCGCAAGCGATCGAGATGGTGATGAGCGGTGATAATTATATCGAGCAAATCGCTGTTATCGGCGATCAACGTAAGTTCGTGAGCGCCTTGATCGTGCCGGCTTATCCATTGTTGGAGAAGTATGCCGGGGAAAAAGGCATCTCGTTCGAGAGCCGGGAGGAGTTGGTGAAGAACAAGGATATCATTCGTTTCATCGAGGCTAGGGTAGAGGAGCACCAGAAGAACTTGGCTTCTTACGAGAAGATCAAGCGCTTTACCTTGTTGCCGGAACCCTTCATGATGGGATGCGAGCTGACGGATACGCTAAAGTTGCGACGTCCGGTCGTATTGCAGAAGTACGCTACCGAGATAGAGGCGATGTACGAGGAATAACGAGTTTGTCGGCTATCAACTATTTCTTATCTTCGCGGTAAATTTAAAAAAGAAAAGAACATATGATCACATCAGACCAACTACATGACGTGTTGGAGCGCGATAAGGCGCTGAGGGGGTATCTTTGACATCGATAGCAAGACCATTCAGTTAGAAGAGGAGGAGCTACGTACGCAAGACCCCGGTTTCTGGGAAGACGCCAAACGTGCGGAAGTCCAGATGAAGAAAGTAAAGGAGCTAAAGAAATGGATCGAGCTTTACGGTGAGGTACATGCGGCGGCTGAGGAGCTAGAGTTGGCTTACGAATATGTAAAGGAAGAGATTATCACCGAGGAAGAGGTGGACGCGGCTTATAAGAAGGCCCTTCATTTACTGGAAGACTTGGAGTTCCGCAATATGCTTCGTGACGAGGCTGATCAAATGAGCTGCGTGCTCAAGATCAACTCGGGTGCCGGTGGTACCGAGAGCCAAGATTGGGCTTCCATGTTGATGCGTATGTATCAGCGTTGGGCTGAGAATAACGGTTATAAGATCTCTATCGCCAACTATCAGGAAGGGGATGAGGCCGGTATCAAGACGGTTACGATCGATATCGAGGGCGATTACGCCTATGGCTATCTAAAGAGCGAGAATGGCGTGCATCGTTTGGTACGTGTATCTCCTTACAACGCCCAAGGTAAACGAATGACCTCTTTCGCCTCCGTATTCGTCACCCCGTTGGTGGATGATACGATCGAGGTAAAGGTAGAGGCGGCGGCTATCTCTTGGGATACGTTCCGTTCAGGCGGCGCCGGAGGACAGAACGTGAACAAGGTGGAATCCGGAGTTCGCTTGCGTTATCAGTTCAAGGACCCGTATACAGGCGAGGAAGAAGAGATCTTGATCGAGAATACCGAGACTCGCGACCAACCCAAGAACCGTGAGAACGCTATGCGTCAATTGCGTTCCATCCTTTACGATAAGGAGTTGCAGCATCGTATGGCCGAGCAGGCCAAGGTGGAGGCCGGAAAGAAAAAGATCGAGTGGGGTTCGCAGATCCGTAGTTACGTATTCGATGACCGTCGCGTAAAAGACCATCGTACGAACTACCAGACTTCCGACGTCAACGGTGTGATGGATGGTAAAATTGATGATTTCATCAAGGCTTACCTGATGGAGTTCGGTGCTGAGGAATCTGCAGAAAAGTAAGTTTTCTACATTAACATTTGCATATCTCGATAATAAATCGTAATATTGCACCCGATTTCAGAGCCTAGCTCTGAACAGGTCCTATAGCTCAGTTGGTTAGAGCACCTGACTCATAATCAGGGAGTCCTTGGTTCAAGCCCAAGTGGGACCACACAAAAGGTTTACACATTGAGTGTAAATCTTTTGTGTTTTTAAGTACTTGCCGATTTCCGTCTTATGCCGGTGCGGATGTTGCCCTTTTCCGCATGATGGGAGATACTTCCCGGAACGCGTTGATCTTCCTTGCCCAAAGTATGCAACCCAAAGAGCAAGTTGCGCATGCCATGAAGACAATACCCGTCGTGACCATCGTATCGCCCAATCCGACTAAAGGGGATACCAGTCCTCCGAATCCAAAGCCGACTGCACCCAATAAAGCCGAAGCTGCGCCGGCATGTTCACGTTCACATTCCATAGCCAAGGCGGTAGTCGAGGTGAAAGAGAAGCCCATCATGAATAGTAAGGTGATTAGCAATCTCTCGTAAATCCAGAAATTGCAATTTAGGATCATGGCTATACATACGATAATGGAAAGGGCGAGCATGCCTATGCTACTGGCGAGTGTGCTGTTTTCCGGCTGGCGGAATCTGACGGACAAGCCGGCAGCTAACCCGATCGCAACCGCATTGGCTGCAAAGCAGATACTGAACCCGAAAGCGGAAAATCCGTAATGTTCCTGCACAATGAAAGGAGAAGAGGCTATGTAGGCGAACAGCACACCTTGTGCAAATCCGAATTGAAGGACGTAAGCCATATAGCGCCGGTTTCGTAATATCTGGGCAAAACCGGCAAACATGCTATGCCACTTTGTTGCCTTGCGCTGTTCTTCTGGCAGCGATTCTCGGAATAGCCGGCATCCCAATAGCAGGATAATTCCTAATGCCAGTAATACCCAGAAGATCCCTTTCCAGTCAATCCCTTCTGTTAAGCCTCCTCCGATGATCGGAGCGGCTACAGGAGCGACTCCGTTGATTGCTCCGATTATCGCAAGTGTCTTTGCCAACTCTTTACCGGTGAACATATCTGTCGCGACGGAACGGGAGATTACGATACCGCCGGCACCCGCAATCCCTTGTAGCAAGCGCAGTATTACAAATATCTCGATAGTGGGAGCAAAGATGCAACCTATCGTGGAAATGATAAAAAGATACATGGCTGCCAACAATGGAGAGCGACGCCCATACTTATCACTTAGCGGGCCGAAAAAGATTTGTCCTGCCGTCAGTCCGATCATACTGGCTGTCAAACCTAATTGTACCAATGAAGGTGTTGTCTTGAAATATTCTCCCATCGAAGGCAGGCTAGGGAGATACATGTCTGTGACAAAAGGCCCGAATGCCGTCAACATCCCTAACAGGGTAAGGAGAAAAAACTTGGAGTTTCCATTCTTACTTTGTATGTTAATCATCTTTTTTCTTTTTTATCTGATAAAACATGCAAAAGTACATTCAAACGAGCAAGTACGATTGTTTAAAATATCCGTTTCTTTGGTTATTATCGGTAGCTTTTCAATATCGGATTTCTACTTCTTCACCTTTCCATCTGTCACAGAATACGAAAACGGGGAAATTGTTTTTATTATACTTATATGTGTAAGTGACGGATGAACGCTTCCCTTCGCTGTTTTCGGATGTGATCTTCGTTATATTATGGCGATGATTTAACAACTGGATATTTTCAAAGTCATAGGAGTAGGCATGGCTATAGTACCACCAACCTAAGAACCGCATGGGTAATTCCAAGTGGCTGATACTGCCGGATGCATTGTCGTATTCATACGTGTATTTTACCAGTAGGTTGGATTCTTTGTCGTATACTTCTTCCCCACTATCTGTTTCTAAACAATCTAAAAAACTATTTTTATCTTTTGGAAGTTC
>OHYF01000861.1_pt1 | contig 13800 bp, 10 predicted proteins | sample 1580111 | NCBI WGS metagenome assembly OHYF01 (sample SAMEA3882530, study PRJEB24775) | human gut metagenome | biome: human-associated habitat; feature: intestine environment; material: feces | place: Netherlands | collected 2009/2010
CAGAGTCTTGCTCTCTCTTCTTACTTTTACGTGCTCTTTTGCCTCGATTGCCTGATGCAGACCATCGGAATAACGGCGTCCCGGCATGATACGGCCGGTGAACTCATCGACGATCAGAACCTCGTCGTCTTTGACTACGTAGTCCTTGTCGCGGTGCATCAGATAATTGGCACGCAGCGCCAGGATCACGTTGTGCTGGATCTCCAGGTTCTCCGGATCGGAGAGGTTCTCGATATGGAAGAAGTTCTCGACTTTCTTCACACCGTCATCGGTCAGGGTAACGAATTTGTCCTTCTCGTTGACGATGAAGTCTCCGGTCTCCTCGATCTCCTCGCCCATGATCGCGGTCATCTTGGTCATCTCGCCGCTTGCCTCGCCGCGCTGCATCTGGTGTGCCAGAATATCTGCGGTCTCGTACAGCTTGGTGGATTTGCTGCTCTGTCCGGAAATAATCAGAGGTGTTCTTGCCTCGTCGATCAGGACGGAGTCGACCTCGTCGATGATACAGTAAGCAAGCTCTCTCTGTACGAGCTGCTCCTTGTAGATCACCATGTTGTCACGCAGGTAATCGAAACCAAGTTCGTTGTTGGTGATGTAGGTGATGTCGCATGCATACTGCTGGCGGCGCTCATCGTTCTTCATATCGTTCAGAACGACACCGACGGTCAAACCGAGGAATCTGTGGACTTTGCCCATCCACTCAGCATCTCGGTTTGCCAGGTAATCGTTGACGGTAACAATGTGGACACCGCGTCCGGTCAGTGCATTCAGGTAAGCCGGAAGGGTGGAAACGAGGGTTTTTCCTTCACCGGTTTTCATCTCAGCGATACGGCCCTGATGGAGGATAATACCACCGATCAGCTGTACGCGGTGGTGTTCCATACCGAGGGAACGTTTTGCTGCCTCGCGGACGGTTGCGAATGCTTCCGGGAGAATGGAATCCAGGGATTCGCCTCCGTTGTAGCGGTCTTTATATTCCTTTGTCTTGGCACGCAGCTCTTCATCGGTCAGCGCCTGCATGGTCGGGCGGAGAGCTTCGATTTTGTCTACAATTGGATAGATTCGTTTCAGCTCGCGCTCACTGTGCGTACCAAAAAGTTTTTCTGTGAATTTCATAGAATGTTTGCTCCTGCTTTCTCTATTAATTGCCATATTAACATATGGTACTATTCTACCACTTCTGGCACAAGATAACAATGAATTTTTCGTAAACATTTGGTGCCGTTCCCCGGTTTTCCGCTGTTTTTACGGCTTTTCCCGGACTTTCCGGCCCTTTCCGCGAAAAAGTCACCCTGTTTCACAGCTTTTCTAAGCTGGAAACAGGGTGACTGTTCATTCTTTATTTACTTTTCAGCACTCCGGCTCGATCAGACCGTAGGTGTTGTTCTTTCTCTTGTAAACGACGTTTACTTCGTCGGTCTCTGCATTGCGGAATACGAAGAAGGTGTGTCCAAGAAGTTCCATCTGTACGCAGGCATCTTCCGGATACATTGGTTTCATGCCGAATTTTTTCGTACGGATGATCTGGATGTCTTCGTCCTCCAGATAGTCATGCTCCAGATATTCTTTCTGGAAGTTTCCTGCTTCCTGCTGTTTGTCGGCAATTTTGTTTTTGTATTTGCGAAGCTGGCGTTCGATCACTTCCTCTACCAGATCGATGGATACGTACATATCGTTGCTTACCTGCTCGGAACGGATGATGTTTCCTTTTACCGGAATGGTAACCTCAATTTTCTGTCTTTCTTTCTCTACGCTTAAGGTTACAATGACATTTGTGTCAGGCGTAAAATATTTCTCCAGTTTGCCAAGTTTTTCGTTGACCGCGGCTTTTAATCCCTCTGTCACGTCAATATTTTTTCCGCTGATGGTAATTTTCATTATGCCCAACCCCTTTGCTTTCAAATTTTACAGGTTCTTCACTTCCCCTGTAAGTAACTCTAATTATAGCAATAGTTGTCTCTATTTGCAATAGTATTTAGAAAATTCATGAATATTTTAGAGTTTTTTCCTTCAATTTTTGTGATTCTTTCTTTCCGTCCATTTTTTCTCGCATCTATATGAGGAAATCAAACACACTTTATCCTGTCATGTTATTTTCTTTGCTTGTTATCTTTTTCCTTACCTTCTGCACATTTCCAGTACGTCTTCAAATTTCATGTTTCCGCCAAACAGATCCAGTGCGCTTCCGATCGTCACATCCACATGATCGTTCCCAACCTTTTTCAGCAGTTCCAGATCCGCAAAGTTTCCGACGCCGCCGGCATATGTAACAGGGAAATCTTTCATTTTCGCAAGTAATTCCACCAGTTCTGTCTCGATACCGGATGCTTTTCCTTCGACATCTACCGCGTGGATCAGAAATTCATCACAGTATTCCGTCAGATGATGCAGGAGCGGTTCCGTTACTTCTTCCTCTGTAAACTTTTGCCAGCGGTCCGTTACAATATAATATTTCCCGTTTCGTTTCCGGCAGCTTAAGTCCATGGTCAGCCGCTGTTTTCCAACAGTCGTTACCAGTTTTTCGAGATTTTCATAGAATACATGGCCATCCCGGAACACATACGATGTCACGATCACATGGCTTGCACCGGCCGTCAGAAATTCGCAGGCATTTTCCGCGTCGATACCGCCGCCAACCTGCAGTCCGCCCGGATACGTAGAAAGTGCCAGCAGCGCCTGCCGCTTTGTTTCCGGATAATATTCGGAATCTTTTTTGTTCAGAAGAATCACATGACCTCCGGTGATCCCTTTTTCTTTATATAACTGCGCATAGTAAGACGCATCCTGCTCCGAAACAAAATTTTCATTTGCCTGGTTTCCCTGATCTTTTAAGGATCCCCCAACAATCTGTTTTACTTTTCCATTGTGGATATCAATACATGGTCGAAATTTCATAAATAAAGTCCCCTGTCCCTTTCCTGTTCATCGAATGGATATCTGTAGTTAGCGATGATTCGGTTAAAAAATTTTTATCTCCCTCAAATTTCTCATATTATATCAAATTTCGGACTTCCTGTGTGCAAATTCACTCTTTTTTCACTAAAAAGCTCCCCTTGGATCTTTTGTTCGTGTGCATGACAGCAAAAAAATGCCGCAATCCGGATTTTTTCCCGAACTGCGGCATCCCATTATACTTTATCTTATGTTTTGTCCTATCCCGTGCTTATGCCTAGACTCATGTTTCAGTCTATCCTTGGGTTTATGCCTGGAATCATGTTTTCTACTCCTGTACCACAGAATAAGAATAGTCAGAAAGATTGACACGGATCACCGTTTCTTCTCCGGACGGTGTACCGTCCATTTTCACATCAACATGATCACCTTCGTAATGTACTTCATATGCCCAATAGTATCCCGGATAGAAACTTTCTACTTCATACAATTCATTTCCGTCTTTATCAATTGCGCCAAAATCCGGTCCATAGAAAGAGCAGTAATAAAGTGTTCCGTCCGGTCCGAAATCCGTTCCTGTCATGGAACCATGTGATGATGCACTGTGCCAGATTTCTTTTCCGTCCCGGAGGCGTACGGCATAAATAACTCCACAATGCGCATAATAATACCTGTCTTCATAAATTCCAATTTCTGTATTGGCTGTTATCTCCGCTGCCGGAGATTTTTCTGTCTCAATGGTCCATACTACATTTTCATCCTGATCCAATCCGGTAATCACAGCATACTCCTGATCCCGATTTTCTTCTGAAGCAAACAGGTCATGCGTTTTTTCTCCGTTATTATAAAAGGTTTCCAGTATTACATGTGTTGCATCTTTTTTTGCCACCTTTTCCAGAGCAGCTTTCAGATTCAGCATCGGATACTCTTCCCGCTTGTCCTCCTGACAGGTTGATCTTGCGGTTCCGGCTGTGGAGATCAGTGTCTCTTTTACCTCCTCCGCCGAAAGTTCCGGAGCCACAGACCACAGAACAGCCGCAGAACCGGAAACCAGTGGGGCCGCCATGGATGTTCCAGACAGATTTCCATATTTAATCCCGTTTTTCACTGTTCTAAGATTTTTATGGCCTGGATTTTCTTCGGTATAGGAATCATCTTTTTCTGTAATCGTGCTGTAAACATCATATCCAGGTGCAACAATATCTATATTGGAACCATAATTTGAAAATTCTGTCATTTGATATCCCTTTTCTGTTTCCTGCACTGCACCTACAATCAGGATATGATTTCGAATTTTCTCATAGGAGTATCCGCTTCTGCTTAATCTATGCGTTTCTCCATCCAGTCTGTTATAAACCTCCTCATTAATTCCGCAATAATCTCCTGTCTTTTGAGCATCAAATCCCACACCACCGTTATCATACCCATTGCCTGCACTCTGGACAATTAAAAATCTTTCCTGTTGATTTAAAAGCAATTCAAAAAGCATCACTGTCATCTGACTGGAAGTGCATTTTGCGCTCGTTTCTAATTCCTTTTGATAACTTTCGTACAACTCATATTTCTGATCAATCTTCCCTTTTTCTATGAGAAACTCCGCTATTTTTTCTTCCCATACCGGTCTTTCCCCGATTAGCGTATCTTTTAAATACTGCTCTCTGGATTGTATCACAGTTGCCCATGAATTATTCACCACGCAGGCCGTATGTTCACTTAGCATCGTTTCAATCATCTGTTTTGTTACATTTACATATTCTCCTGTACTGAAGAGATCTTCTTTCCACCAGCTCACAAAATACAAATCCGTCCGATCTGCCACACCACGGATTCCGGCCTGATTATTTTCCGCACCGATCAATCCCGTCACATGTGTGCCATGGTCAAATGCCAGATTTTCTTTGTAATCTTCCAGCCAGTGAATTTTACTTTCGCCGTTTTTCTGAAATTCTTCGTGTTCCGCATCAACTCCATCATCCATAATGCCGACCGCCACATTGGCAAGATCCTGCTCGTGGGAATCAACATAGTCCCATGCAGAAAATGCTCCAATTGCCTCTGCCCACCAGTCATTTCCATCTGGTTTGCTTTCATTATGGTCATTATTCTTTTTATCCTGTTCTCCTGCCTCCCATGGATTCTCATCTGCAGTATTTTCCATCATCATCGGAATTTCCGTCGAACTGTAGAGCACATTTTCTTCTTCCATCAGAATTTCAGCCTTCTGTTCCAGATCCGCATACGCGGTGTCCTCCACCAGGATTTCAATCACGTTCATGCTTCCGCTCATATTTCCAACCAGCGTTCCATCTACCTTTGCTGCAAGTGCTTCCCGCTCTTCCTGGCTGCTGTTTTCTATCAGATAAACAATCAGCAGATTTTCGTAGTACAACAGGCCGGTATCTTCATCATAAGAAACGGTACTTACCGACGGCTGATAAACCGTATCCCCATTGGCACATTTTTTCATTGTGCCTGGCTCTTTCACATCCTGACTATCCTGCGACTGTTCTCCATTCTGATTCTTGTTCTGTTTTTGGCTTTGGTCACCTTCATCTGCCTGCACTTTTTCCTGTTTTTGTTTCCATTCTTCCAGTTGTCTTTCTTTCCATCCCTGTATTTGCTTCTTCTGTGATCCAACTGCAATGGCAAGCAGGATACCTAAAAACAGCACAATCACAATGACAAGTACCAGAAATCTTCGAATTTTCTTTTTTCTCTTCTTCTTTTTTTCTTCCGCCACATGGCAGCCACAGTACTGGCAATAGGCATCTTCTTTCTGAATCCTGCGTCTGCACCTGGGACATTTGATTTCCTTTTTCATTTTCTGCTCCTCTTATTGCAGTTTTGATCCGCAGCGCGTACAAAACTTTTCTCCTTCTTTCGGAATTCTTCCGCAGGAGGGACACGCTGACCGCATCTTCGAAGCTGCCGGGTTCTTTGATACGGTTTCTTCCGGCTTGATTTTTCTTGAAATACTTTTCTTTGAAGCACTTTTCTCTTTAGAAACCATTCCCCACAGTGCAAATATAAGAATCAGAACATGAAGTGCTATCCACACCCACACAAATTCCATGCGAAGCGGCATTCCTGTCATCTGGCCGTTATAATCAACCTTGTTTTTCCATCCCCAGCTGAGTCGTTGCATTGACCACGCAAGACCTCCGTTTGTCACGATGGATAATACAATTGCCAGAACATATGTCTTTTTTCCATTTAACAGCGTAACCAGAACTGATCCCACAAGCGTTACTGCCGCTGTTCCAATCAGCCATGCGTTGATATTTTCAAAGACACTTTCCTGCATCAGTTTCCAGATCATCCCTCCGACAAAAGAGTCTCCTTCCTGGCTTTCCATTCCATAGAGAATCACATCGTAAAGCCGGATGGCATCATCTTTCCAGCCGATCATTCTGCAGAAATATAGTGGTATCGTACATAAAAACAGAATTACAATGACGTATTTTGCTTTTGTTTTCATCTGAAAATTCTCCTGTTCTGCTCTATTTTTATACTTCTTCGGATGGTTCCAGCACCATTTTGCTATCTGCTGTATCCATTTCCGAAAATAACTTTTTGCCTTTCAGATCGTAATAATCTGTCTTATCTACCTCGACATATTCCGACTCACCATCCACAGTCTCTTTTTCTTCCTCGCTGTATGTTACCTGCAGGATTCCATCACTGACCAGTTCTCCTTTTTTTCCATCCTCAACGGTATATAACAGATTCCCGCTTAAATCATACAATTCTTTCTGATCGATCAGTAATGTCTTATCTTCCATGGAAAAAGATTCTCCGGCAATCGGATCGGCAATTTCTTTCATGGTATCCGCATTGATCAGGCAGACATAAAACTGATTATCTTCCCCATACATGGAAAGTGCAAGAACATTATCCTCGATGCAGCTTGTTGTAGTGGAATAATATTTAAAATACGGCGCATACTTTCCTGTATATTTTTTGATATCGCCTGTCTCCAGATCACACAAAAAATAAATGTCCTGGTCGTCCTGTCTTACCGTAAAAAGTGCATATTTTTTTGTCCAGTCGAGCAGAGTCGGATATCCGCCAAACGGGCCAAGATACTGACTCGGGATTTCAATTTCTTTTTCTTCTCCATTCCCGATCACTGTAATATGAAACGGATTTTCATCCCCTGCCCAATATCCATCGTCCATTGCGCCCGTTTCTATGATAAGTCCGTCCCGCATTCCATGTTCTTCTGCTTTGTCAAACGAAACGTTTAACTCTGTTTCTTTTCCCAGTTCCGGCTCAACCAGAACACAGACTTCTTTCGTACCGTCCATTTTTTTATACAGAAATTTTCCATCACCCATGTAGGATCTTTTAAAACTCAGATTTTCCAGGTCCTGATTGCTGACTGTATAATCACACACTTCACCCCCTTCCGGACTATACAGTGTATATTTCCAAAACCCGGCATCATCCCAGGATACATTTTCTTCCTCCTCCAGCCAGGTATAACCACCGCCGTAATCTGCCACTTTGTCTGCATCATACTGGCTTTTTATCATTCCATCCGTGTCAATCACATAAAAAATATTGTCATAGACGAACCAGTTATAACCATTATTAAAATTCACATCGTACCGATAAATATCTGCATCAATTGCATCTTCATCAAAAGGTATATAAAACTTTAACTTTCCCTTTTTATCCAGAAAGCCTTTGTAAGATTCCCCCTTTCCGTGAATTCTTACAAAGGCAAGTCCATCCTGAAATTCTCTTGCATCAGAAAATTTCATATTTTCCAATGTATGAGACGTCTCCGCATTTGAACTTATATCGTCTTCATCATCCGACCATGTATCATCATCATCTTCTTCTTCGTCGTCTTCGTCGTCATAGTTTTCTTTCGATCCATCGTCCCAACCCTCAGAGTCGAGATACCATTTTCCGTCAATTTCAACAACCGCTATCTCCATTTCTTCCGGTTCTATGCCGGATGCACTCACTTCCACAAACACATTTCTTGCATCGGTGACCGTATCTCCTTCTTCTCCATAATGACTTTTTATTTTTTCCATGTTGCCTTCGGACTGTTTTTCTGATCTGACTGGCCAATGGGTAATTTGTATATCCCCAACTTCATCTTGCAGTTTCTGAAGTTCCTCTTCCACTGCATTTTCTATGATCCACTGTAACGTTTCCCCATATTGGCCAAAATACCGCTCCGGCAACAGGCTCAGAAGCGTATCGGTATCTCCTGTAAATAATACTTCGACTGCACGATCTGCCACCTGCATATATTCCTCATCGGACTCCTGGCTTTCCGCTGTTTTTCCAGCTTTTTCCCCTGATTCCGTCATCTGGAGTATTCCATATTCCGGAACAAACTTCCATGGATATAAAATTGCTATAGCCGCCATAATTCCAAAAGTAATGATCAAAATTCGGCTTCCTGCTTTTTTCATATATTCTCTACTCCTTTTTCTCTCATCGTATCTTTACTTCTGAATAGAGTCCTAATATAATTTTCCAGATTTTTTGCACTCTCTTACTCTGTAAGGACACTGCTACTCTGCTTTCCACAATAGGTAATAGGGATCTCTTCTCACCAGTCCAGCCCATTGTCTGTAATGGTTATGGTATGTCCCAGTTTTTCTTTCGTGAGAATTTCATAACTGTCCCCATATAATTCTACAAATGGGTGTTCCATGTTTTCCCCGGACTTCACACAGAAAACTACTGCTCCGACTGCCACTATTGCAGTCAGGCCAAGTGCTGTCGCAATTTTCCATCCTTTTTTTCTGCGTTTTACCGGCAGCACGGCGTCCGATTTATTGTATTCTGCTCTTTTACGTTCAGCTGTGTTTTTTTCTTCTTCTTTTTCTTCTGCTATCTTTTTATTTTCTGCTGTTTCCCTCGTTTTCGTTCTGACAGGTTCTATCGTTTTTTTCACACTCGGTTTGACCGGCTCTGTTTTTTTTCTCTGCTCCTCTTTCCCATCATCCGGCACTATATCTGGCACTACAATATTTCCATCCTCCAGTTTTGCTCCACAGCTTCCGCAAAATCTTGTCGCATCTGACCACTCTTTTCCACATACCGGGCATTTTTTCATACTTGTTTTCCTCTCCTGTCCCTTTTTATCCACAAATCTTTTTTCTTTGCAATAAATGATCCAAAATCCACCTCCCTATTTTGGATCATTTATCTTTTTGCTGTCTGATTTGATCTTCTCTTCTGTGCTTTGCTTTTTCAAACACGCTCTCGATTTTACTCGTCAACTTTATGTCCACAAACCGTACAGAATTTCATATCCGGTTCCAGCGGTGCTCCGCATTCACTGCAAAAAGCCGGCCGTTCCTGTTCTTCTTCCACCGTTTCCTGTTCTTCACTCTGCAGTTTCATTCCACAGCTGCTGCAGAACATCATTTCCGGTTTGATTTTTGCACCGCAGCGCGGGCAGCTGTTCATTGCATTGATTGCCTGGATCTGCAGTTTGCATGCTTCCATAGCCTCTTCCAGCTCCCGGATCTGGCCAATTTCCTCTTTGACTTCTTCCAGCGGATTTTCCCGATATGCACAGTAAACTTTATATCCTATTTCACTGTAGATTTCATTGATTTTCGTCTCTGATTCAGAAACCGCCATATTCAGTTTCGTAATCTCCGACAAATCCTTTGCTTTTTGCATAGTTGAATATCCTGCTTTTGAAATTTTTCCTTTTACTCCATCTAAAAATGCCATTTTTCTTCCCCTTCCATTTCTTTTTTGTACTTTATAATCTGCTTTTTTTAGATCTGCCGTCTTCTCTCTTATAAGGGGCTTTCCCCTCCTGATTCACGCAATTCCCCGCCTCACTGCTTATTGCTTTCCTCAATGAAAACAGGGATTTCCTTGATTTGATTAAATTTTTCCGCTCAGCGCGCATCACTTTTCGATTCGTTTTTCTATTTTTCTTCCTTATAGCTTTTCAGGACACGGCTCAGACTCTCCGGCGATAAATGCAGATAGGAAGCGATATCTTTCTTACTCACAACGTCTACCAGATCCCGATAGGTATCAACAAAATATTGATATCGTTCCTTTGCCCTGTGGTTTGCAACAATATCCTCATGTTCAATTAGCTTTTTATATGCAAGGCTGAGTGCACGGTTATATAAACGCATCATTTCCGGCGATTGCTCAATCAACTTCAACAATTCTGGTATCGGGACGCACAGCATGGTACACGAACTGATTGATTCTATCGTCAAAAGTGATTTCACATTTACGGATAAATTGGAAATTCCTACAACAATGTCTCCTTTTAAATAACCAAAGCAGGAAACATGCTCTTTTCCATCTCCCTTGCTTTCACAATACCCTTTTACAATGCCCGATACCAGAAAAGGAACGCATGGCAGCGGTTCCCCTTCTCGAATGATAACTTCCTTATCTTTCACCTTCCAGACATACGCCATTTGTTCCAGACTGCTCAGCACATTTTTATTTTTGATACCTAAATAAGTTTTGAAGAACTCCTGTTTTTCTGTATTTTCATTTTCCAACCGCTCTATTTCCTTTCTGCCTTTTTATTTTACATTACATAACATCAATCTTTTTTATTCCTATGCAATTTTGTTAATTATATCATGAACAGTTTTTCACATCTCATCATTCTCTTGATTTAGATCAATATTTGCAATTTTCTGAATATTCTGTATTTTTAAATTTTGTCAAAAAAGAAGAACCTGTTTCTCCTGCAGGTTCTTCTTTTCATTTATCTCATATTTTCTATTTCTTTCATATTAGAGCGTGTTGGAAAAGACTTTTCATATTCTACATGCTCAAGTCTGTGAGAAATTTTGTCCGAATGAGAACAAAAACAGATAGATTTTTTATTTATCAATATCCTCAAACGCTTCCTTCACCTTATCCATAAACCCTTTTTTCTTCTTCGGCTGTTCTGCGGTATTCTCACCATCGGCTGCTTTTGCTTCTGGCACCTGACGGTTTCCGCAAGCTTCATCAAAGGCACGAAGGGCTTCTTTTGCTTTTTCGTTCAGCTTGGTCGGGGTCTGCACGACAAGTGTTACATAGTGATCGCCGCGTACATTGCTGTTCCGGAGGGATGGAACGCCTTTTCCTTTCAGACGGATCTTGGTATCGGTCTGAGTTCCCGGTTTTACGGTATAGAGAACATCTCCGTCAACGGTGCTGATCTTCACATCACCGCCGAGTGCTGCCTGTGCAAATGTAATCGGTGCGGTGGAGAAGATGTTCATATCCTGTCTCTGGAAGATCGGATGACGGGTTACCTGAACCTCGACAAGCAGATCTCCTCTTGGTCCGCCGTTTACACCCGGCTCGCCTTTTTCACGGATACGGATGCTCTGGCCATCGTCGATTCCGGCCGGAATGTTGACCTGAATGCGTTTTCTGCTGGATGTATAGCCCGTGCCGTGGCATGCGGTACATTTATCGCGAATGATCTTTCCGGTTCCGTTACAATCCGGACAGGTCGTCACGTTTCTCACAGAACCGAACATGGTCTGCTGTGTGTACGTAATCTGACCAGTTCCGTTACATTTGGAGCATGTCTCCGGTGAAGTTCCTGGTTTTGCGCCGGTTCCGTGGCACGTTGTACAGGTATCCTTCAGGTTGATCTCGAGCTCTTTCTGGCATCCGAAAACAGCTTCCTCAAACGTAATGTGGACAACAGCGCGGAGGTTTGCTCCCTTCATCGGTCCATTGTTTGCTCTTCTTCTGCTTCCGCCGCCACCGAACAGGTCGCCGAAAATATCGCCGAAGATATCACCCATATCTCCGCCGCCAAAGTCGAAGCCGCCGAATCCGCCGGCTCCTGCGCCGCCACCGCCGTTTTCAAATGCAGCGTGGCCAAACTGATCGTACTGACGCCGTTTGTCCGGATCACTCAGCACGCCATAGGCTTCTGTCGCCTCTTTAAATTTTGCCTCGGCCTCTTTGTCGCCCGGGTTCATATCCGGATGGTATTTCTTGGCCAGTTTACGGTATGCTTTTTTTAATGTTGCATCGTCCGCTCCGCGGTCTACGCCGAGGACCTCGTAATAATCTCTTTTTTCTGCCATTTATGTTCACCTTTTCATTTCTGTTCCACAAATTTCATCTTTGCAGAAATGTTTTTCCGCACGCTCCAGTATAGCACTTTTCCGAAAGCAATACCAGCATAAATACAGGGGGCGGAATGTATTTTCCGTCCCCTGCAAACATTCGCCTCACAGGGCTTTTTGCGTTTATTTACTTATTGTTTCAACTCACAGTCGGTATTTTCACGGAGTGTGACATGCCGAAAATTAAACCTCTTTGTAGTCAGCGTCTACGACATCGTCGTCATGGCCGCCTGCTGCTCCTGCATTTCCCATATCCGGGCCTGCACCTGCTGTTCCGGCACCAGCGCCTGCTGCTCCGCCCTGCTGCTCATACAGTTTTGCAAACAGTTTCTGAGCGCTTGTCATCAGTTTTTCCTGAGCTGCTTTCAGATCAGCTACCTGTGCATCGGTCATTTCTTCCGGATTGCATTTTGCAATGAGATCTTTCAGTGCGTTCAGGTCAGCTTCTACTGCTGTTTTGTCGTTTGCATCAAGCTTGTCGCCGACTTCCTCGATTGCTTTCTCGGTCTGGAATACCATGGAGTCTGCATCGTTTCTTGCGTCGATTGCTTCTTTTCGTTTCTTATCCTGAGCCTCGAACTCAGCAGCTTCTTTGACTGCTTTGTCGATCTCGCTGTCGGACATGTTAGAGCCTGCGGTGATGGTGATGTGCTGCTCTTTTCCTGTTCCAAGGTCTTTTGCAGATACATTTACGATACCGTTGGCATCGATATCAAAGGTAACCTCAATCTGCGGAACGCCTCTTCTTGCTGGCGGAATTCCATCCAGACGGAACTGGCCGAGGGATTTGTTGTCTTTCGCGAACTGACGCTCACCCTGTACTACGTTGATATCTACTGCTGTCTGGTTATCTGCTGCTGTTGAGAAGATCTGGCTCTTCTTGGTCGGGATTGTGGTGTTACGCTCGATCAGACGAGTTGCAATACCTCCCATGGTCTCGATGGACAGAGACAGCGGAGTTACATCCAGAAGAAGGATATCGCCTGCGCCGGCGTCTCCTGCAAGTTTACCACCCTGTACGGAAGCACCAAGTGCTACGCACTCATCCGGGTTCAGGCTCTTGCTCGGCTCGTGTCCGGTCAGCTGTCTTACTTTATCCTGTACAGCCGGGATACGGGTAGATCCGCCTACCAGAAGGACTTTGGAAAGCTCGGATGCCTGAAGGCCTGCATCAGAAAGTGCTCTCTGTACCGGCTCTGCGGTTTTCTCTACCAGGTCGTGGGTCAGCTCATCGAATTTAGCCTTTGTCAGGTTCATATCGAGATGTTTCGGGCCATCTGCGGTTGCAGTGATGAACGGCAGGTTGATGTTGGTTGTAGTTGCGCTGGAAAGCTCTTTCTTTGCTTTCTCTGCTGCTTCTCTGATTCTCTGCAGAGCCATTTTATCATTGGAAAGATCTACGCCTTCCTGTTTCTTGAACTCAGCAAGGATATAATCTGTTACTTTCTGGTCGAAGTCATCGCCGCCCAGACGGTTGTTTCCTGCTGTGGAAAGAACTTCGATAACGCCGTCACCGATCTCGATGATGGAAACATCGAAAGTACCGCCGCCAAGGTCGTATACCATGATCTTCTGCTCATTTTCGTTGTCCAGTCCGTATGCCAGAGCTGCTGCGGTAGGCTCGTTGATGATACGTTTTACATCAAGACCTGCGATTTTACCGGCATCTTTGGTTGCCTGACGCTGTGCGTCATTGAAGTAAGCCGGAACTGTGATAACTGCTTCTGTTACTTTCTCACCAAGGTAGTTCTCTGCATCACCTTTCAGTTTCTGAAGAATCATAGCGGAGATCTCCTGCGGAGAGTAT
>OHYF01000865.1_pt1 | contig 13782 bp, 15 predicted proteins | sample 1580111 | NCBI WGS metagenome assembly OHYF01 (sample SAMEA3882530, study PRJEB24775) | human gut metagenome | biome: human-associated habitat; feature: intestine environment; material: feces | place: Netherlands | collected 2009/2010
CTGCTGGATGCTGTTGTCGATCATGGCAGCCAGCAGGTTGTTTGCGGTGCCGATGGCATGCAGATCACCGGTAAAGTGGAGGTTGATATCCTCCATGGGCACCACCTGGGCATAACCGCCGCCGGCCGCGCCGCCCTTGACACCGAACACGGGGCCAAGGCTGGGCTCACGCAGGCAGAGCATGGTCTTTTTGCCCAGAGCGTTCATGGCATCGGCTAGGCCCACGCTGGTGGTGGTTTTGCCCTCACCTGCCGGGGTGGGGCTGATGGCCGTGACCAAGACCATCTTGCCCTGCTTGGATGCCTTGTGGATGAGGCGGTGGTTGATCTTGGCCTTGTAGCGGCCATAGGGGATCACATCCTCATCGGCAAGGCCCAGCGAGGCAGCGATCTCGGTGATGGGCTTCATTTTGGCTTCCTGTGCGATCTCGATATCAGACTTCATGCTCAAATCCTCCCTGAAATGCAAAAAGGACAGCTTTGCGCACCAATAGCGCAAGGCTGCCCAGACGGTCGGCGTAAAAAAACCCGGTTCTGTCTGCACTGTGGTGCTCCACAACGTTCCGTCAGCAGGCAAACCCGTTCTTCTGGGTCAAAGATATCACATCTTCCCGTGGTTTGTCAAGCAGAAACTGTCCGCAAAGAAAAATCTGCCTGTACGGCCCCTGCGGCTTGCATCCATCCTGCCAGATGTGTTATACTAAAGTGTATCAAACGATAGGGAGGCTTTCACGATGCCATTTACACCGAAACTGACTTATAAAGGCAAGCCCCTCGTCCGCAAGGACAACGAGCTGTATTACGGCCGTATGACCGACCCCTATGTGCTGCGGATGCAGATCCTGAGCACCAAATCCGTGGGCGGCATGGATGTGGCCGATAAGGTACACATTCAGGTCTTTTCCACCAACGACAGCCTGGCCCCTGAGGCCCGCGTGTTCCGCCAGACCACCAAGAATGGCCTGTACAACGCACTGGACATTGGCAGCATCTGGCTGCAGAAGGCAAACGAGACCCGCTGAAAGGCATAAAAAAGGACCGTCTCCCGCTGAGGAGACGGTCCTTTTTGTTGCGCTTTACTCTTCGGTCACTTCAAAGTCCAGGGGCTTGCCGCAGCCGGGGCACTTGGGTGCGCCATCCAGCAGGTCGTCCTCCTCAAACACAGTGGTCTGACCACAGGCGGGGCAGGTCACCTCGTACTGCACGGGGCCTTCCTCCTGCTCCTCGTCGTCATCCTCCAGCGCGACCTCAAAGGTCACGCCGCAGTGGGCGCAGTTTGCTTCGCCCGCGTCCAGGTCGTCCTCGCTGACGTAAACGGTCTCGCCGCAGTTGGGGCAGGCCACCTCATAGAACGGCTCACTGGCGATATCATCGTCATTGTCGTCCTCTTCGGTATCCTCTTCCTCTTCTTCGGGCTCCTCGTCATCCTCATCGTCCTCATAGAGGTCGGCTTCCAGATCCTCCAGCTCCTCGCTCAGGTCGTTGATCTGGTCGTAGGCGCGGGTCACATCTTCATCGATGCCGTCCACAGCCTCTGCCAGTTCGCCCAGCAGTTCGCTCATGGCCTTGATGACCTTGCCCTCTTTGGTGGTCTCGTCGATGCCCAGGCCCTCGATCAGGCCCCGCAGGTATGCAGCCTTTTCCTTCATAAGAATGACCTCCTATTTAAAATAACCTCTCAGGCCGCTCCGCGGCCAGCTCCCCTAATAGGGGAGCCCTTGGCATAGCGGAAAACTTTCCGCCGCACGGTTCAGCCTGTGAAGCAAAAACCGGGCACACGGTTGCCCGCTGCCCGGTCTGTCGGTAAATTAGACGCGCTCCATATACTCGCCGGTGCGGGTATCGATGCGGATGTGGTCGCCCTCGTTGATGAACAGAGGAACGCGGATCTCAGCACCGGTCTCGACAGTAGCGGGCTTCAGGGTGTTGGTGGCGGTGTTGCCCTTGACACCCGGCTCGGTCTGGGTGACTTCCAGCTCGATGAAGTTGGGGATCTCGACGCTGAACACCTTGCCCTTGTAGCTCAGCAGCTTGCACAGCTCGTTCTCCTTGCAGAACTTGAAGTTATCGGGCACATCGCTTGCGTTGACGGGGATGTCATCGTAAGTCTCGTTGTCCATGAAGTGGTACAGATCGCCATCCTCATAGCTGTAGGTCACGTCCTTGCGCTCGATGAAAGCCTGCGGGAACTTGGCGGTCGGGTTGTAGCTGGTCTCAACAACAGAGCCGGTGATGACGTTCTTGGTCTTGGTACGGACGAAGGCAGCGCCCTTGCCCGGCTTGACGTGCTGGAACTCAACGACCTGAAGGACCTGGCCGTCCTGCTCGAAGGTGACACCGTTACGGAATTCGCCTGCAGAAATCATATAGAAATTCCTCCATAAATAAATTATACATACCTGTTTATATTTTACAGGATGAAAAGCAATTTTGCAAGTCCTGTTCGGACTTTTTTGCGGGAAAATTGATATTTTTTGTCCAATTTACAGCGCTGCGTACCCCTGGACCAGCGCGGCGGCGTCCTCGGCCTGGGTCCCGGCGGATTCACAGATGATCGTCGGGGCCAAATGACGCTCCTTGAGCAGCGCCAGCAGCGGTGCGTGGGGCGGGCCGAACGCTGTATCCGCAAAGGTCAGATGGCACTTCTCGCCGCCCTTGGTGTAGGCAATGCGGGAAAAATGCGCGTGGAAATGCACGGCGCGGTCATCCCCCAGCCGTGCGGCCAGCGTGTCCAGCAGGGCGGCGTAGTCCGCGGCGGCGGTGGCGTCGGCAAACTGCACGCCGCAGCTGCGGGCGTACAGGTGCCCAAAGTCGATGCAGGGCGTAATGCGCGGGTCGACCTCGCATAGAGCCAGCACCTCGTCCAGCGTGCCGAGCTGGTTGACCTTGCCCATCGTCTCGGGGCAGAGGATGCAGTCCTCAAACCCGGCCTCGTCGCAGGCTTTGACAGCGCGGGCCATCGTATCCAGCGCCTTTTCCAGCGCTTCCTCCCGGCTCTGCTTGCCGCAGGAGCCGGAATGGAAGATGACGCGCCGCCCGCCCAGCGCCTTGACGAGGGCGCAGCTTTGCAGCAGGTAGTCGATGCTGTGCAGCCGCTTGTCCTCCTCGAGGCTCGACATACTGATGTAGTACGGCGCGTGGACGGACAGGGCAATGTCCCGCTCGGCACAGGCGGCACCGAGCGCGGCGGCCTTGTCGTGGGCCAGCCGCACGCCGCGCCCGCACTGGTACTCAAATGCCGTCAAGCCAAAGCCCGCCGTGTAGGCGGCGATGGCGGCGGGGTCAAACTTTTTGACTGTGTAGCTGTCGGCCAGACCGGCTGTGCCGAAGCGCGGGGTATCATTCATACAGCTTTCCGCCCTTCTGATAGTATTTGTCGATCCAGTACGGCTCAAACTTGCGCTTTAACAGCACAAATTTGTTCTTGTCGTGGTTCGTGCGGGGCATCAGGTAGAGGCACGGGCAGCCGTACAGCCCGGCGGCCATCCGGTCCGCAAAGATCTGGTCGCCGACCATGGCCATTTCGCTCTTTTTGCAGCCCAGGCGGCGGCGCGCCACCCGCAGGCCGATGGTGAACGGCTTGCAGGCCAGCGGCACCCAGTCCAGCCCGATGCGCTCGGCAAAGGGGCGCACGCGCTTGGCCGTATTGTTGGACACGATGGTCAGGCGTATGCCGGCTGCGCGCATCTCGTCCAGCCACGCCTGCACGGTGTGCTCCAGCACCTGACTGTTGTCAGCGGTCAGGGTGTTATCCACGTCGAGCACGAGGGCTTTGATGCCGTGTGCCGCGAGAAAATCCGGGTGGATGCACTCGATGGTTTTGAAGATGTATTCAGGGGTTAGAATCATGGTGGTGACCTTTATAAGGGTAATGAGTGGTTACGGCAGCGGCCAGCGGCGGCATGAGGGCATGCCGCCCTACGATGCACAATTCCGCAGGACGTAGGGCGGGGTGCCCTCACCCCGCCGCACCGACGCCTGCACGTAAAATAAAAGTGCAGGCCCGCGCGTAACGCGAACCTGCACAGTCGTTCGTTGTAAGATACCTTACTTAAACTTGCGCTTGCGGGCAGCCTCGGACTTCTTCTTGCGCTTAACGGAAGGCTTCTCATAAGCCTCGCGCTTGCGGACCTCAGCTAACACGCCGCTGCGAGCAGTGCTGCGCTTAAAACGGCGCAGAGCGCTCTCGAGGGACTCGCCCTCTTTGACACGGATCTCCGACATCTTCTTCCCTCCCTTGACCTGAGACAGGAGTTTGCCGGTCAAATACTATTAACCAGTAAAAAAGATTATACTATATTGACCCCCTGTCTGTCAACAACAATTTTCGCTAAAATGAAAATTTTTATATTGTTCATATTTAGGAACCTTTACCCCAGCACCGTGTGCCACACCCACAGCGCACCGTAGATTACGGGCTGATGCAGCATGTAGACCAGCAGCGTATTGCGCCCGATGGCACACAGAGGACGCAGCGCGGCGGGCGGCTCTCCCCTGCCGGGGCGCCACAGCCGCGCCAGAAACACACCGCACCAGAACAGGAACACCCACGGAAGGATCGGGAAATAATCCGCCGACGTGAACCTTGTCAGGTCGGGCAGGCCCAGCCAGAACAGGTTGGCCCGGTACAGCCCCGCAGGCACCGCACAGAGCCGCCAATTCTCGAAGCCCAAATACCCTTCGGGCAGCTGGTTCGTCAGCGCAAACAGCGCCGCAGACGCCGCCAGGCCCGCGCCCGCGGGCAGGCGCTGCAAAAGCGGATAGACCAGGCAGGTCAGCAGCACGGCGGCAGCGTTCAGGTGCAGAACGCCGAACCAGATCGCCTCCGACGGCATGAACACCGCGGTCACAAACGTCAGTACAGCCGCGCAGCCCGCCACGATCAGCCCGTTCTTTGCGGGCCGCTTTGCCAGCGGGAAGCTGAACCCCGACAGCAGAATAAAGCTCCAACAAATATATTGCTGCCACACATGGCAGCCGGGGGCCCAGATGTTGTACCAGCTGCTTTCGTGGCCGAACACATACACCCAGTCGTACATAGCGTGGTAGGCCAGCATATTCAGCAGCGCCAGCCCGCGCAGGGCGTCGGGCAACCACATACGGCTGGTTTTGGTGCGCAGTACGGGCATTTTACCGCCTCTTTCCCAAAGATTTACTGTAACACTATTCTAGCACACCCGCGCGCGGCTTGCAATCGCGCGGGTTTTGCGGTACAATAAATCAGATAAGGGAGTGTGAAGGTATGAAGGACATCCGCCTTGTGGCGTTGGACCTCGACGGGACAGTTTTCAACGATAAAAAAGAGATCACCCCGCGCACGCTGGCGGCTATCCGCGCAGCCTGTGCACGCGGCGTGGCGGTGCTGCCCGCCACCGGGCGTACAGCCAGCGGCATCCCCGCGGCGTTCACGTCCATCCCCGGCGTGCGGTACGCGCTGACCTCCAACGGAGCCAGCGTCGTTGACCTGACAACGGGCGAGCAGTTGGTGAACCAGCCGTTCGGGACCGAGCAGGCATTGAAAATTTACGATCTTCTTGAGCAGGGCGGCGGCATGATGAGCATTTTCATCGGCGGCAAAAGCTACACGACCCGCGCAAACGCCGAGAACCACATGGACGTGGTGCCCGAAAACCTGAAAAGCTACTTCCGCACGACCCGCATTGAGGTAGACGACATGCACGCGACGCTGCGCACTCACGCGCACGAGATCGAAAAGTACAGCATGATCTACCACGATGAGGCCGAGCGCGACGCCGCCTGGCGTGCCATCGAGGCCGCCTGCCCCGGCGTGGAGTTGACGTCCAGCCTGCCCCGCAACATGGAGGTCAACGCCCCCGGCGTGACGAAGGGCAGCGGTCTGCTGGCGCTGGCGGCACACCTGGGCCTGACCCGCGCGCAGACGATGGCTGTGGGCGACTCCGGCAATGACCGCGCGATGATCGAAGCGGCGGGTCTGGGTGTGGCCATGGGCAACGCCACCGACGACATCAGGGAAATTGCCGATGTCACGACGGATGACAACAATCATGACGGTGTGGCAGCGGCAATAGAAAAATACGTATTGTAAAATTAAAATAAAATATACGAGAGGTAAATTCATGAAAAACGTTCTGGTTGGTCAGTCGGGCGGCCCGACTGCCGTCATCAACTCCAGTCTGGCGGGCGTCTATGAGACCGCCAAGGCTTGCGGCGCACCCCATGTATACGGGATGCAGTACGGCATCGAGGGCGTGCTTGAGGGCAAGCTCATCGATCTGGACACCGTGCTGGGCGACAAAATGGACATTGAGCTGCTCAAGCGCACGCCGTCCAGCTTTCTGGGCAGCTGCCGCCACAAGCTGCCCGACCCCACCGTTGACGAGAAGCCGTTTGTGCAGCTGTTTGAGCTGTTCCGGCAGAACGACATCGGCGCGGTGTTTTACATCGGCGGCAACGACTCGATGGACACGATCTCCAAGCTGAGCGCCTACGGCAAGACCGTCAACAGCGAGATCCGTTTTATCGGCGTGCCCAAGACCATTGACAATGACCTGATGCTGACCGACCACACCCCCGGCTACGGCAGCGCGGCGAAGTACATCGCCACGATCCTGAAGGAGGTCATCTGCGATTCCAGCGTCTACGACCTGCGCAGCGTGACGGTGGCCGAGATCATGGGCCGCCACGCAGGCTGGCTGGCCGGTGCGGCCTGTCTGGCCGGCGGCGATGACTGCGAAGGCCCCGACCTCATTCTGCTGCCCGAAGTTCCCTTTGACCCGGACAGGTTCCTGACCCGGGTGGACGAGCTGCAGCGGGTCAAGCCCAATGTCATCATTGCAGCCAGCGAGGGCGTTAAGACAGCCGACGGCACCTATCTGTGCGATCTGGTCTCCACCGCCGGGCAGCTGGATGCCTTTGGCCACAAGGCCATCCTCAGCGGCACCAGCCGGTACCTTTCCGATCTCATCCACGACAATCTGAACTGCAAGAGCCGTGCCATTGAGTTCTCGACCCTGCAGCGCTGCGCCAGCCATCTGGCCAGCCGCACCGATGTGAACGAGGCCTATGCCGTGGGCGGCGCTGCCGCTTCCGCTGCCTTTGCGGGCGAGACCGGGCGGATGATCTCGCTCAAGCGCATTTCCGATTACCCCTACCAGTGCATCACCGAGTCCGTGGATGTCCAGCAGGTGGCAAACCTGGAGAAAAAGGTGCCGCTGGACTGGATCACCCCGGACGGAATGCAGGTGACGGCGGCATTTGAGGAGTATGCCCGCCCGCTCATCCTGGACGAAGTGACACCGGTCTACGTCAACGGTACCCCGCGCCATATCTGCCTGTAAGCTTCATTTGCGCGTTTCCTCCCCCCTCGTGGTCTGTTTTCGTGCTCCTGCACGATAATATAAAAGCCGAAACAGAAGAAAAGGAGAAATCATCATGGGTAAAAATGCAATCGTTGGTCAGTCTGGCGGCCCTACCTCCGTCATCAATGCAAGTTTGGCAGGCGTATTCGAGAGCTGCAAGAGCCGCGGTGCTGAGATCGTTTACGGCATGTGCAACGGCGTTGCCGGTCTGCTGGAGGAGCGCGTGGTGGATCTTTCCACCGTGCTGACCGATGACCTGGATATCGAGCTGCTCAAGCGCACCCCGTCCAGCTTCCTGGGCAGCTGCCGCTATAAGCTGCCCGATTGGCACGATGACGAGACCGTTTACAAGAAGCTGTTCGCCATCCTGGAAAAGCTGAACATTGGCTACTTCTTCTACATTGGCGGCAACGACTCCATGGATACCATCGGCAAGCTGGCTGAATACGGCAACCGCATCCAGAGCGACATCCGCTTCATGGGCGTTCCCAAGACCATCGATAACGACCTGATGGTGACCGACCACACCCCCGGCTACGGCTCTGCGGCAAAGTACATCGGTGTGGTGATGAAGGAGATCATCCGCGATGCCACCGTTTACGGCACCAATTATGTCACCGTGGTCGAGATCATGGGCCGCAACGCCGGCTGGCTGACCGCTGCTGCCTCTCTGGCCAAGAGCGATGACTGCGAGGGCGTGGATATGATCTGCCTGCCCGAAGTCCCCTTCAACGTGGAGCACTTCATTGAGAAGGTCCGCGCCATGCAGGAGAAGAAGCCCAGCATCGTGATCGCTGTTTCCGAGGGTGTCAAGCTCGAGGACGGCCGTTACGTCTGTGAGCTGGCCGATGATGTGCACGCAGTAGACGCTTTCGGCCACAAGGCACTGACTGGTACCGCACGCTATCTGGCGAATGTGGTCGCCCGCAATCTGGATACCAAGACCCGCTGCATCGAGCTGTCTACCCTGCAGCGCTGCGCTGGTCACCTGACCAGCCGCACCGATATCACCGAGGCTTACCAGGTGGGCGGCGCTGCTGCCAAGGCTGCCTTTGAGGGTGTCACCGGTCAGATGGTCGCCCTGAAGCGCATCTCCAACAGCCCCTATCAGTACATCACCGAGCTGCACCCCATCAGTGAAGTTGCAAACCTCGAGAAGAAGGTTCCCCTGAGCTGGATGAACGAGAATCACACCCAGATGACCGAGGAATTCCTCGAGTATGCCCGCCCGCTGATCCAGGCTGAGCTGACTCCGCTGTACATTGCAGGTCTACCCCACCACATCTACATGAAAAAGTAATTTCTCCTTTGAATCCTTCTAAGGCATAGCAAAACTCCCGCCCGGATACGCTCCGGGCGGGAGTTTTTTGCCGTATGGCTTATGAATTACTGTTTGCCCAGCTGCCAGAACGCCACGGCGCTGGCGGCGGCAACATTCAGGGAATCGACCCCGTGGGACATGGGGATCTTGACTGTGTAATCGCAGGATGCGATGGTGGTATGGGAAAGGCCGTCTCCCTCCGTGCCCAGCACAATGGCAAGCTTCGGCTCCCGGGCAAGGGCCTCGTCATCGATGCTGACCGAACGGTCACTCAAGGCCATGGCAGCCGTCTTGAAGCCCAGGGCATTCAGCTGAGCAAGCCCCTTTTCGGGCCAATCAGCAGGAGTTTCACCGATCTGCGCCCAGGGCACCTGAAATACCGTGCCCATACTCACGCGCACGGCCCGGCGGCAGAGCGGGTCACAGCAGGAGGGGTTGATAAGAACTGCGTCCATGTTCAGCGCTGCCGCGCTGCGGAAGATGGCACCCACGTTGGTGGAATCCACAATGCCTTCCAGCACGGCCACCCGCCGGGCATTCCGGCAAAGCTCCTCCACGGTGCGGGGCTTCGGACGTTGAAAGGCGCAGAGCACGCCCCGGGTCAGCTCGTAGCCTGTCAGTGCAGCCAGCAGCTCCCGGTCAGCAGTATAAATGGGTGCATCCCCGCAGCGGGTCAGGATCTCCGCCGCTGGGCCGGTGATCTGCCTGCGCTCCATCAACAGGGAGACCGGCACAAAGCCTGCATCCAGTGCCCGGGAGATCACCTTGGGGCTCTCGGCAATGAAAATGCCTTTTTCGGGTTCCAGCCGACTGCGCAGCTGGTTCTGCGTCAGGCGGGCGTAGGGGTCCAGCTCCGGCGCGTGAAAATCCGTGATCTCGATGATATTGGGCATGGGGGAATTCTCCTTTTTCTGTATGAATGGTCTTATTGTAGCACAACCCGGATGCAATTGCAAAAAACATGGCAGGCATATTCGTTTTACATAGTCAAAACCGCCAAAAATCACCTTTTGTTTTTGACAAATCCGTCAACCCGCGTTATAGTATAGGGGTAAAAAATCAGAGGGGGAATTTGCATGAATTCCAAGAAAAAGCGCCGCGGCCAGATGTCGGAAGCCTTCTGCACGGCAATGTTCCTTTCACTGTCCGGCGGCCTGCAGGACGTATACACCTATCTGTTCCGGGGCAAGGTGTTTGCCAACGCCCAGACCGGCAACATCGTGCTGATGGCTGTCCATGCCTTTGCCGGGGAGTGGGGGCGTGTGCTGCATTATCTTGTGCCCCTGTGCTTCTTTGCGCTGGGCGTGTTCGCGGCAGAGCTGATGCACCAGAAGCTGCAGAATCTGCAGCGGCTCCACTGGCGGCAGCTGGTGGTGCTGTGTGAGATCGTGATGCTGTTCGTGGTGGGCTTTTTCCCGCAGGAGTGGAATCTTATGGCCAATGCGCTGGTCTCGTTTGCCTGTGCGATGCAGGTGCAGACCTTCCGCAAGGTGAACGGTTATGCCTTTGCCAGCACCATGTGCATCGGCAACATGCGCAGCGGCATGGACTCCCTCTGCAGCTGGGTGCTCAACCGCAATCCTGCCGCCCTGAAAAAATCCTTTTATTACTGGGGCATCATCCTCCTGTTTGCGCTGGGCGCGGGCCTGGGCAGCCTGACGCTGGACCTCTGCGGCGCAAAGGCCATCTGGTTCTCCTGCCTGCTGCTGGCCGTCAGCTTCTGCCTGATGTTCCTGAAAGAAGATGTGGAAGAGATCAAAGAAGATCTCGAAGCACTGGAAGCAAAACATTAAATCAAGGAGTTTCCCTCAGTTTCACGCTGTTTACCGCCATGCCAAAGGCTCCCCTGGTAGGGGAGCTGGCGAGCGCCAGCGAGACTGAGGGTTTATTTTTTTCCGGATCTATCCAACACTTCCCCGGTTTCCTTCGTCTTACAGGCAGAACGACGCAATGAAAGGAGGAAGCCCCATGTGGGAGCTGCTGTACGAGACCTTCTGGGACAGGCTGGAACACTTCTGTTTCAATCTCTGCCGGGACGAAGCCCGGGCGGAGGATCTGACCCAGGAAGTCTTTCTGCGGGCACTGCAGAACCGGACCCTTATCAACAGCTTTACGGAACGGCAGTGCAAAGCCTGGCTGTTTACCACAGCGCGGAATCTCTACTGCGACCAACTCCGCCGGGCGGCAAAGGAGGAGCAGCTGCTCAGCACCTTTTTCCCGGAAGAGGACCGTGCTGAACCGGATTCCGCACTGGACACGGTGGAAGCCGCCAGTCTGCTGGCTCTGCTCACCCCGGAAGAACGGCGGCTGTTTACCCTGCGCTATACAGCGGGCTACAATGCCAGCGAGATCGGTCAGCTGCTCAGTCTCCCGCCCGGCACGGTCCGCAGCCGCCTTGCCCAGATACGCCATCGCCTCAAAACTGAACTTACGGAGGATTAAATGATGAAAAAGAACCTGAATGTGGACGCTATGATCCTGGACCTGCGCAATGTGCAGGAGGATTTTCTTGACCGCTATGAGCAGATCAAGCTGGACTGCATGATCGCGCTGACCTCGCCCCGGGTGCAGACGCTCCTGAGCCAGCACAACATTTCTCTGGATTCGATGCTCTGCAAAAATGTCCCGGAGGAGGTCTCGGTGGGTGTGGTCAATGGCAAGGTCACGCTGAGCTCTGCCAGCCAGACCGCCGCCGGGCAGGTACTGGTGGTCAACGGCAAGCTGATGATCACACCGGATGCTGCAGAGGTTTTACAGAAGTACGCCTGCATTCTGGTCAACGGTATGATCTACTGCCCGCAGTGCCTCTCGGCAGTGGTATCCGCCCGCTGCATCCTGAACGGAAAGCTGGCGGTCTACCCCGATGATGCAGTGCTCCTGCCGGGAAGCTCCATCAAGCTAGACAACACCTTCCTGCTGCGGGCACAAAGCCGCCTGTACTGGAATGAACATCGCTTCCTGGCGGTTGACCCCAGGCTCGACACTGCCGCACTGGCCGCAAAGGGCTGCAGCTTTTCCGCTCCAAAGGCCATCCTGTGCGCAAGCCTTGCGCCCGTTCTGGCCCCGCTCTTCCCGGATTCCACCGAGCTGATCATCGTGCCGGACGGCACCGCCGTGGTGGAGGACGACCTGGAGCTGACCGCCTCTTCCCTGCGCCGGTATGGCACCCGTCTCTATGTGCTGGGTGATGCTGTCATCCCCGCAGAGAGCGCAGACCTGCTGGCTCAGATCGAATTCCTGCATGTTACCGGTGAAGTAGAGCTGCCTGATGCTCTGGAAGCGGCCTTCTTTGCCATCCCTGAGCTGGAATGCGGCAAAGTAGTCCACGAGGACGCTCTGCCCAAGCTGACCCGCGCCAAAGCAAAGGATGAGGAGCCTGATCCGGATACCGTGACCCTCAGCGGCATCCAGCTGACCCTGTAATCCGCACTGTTCCTCCCTGCCCCGCTCTTTCCGGCAAAAGCTTTCTGCTGGAAGGAGCGGGACTTTTGTTGATTTTTTATTGCACCCGCTCCTCTGATATGATATACTAATTTTTGTATTGTGCAATTCCCCGGGCACACTTCCGCTGTGGAACCCGCTGCCCGGGCAGGATATGGGAACCGAAATCAGGAAGAGGAGCAACGAATGAAAAAAGGATTTGACAACGACAAATACCTGCAGATGCAGTCGGAGCACATCCGGGAGCGGATCGCGCAGTTCGACAACAAGCTGTATCTGGAATTCGGCGGCAAGCTGTTCGATGACTACCACGCCTCCCGCGTGCTGCCCGGCTTCCAGCCCGATTCCAAGCTGCAGATGCTGCTGCAGCTGAAGGATCAGGCCGAGGTGGTCATCGTTATCAGCGCCGAGGACATCATCAGCAACAAGATCCGCGGCGACTACGGCATCACCTACGATCTGGATGTGCTGCGCCTGATCGATGCCTTCCAGGAAGTAGGCCTGTATGTGGGCAGCGTGTGCGTGACCAAGTACGCCGCTGCACCGGAGGTGGAGGCCTTTGAAAAGCGGCTGAACAGTCTGGGCATCCGCACCTTCCGCCACTACAAAATTCCCGGCTATCCCAACGATGTGGCACGCATCGTCAGCGACGAGGGCTACGGCAAGAACGATTACATCGAGACCCAGCGCCCGCTGGTGGTCATCACGGCCCCCGGCCCCGGCAGCGGAAAAATGGCCACCTGCCTTTCCCAGCTGTACCACGAGTACAAGCGCGGCGTGAAGGCCGGTTACGCCAAGTTCGAGACCTTCCCCATCTGGAACATTCCCCTCAAGCACCCGGTGAATCTGGCCTACGAGGCCGCTACAGCCGACCTGAACGATGTGAACATGATCGACCCGTTCCATCTGGAAGCCTACGGCGTGACCACCGTCAACTACAACCGCGACGTGGAGATCTTCCCCGTGCTCAACGCCATGTTCCAGCGCATCTACGGCAGCTCGCCGTACAAGAGCCCCACGGATATGGGCGTGAACATGGCGGGCTACTGCATCAGCGACGACGCCGTGTGCTGCGCCGCCGCCAGGCAGGAGATCCTCCGCCGCTACTACGCCACCGCCTGCGCGCAGCTGCGCGGCCTGTGCGCCCCGGTCGAGACGCAGCGGCAGGAGCTGCTGCTCAACCAGCTCGGCCTGACGGCGGCCGACCGCCCGGTCGTGGGCGCGGCGCTCCGGCGCGCCGAGGAGACCGGCGCCCCCGCCGTCGCCATCGAGATGCCCGACGGCACGATCATCACCGGCAAGACCTCTTCCCTGCTCGGCGCGAGTTCGGCCTGCCTGCTCAACGCGCTCAAATACCTCGGCGGCATCCCGAAGGACGTCACGCTCATCTCGCCCGAGATCATCGAGCCGATCCAGCACCTGAAGGTCGAGCATCTGGGCAACCACAACCCGCGCCTGCACACCGACGAGGTGCTCGTGGCGCTGAGCATCTGCGCCGTGAATGACCCGACCGCCGAGATCGCCATGCAGCAGCTCGAAAAGCTCGCGCACTGCGAGGCGCATTCGTCCGTCATCCTCTCGCACGTGGACGAAAACGTATTCAAAAAGCTCGAGGTGAACATCACGTTCGAGCCGCGCTTCCAGACCAAGAAGCTCTTTCACCGCTGAAATATCCGCGGGG
>OHYF01000866.1_pt1 | contig 13782 bp, 17 predicted proteins | sample 1580111 | NCBI WGS metagenome assembly OHYF01 (sample SAMEA3882530, study PRJEB24775) | human gut metagenome | biome: human-associated habitat; feature: intestine environment; material: feces | place: Netherlands | collected 2009/2010
AATCTCGAGGACGCGGCTAACGGCGAAAACTACGAGTGGACCGATATGTATGCCGGTTTTGCCAAAGAGGCAAGAGAAGAGGGCTTCGATGAGATAGCCGATCTCTTTTTGATGGTTGCGGCTATTGAAAAGGAGCACGAGGAGCGTTACAGAACGCTTCTTCTAAATGTTAAAAATGAAATGGTATTTTCAAAAGACGGCGACGCTATATGGCAGTGCTCAAACTGCGGCCATATCGTAATCGGACAAAAAGCTCCCGATGTTTGCCCCGTATGCAAGCATCCGCAGGCATATTTCCAGATGAAAGCCGAAAACTATTAAGCGAAATTCCAAATAATGCAGCAAAAGAGCGGTAAAGGCTTATGCCTTTACCGCTCTTTGCGCTATGCTGTGTATTTAAACTCTATGTATATGCCGTAAGCACTCGATTCGACAGACATTATATTGTGCGTAGCTTTGTCTCTTGTCACTCGAAAATCGGTGCTGCCGAAGGTGCCCTCGTTGATTATCCTGCCGCCGAAAGCATAACCGTCGCATTCGCCGTTTTTCAGAGCGTCAAAAACCTTTTCCGTAAAGCACAGTGCCGATGAGCCTGGCAAAGACACGATAACAGGCTCCATTTCGGGGCAGGTAACCGTTGCTGTGTCGTCTTTAAGCGACACGGTGATGCCCGCTATGTCCGACGGCTCGGAATAGCTGAGCGTAAGACCGCTTTCCGATGAAAATGTGAGCAATCCCGAAAATGTAAAGTCGCCTTGCTTTGCAGTTATTTCGGCAGAAAAGGCGTCTGACGGCGGAAACACATATTTTTGACCTCTGCCTTTTTTATTATCCTTTCCTGAACATCCGCACAACAGTAAAATGAGTGCAAAAAGAAGCGAAAGGATTTTTTTCATTAAATATACTCCTTCAATCAGCGCTCAAGAGACCTGAGTATCTTCGGCAGCTCCTCTGTCATCCTTGTGGGCGTGGTGCCCATCATGGAGTATTTGCTTTTTACAATATCTCCCGCCATTCCGTGTACGAATACGCCGCACACCGCCGCGGAAAAAGGCTTTATTTTCTGACAGATAAACGACAGTATAATACCCGACAGCATATCCCCCGAGCCTGCGGTTGCCATACCGGGATTACCGGTGAGATTTACGTAGAAGTCTATTCCGTTAGCGGTCACAATTGTGCGCGAGCCTTTGAGCACAACCACTGCGCCTGTCTTTTCGAATATGGCCTTGCAGGCGGCTTTTCTGTCTTTTTCGATTTCGCTGACCGTGCAGCCGAGAATTCTTGCGGCTTCGCCCGGGTGAGGGGTTATGACTACCGGAGACAAACAGCTCTTTATAACATTTATATTGTCTTTAAGGGCATTTATGCCGTCTGCGTCTATTATTACGGGCACGGCGGAGCTTTTCAGCACGGCTTCCGCTATGGCGGCGGTGTCGTGGTCGCAGCCCATTCCGCAGCCGATTAAAACGGCGTCACATTTGCCGAGCTCGTCCTCTATCTTTTTAATGTTTTGCGATGAAATTCTGCCGGTATTGTTTGTCATAAGCGGCAACAGTATTTTTTCCGGACACGATGAGGTTACCGCGGGATATGCTTTGTCCGGAAAGGCGAGCTTTATAAGCCCTGCTCCGCTGTTTACGGCTGCTGCGGACGCTATGACCGCGGCTCCCGGCATATCATAGCTTCCGGCAATAATAAGTCCTTTGCCGAAGTCGCCCTTGTTTGCGTTTTCTTTTCTGTGCGGAAATTTAGAGCGTATTTCATCGGGACTCAGGGTATAAGCTCCTGTGTATTCGCTGAATATTTCCTCCGGGATTCCTATCGGTACCACTATAACATTGCCTGCGAATTCCGCAGCCGGGAATGTCACGAGTGAATTTTTCAGTGCCATAACCGCTATTGTCATTTGAGCCTTAACGGCGGCACCTTTTACACATCCCGAATCGGCCTCGATGCCACTCGGTATGTCAATGCTTACGGTGTATCCGAGGCTTTTTGATATAGCCTTGAAGATGTGCGCGTTCTTTTCGTCGGCGGCTCCCTTGAATCCGGTTCCGAAAACAGCGTCAACAGTAATGTCGGCTCCGACTATGAGCTCTTCACAAAGCTCGGTGTCATCGTCGTAAAGATAGATGCCTATATCCGTGCCGCGAATTCGCGACAGCATCTCGCCTGCGTCTCCGACGGACGGCTCGCGTGATGTGAGCACAACGTTGACATTATATTCGTTTTCGGCGAGCTTTCGCGCTATTACAAAGCCGTCGCCGCCGTTTTTGCCCTTGCCGCACACAATGGTTACGTTTCGTCTTGTCGTCTTGTCGAATTTCTTGCGTATCGCCTTGGCGCAGGCGCTGCCGGCGTTTTCCATAAGCCTTAAATACGATATACCGCTTTGGTTTGCCTTCGCCTCTATCTCTCTGATTTCATTTGACGGCAATATTTTCATCATAATATGTTTTCACCTTTCGTAACGCAGATTACAAATGCCGTGGCATAGTCGCCGTCGTGCGAGAGCGACAGCGAGAATTCGGCGTGTATTTTATCCGATACGGCTTTTGCTTTTCCGGACAGAAAAAGGTACGGTGCGCCGTTTTCCTTATGCAGAACTTCCGCTTCGCACAGGGAAAAGCCGCGTATTCCGGTTCCCAGGGCTTTGCCGAATGCTTCCTTTGCCGCAAATGCGGCGGCGAGACTTTCGAGCCTTGCGCCGCGTTTTTCAAATTCCGCACGCTCGTTTTCACCGAAAACCTTTTCATAGAAGCCGGGCGTTTCCAACGCCTTTTCAAGCCTTGATATTTTTACAATATCGGTGCCGCAGTTTATCATGGTTTTCCTCCGTATTCGCTTTTAATTAATTGTATCATATTTTGCGCGACAGGTAAATAAATGTTGAAAAAAGTCTTTGTTATGCTATAATAATAGGCGTTTATAAGTTTAAAGCATACGGAGTGAAAAACATGGAAATCAAAATTTATGACAATGCCGAAGAAATAGGAAAAGAGGTCGGCTCGGAATTTGTAAAAGCCGTCAATGCAAAGCCGGGTATCGTACTCGGACTTGCCACGTGAGCGTCTCCGATACCGACTTATAAATATATTTGCGAGCAGTATATAAACGGACTTGTAAGTCTTGAAAATGTCAAAACTTTTAACCTTGATGAATATGTGGCTTTGCCCAAAAACGACAAAAACAGCTATTACACATTTATGCATGTTCAGTTTTTTAATAATACCGATATAAAAGAAGAAAATGTGCATTTTCTGAACGGCAACGCCGATGATGTCGATGAGGAGTGCCGCGCCTATGATAAGCTTATAAGGGATGCCGGAGGTATTGATATTCAGCTTCTCGGCGTCGGCAGAAACGGTCATATAGGTTTTAATGAGCCGTCAAATCATTTTACAAAGGGCTCGTTTAAGGTAAAGCTTACAGAGAGCACCATTGAGGCTAACTCAAAATATTTTGACGAAAACCCCATGCCGCACTATGCGCTTACCATGGGCGTCGGTTCTATTATGAGCGCGAAAAAAATTATACTTATAGCTACCGGCAAAGCCAAGGCAGACGCCGTAAAGGCTCTCGTTGACGGTGAGGTTTCGCCTGCTTGCCCGGCGTCGATTCTTCAGTTCCATCGCGATACCGTGATTTATCTCGATAAGGACGCCGCAAGCCTTCTTTAATTAAAATAATTAAAATACAACTATAAGCTCCGAAGCACACAAGGCTTCGGAGCTTTTTTGCTGTCTTGCACAATGCGACAAATTACGGAGAGGTTTTATCGTATAATTACAAAAAGAACAGTATTGATTTTTTGCCTTGCGGAGTGATTAAAACGAAAATATATGTAGATGTGCTTGTTGTAATAAATATCTTTATAAATTATTTCTTGTTGTCGGCGGCCTCGCTGATTGTAAGGCTAAAGCCGAAAAGAATACGGCTTGCGGCAGGCGCGTTTACGGGCGGGGCATACTCTCTTGTAATTTTTTTGCCCAATATTCCGAATATACTGTCTGTTTTTATGAATTTCTGTATGTCGGTGCTTTTGGTTCTTATTGCCTTTGCACCGAAAAAAATTACGGTGTTCATAAAAGAATTTGCCGCTTTTTTTGCCGTGAATTTTATTTTCGCCGGACTTATGCTTGCCGTCTGGCTCGTTTTTAAGCCGAGCGGTATGGTGTATAACAACGCCGCGGTCTATTTTGATATAGATGTGAAACTTCTCGTTTTGTCTACGGTTGTCTGCTATGTGGTTTTGACGCTTTTTTCAAAGCTTTTAAAACGGAATTCGCCCGACGACAAGCTTTTTGACGTAAAACTATGTAATAAAGGAGCGGCTGTTTTTACAAAGGCACTTTTTGATACGGGAAATCTTCTCTCCGACGGCTTCTCGGATACGCCCGTAATTATAGCCGAACGCTCTGTTGTGAAAAAGCTTGTGCCGGAGGGAATCTTTTCGTTTATTGACGGAGAAGCCGCTCTGCCGATAAATGCCGATGACGGAAGCATCAGACTGATTCCGGCGGGAACGGTAGGCGGTGAGAGTATACTGCGAGCCGTGCTTATAGATTCGGTTACGGTAATCGGAAAAAAAGAAGCAAGAGAAGTAAAAAATGTCATTTTGGCGGAGAGTAAGACTCCGTTTTCTTCAGGTGATTATTCGGTGCTTTTAGGGCCGAAAATTTTTGAGATAAGAGAGGGAAATCAAAAAAATGAACGCGCTAAAAAAACTGCTGGCAAAGATTAAAAAGCTTTTCCTTTTAAATGACGTACACTACATAAACGGACCTGAGACGCTACCTCCGCCGCTTTCAAAAAAGGAGGAGGAAAAGCTGCTGTCCGATATACTCATCGGCAACGGAAACGATGTCGAAAAGGCCAGGCAAGCCCTTATAACTCACAACCTGAGGCTTGTGGTTTATATTGCAAAAAAATTTGAAAATTCCGGTGTGCCGGTAGAGGACTTGATTTCGATTGGCACAATAGGTCTTATTAAATCCGTAAACACCTTCAGACCCGAAAAAAACATCAAGCTTGCTACTTACTCCTCGCGTTGCATCGAAAACGAAATACTTATGCATCTTCGCAAAACAAATTCGCATAAGGGCGATGTTTCCATAGATGAGCCGTTGAATGTCGATTGGGACGGGAATGAGTTGCTTTTGTCGGATGTGCTCGGCAGCGAGCCGGACGAAGTAAATCGAAATATCGAATACGATGACGAGAAGAAGCTCCTTTTAAAAACGGTTGACGCCTTGCCGGACCGTGAAAAGCTGATTATGAATATGCGCTTCGGTCTCGGCAGATATAATGAACACACTCAAAAGGAAGTGGCGGATATCTTGGGCATTTCCCAAAGCTATATTTCAAGATTGGAAAAACGAATAATAGCGAGATTGAAGACGGAAATAGAAAAAGTTTCGTGAAAAATACGTCTTTGGAGCTGAAATACGGTGCGTTGATAATATTTATCAAAAAAGGCTGTTAATTTTGAGAATTTTGTGATACAATACTAAAGCTAATATATGTTTGTGGTGATATCTTTTGGTCTTTTCAAGTCTGACTTTTTTATACCTGTTTTTACCGCTGTGCTTTATTTGCTATTACATAGTGCAAAAAACATCCTCGCGCAACGTGATTTTGCTCGTCTTTTCTCTTGTGTTTTATGCATGGGGCGAGCCTAAATATATATTTCTGATGATTTCCACCGCGTTTGTGGATTACGTTTTCGGGCTTCTTATCGAACGCTTTCGCGGCAGATGGCAGTCAAAGCTTTTTCTCACTCTTGCGGCGGTTATAACTTTGTCTTCGCTCGCGCTTTTTAAATATTCTTCGTTTTTCAGCGAAAATGTTAATTCTCTTTTTTCGCTGAATTTGCCGAACCTCAAGCTTGCGCTGCCGATAGGAATTTCATTTTATACCTTTCAGGCACTTACCTATGTTATCGACGTATACCGCGGCAGCGTCAAGGTGCAGCCGTCGTTTTACAAATTACTCTTGTATGTGTCTATGTTCCCGCAGCTGATAGCAGGACCCATAGTTCGATACAGCGATGTGGAGGAGCAAATAGAAGAGCGTACAGTTACGCTGAAAAATATTTCCGCCGGTGTTATGCGTTTTTCGGCCGGACTTTTGAAGAAGGCAATTATAGCAAATTTTGCGGGTCAGCTCACGGAAAAGCTCATAGGCGGAGATTTGACCGGGCTTTCAAGCGCGGGAGCGTGGATAGGCATAATCTCATACACCCTGCAAATCTACTTCGATTTTTCGGGCTATTCCGATATGGCAATAGGCCTCGGGCATATGTTCGGCTTTTCGTTCCCCGAGAATTTCAATTACCCGTATTACGCCGTGTCTGTTTCTGATTTTTGGCGCCGCTGGCATATAACGCTGTCGTCGTTTTTCAGAGATTACCTTTACATACCGCTTGGCGGTAATCGTAAAAACTGGGCGCTGAATATGCTTATAGTTTGGCTTCTCACCGGTCTTTGGCACGGTGCAAGCTGGAACTTTGTCCTTTGGGGACTTTATTATTTTGTGTTCCTGATGCTTGAAAAAATGTATATCGGAAAGATTCTCGAGAAATTGCCGCGAGCAGTCGGGCATATTTATTCGCTGATTGTTGTAATTATCGGATGGGTGTTCTTCTATTTCGACGACTTATCCAAGATTAAATACTTTTTCAAAGCGGCGTTCGGTGCCGCAAACGGATTTGTTACGCTTACGGAAAAGACCGTAATTGTAAATTATGCGGTACTGCTTATAATAGGTGCCGTGTGTGCTATGCCGCTTTTGCCGCGCATCAAAAATTTTGCCTGCTCTCTTTCAAAGACGCGAAGCGGAAAAGTTACCGTGGACGTATTATCGGTTTTGTTTGTGATTTTTTCGCTTGCAATTTCAACGGCGTCGCTTGTCGGGAACAGCTATAATCCGTTCCTTTATTTCAGATTTTAACGAAGGGAAGACCTTTTTTGCATATAAAAAGCTACTGTGCCGCGCACAGACACGGCTTATTCAGTCCGCAGTCAAACACGGGCAGGGCGGTTTTAAGCCTTGCTTTTGCGCTTGTTTTGACCGTTGTAGGACTTATATCGATATTCGATACCGATAAAACCGTATCCGAAGAGGAAAACAGAAAGCTTGCGGCAAAGCCCAAGTTTTCGTTCACGGCACTTTTTGATAAGAGCTATACTTCGGATTTTGATACATATTACGCCGATACATTTCCTTTCAGAGATGAATTTCTCGGACTCAACAGGAAAATATCGGAAATACTCACGGGGACCAAAGGCTCGGGAGACATTGTTCTTGTCAGCAAGCAGGATAAGGACGATTTTGCCGGCCAGGATATAGATTAGTGAAGTCTCACTAAGCTGAATAAAAACAAGGGGTGGATTTTTTATGAAGTACGATGTTGCCGTTATAGGCGGCGGCGTTGTCGGCGCTCTTATTTCGAGAGAACTCTCGAAATATGACGTAAAGACAGCAGTGCTTGAAAGGTGTAACGACATTGCAATGGGAACTACCAAGGCAAACAGCGCAATCGTCCACGGCGGCTTTGATGCTGTGTCGGGTACCGTGAAAGCAAAGCTGAATGTTGAGGGTACGGCTATTATGCCTAAGCTTTGTAAAGAGCTGAATGTTCCGTACAGAAATAACGGCTCTTTGGTAGTCGCTTTTTCCGAAAAGGAAATGGAGCATGTGCATCTTCTGTATGACCGCGGAATTAAAAACGGCGTTCCCGAGCTCGAAATAATTGATTCAAAGAGGCTCCATGAGCTTGAGCCGAATATCAGCGACGAGGCAGTCGGCGCACTTTACTCAAAATCCGCGGGTATAGTATGCCCGTATGAGTTAACAATAGCGGCGGCTGAGAATGCTTGCGAAAACGGCGTTGAATTTATAAGAAATTGTCTTGTAAAGGCAATAAGCTTTAACGGCTCGGAATTTGTTCTCGATACCACGAAGGGCGATATAACCGCGTCATATGTAATAAATGCCGCAGGTACTCACAGCGACGAGGTTGCCCGTATGATAGGCGACGATTCCATAAAGATAGTAGCCCGTAAAGGCGAGTATTATCTTCTCGATAAATCCTTCGGCCATCTTGTTGACCGCACCGTATTCCAGTGCCCCAACGAAATGGGCAAGGGCGTATTGGTAACTCCTACGGTTGACGGCAACCTTCTTGTCGGCCCGTCGGCGACGGATGAGGATAATAAGGACGATGTGGATACAACTCCCGAGGGTCTTGAGTTTATTCTCTCTAAGGCTTTGAAATCCGTTCCGAACGTAAATGTCAGAGGCGCAATAACATCGTTTGCAGGCGTCAGAGCGCATCCTGTTACGGATGACTTTATCATAGGCTATTCCGATAAAAACGACCGCTTTATCAATGTTGCGGGTATAGAATCGCCGGGTCTTTCCGCTGCGCCCGCCATTGCAAAATATGTCGCGGAGCTTTTCGCCGAAAAGGCCGCTCCCAAAAAGAAAGCAGACTTTAACGGCAGTCGTCCGGCACCCGTTCGTTTCCGCAATATGACAAAGGAAGAGCGTGAAAAGCTTATTGCAAAGGATAAGCGTTACGGCAGGATTATCTGCCGCTGCGAGACCATTACCGAGGGCGAAATTCTCGACGCCATACACGCTCCCGTAGGCGCAAGAGACGTTGACGGGGTTAAGCGTCGCACAAGAGCAGGTATGGGCAGGTGCCAAGGCGGCTTCTGCGGCTCAAAGGTAGTCGAGATACTTTCGAAGGAACTCGGCGTTCCGATGAACGAGATAACAAAATTCGGCGGCGAGTCAAAGATTATCTTTGACAGGACGAAATGAGGTGGAATAATGGAAACGTGTTATGATTTAGTAGTTGTAGGCGGCGGCCCTGCCGGAATGGCGGCTGCGCTTGAGGCCTATGACAAGGGAGTTAAAAAAATCCTTATTTTGGAACGTGCCGATACTCTCGGCGGTATACTTGAGCAGTGCATACACACCGGCTTCGGTCTGCATTACTTCGGCGAGGAGCTCTCCGGCCCCGAGTATGCCGGCAGATTTATAAAGCAGGTTAAAGAAACCGATATTGACGTTAAAGTCGATACAATGGTTCTTGATATTTCAGACGACAACGTTGTAACTGCCGTTAACAATAAGGACGGGCTTCTCACAATAAAGGCAAAGGCTGTTGTGCTTGCAATGGGCTGCCGTGAAAGACCGAGAGGTGCGCTTTCAATAGCAGGCTGCCGTGCGTCAGGTATTATGACCGCCGGAACCGCTCAGAAATACGTTAATATTGACGGATATATGCCGGGTAAAACTGTTGTAATCTTAGGCTCGGGTGATATAGGTCTTATTATGGCAAGACGTATGACCTTAGAGGGCGCGAAGGTTAAGGCTGTTTGCGAGCTTATGCCGTATTCGGGCGGACTTACGAGAAATATCGTTCAGTGCCTTGAGGACTTCGGTATTCCGCTTCGCCTTTCCTGCACGGTTGTCAGCACTCACGGCAAGGACCGTCTTGAGGGTGTTACCGTTGCCAATGTAGACGAGCATTTGAAGCCAATTCCCGGCACGGAGGAGTATATACCCTGTGACACGCTTATGCTGTCGGTAGGTCTCATTCCCGAAAATGAGCTTTCAAAGAATGCCGGTATCGAGCTTGACCGTATAACAAACGGCCCGATAGTTGACGAATACCGTGAGACAAAGCACAAGGGCGTGTTTGCGTGCGGAAATGTTTTGCAGGTGCACGATCTTGTTGACTATGTAACAGAGGAGAGCCAGCTTGCAGGCGCAGGTGCCGCAAAATATATCCGCGGTGAAAAGAACTGCGACGAATTTGTAAATACAAAGGGCGAAAACGGCGTAAGATACATAGTTCCGCAGAGAATTTCCCACGATACCGATAAGGACGTTAAGCTCTATTTCCGCGTTGGCAGAGTCCTTAAAAACGTAACTCTCACCATTACCTGCAACGGCGAGGTTATCTATACCAAGAAGAAAAAGAAAATGTGCCCCGGCGAAATGGAATATGTTCCGATTAAGGCTGATATTATCTATTCTCTGCCCGTAGACAGCACCATGGTAGTTTCCGTAAAGGAGGATGCGTAATATGGCTAAAAAAGAACTTGTATGTGTTTCATGTCCTATCGGCTGTTCCATAACGGTTGAGCTGTCGGACAGCGGAGAAGTTCTTTCCGTTACGGGAAACACGTGTAAACGCGGTGACGCTTACGCGAGAGCCGAGTGCACACACCCCGAAAGAATGGTAACCTCCACCGTTAAGGTTGAGGGAGGCAGACTTCCCGTAGTGCCGGTTAAAACAAGCTCGCCTATACCCAAGGAGAAGATTTTCGAATGTATGACCGAAATAAATAAGGTTACACTTAAAGCTCCCGTCTCAATCGGAGATGTTGTAATCGAGGATGTTCTCGGCACAGGGGTAAATATAGTCGCCACAAACAACGACTGAATAAGATAAATAAAACCGCTTTTCGTTTCGGCGAGAAGCGGTTTTTGTTGTTTGTATGATTGATTATTATTCCTGCGGATAGTCGTACAGCGACTTAAATGTGTATCCCTGCTCTCTTGCCGAGTCAATAATTCTGCCGAGAGCCGCCGCATTGTCGGGAGATACCGCATGCAGAAGTATTACGGCTCCGGGGTGCAGCCTTGACATAACGGTGTTAAATGCAAATTCTTCGCCTTTTTGCTTTTTCAAATCCCAATCGGAATACGCCACAGACCAAAATACGCTTGTGTATCCGAGCGAACCTACCGCGTCGAGTGCGCTGTCGGAGTATTCTCCCATCGGGAAACGGAAAAACGGCGCGCTGTATCCGAAATAGGTTCTTAAATAATCGTCCATGCCCTTAATTTCGTTTGCCATTTGGAGTCTTGTTAAGGTCGGGAATGAGGGGTGGGTTACGGAGTGATTTCCGACAATATGGCCTTCGTTTATCATTCGCGCTATGATTTCGGGATTTTCCTTTACCTGCGGAAGTGTGCAGAAAAATGCGGCGGTAACCTGCTTTTCCTTTAATGTGTCAAGAATTTTTGCCGTGTAGCCGTTTTCGTAGCCGCAGTCAAATGTAAGGTATAATACCTTGTCAGTTGATTTGGTGTCGAGGCAAACCGCTTTGTAGCCGTTTGTCTCAAAGTATTTTTGATTGTTTACGGATATATCGTTCGGCTTGCCGTCTTTCGCTATGCCGTAGCCGTAGCCGTGCTTTTCGGTCGAAAGACCGCGTGTGTTTTCGGGATCGGAAACGTTAAAATCGACAAGCGGCCCGTGTAGGTTTCGCCGTCTTTTAAAGCGGCGTCGCCTGATAACACCGGCTTCGGGTCGGGAGCGGTCGTGCTTTCTGTCGTGGGGGCGGCGGTTTCGCTCTGCTCGGCAGCGGCTTTATCATTCTTTTTTCCGCATCCGAAAAAAGCTGCTCCGAGCACTATCAGCAATGCGGAAAAAATACAGAGAATTTTTTTCATTTTTTCTTCCTCCTATGTAACAAAGCGGCGAAAACCGCTTTGCTCAGAGAATGCTTTGATACGACTATTTTATCATATCCTGCATATTATCGACAATGGTATTTATGGTGTTTGCCGCCTTTTTTGCAGCCTTTTTCATCTTGCGTTTTCTCGAAGACGATTTAGCGGCTGTTGACATTACCGCGGCCGCCGTTCCCACGGCAAGACTCACGCCTACTGTTTTCATTGCCGAATTCATATTGTTATTCATTATTTTTTCCTCCGTTTTTTAAGATTGTATTAGTATCTTGTGCAAAACGGACGGTAAAAATACTGTTTAGTTCTTTATATTTTTGAAAAATATGGTAAAATTGTTTTTGAAACTTTTTGAAAACGGTGATAAAAATGATATTGAATGTGGTTATGGTCGAACCGGAAATTCCGCAGAATACCGGAAACGTGGCACGTACGTGCGCTCTGACAGGCGCAAGACTTCACCTTGTAGGCCCCATGGGGTTTAAAATCGACGACAGGAAGTTAAAGCGTGCCGGTCTCGATTATTGGCACCTTTTGGATATAACATATTATGAGAACCTCGAAGAGTTCTTTCGCAAAAATCCGGATAACGGAAACTTTTATTATTTCACGACAAAAGCGACTCATCGTCATACCGATGTAAAATATCCCGACAATGTATATCTTTTCTTCGGAAAGGAAACAAAAGGCCTGCCGGAAAATCTTTTACACGATAATCCGCAGACCTCTGTGAGAATACCTATGCTTAATAACCCCGACGCGCGCAGCCTGAATCTCTCGAATTCCGTGGCGATATGTGTGTACGAGGTTTTACGCCAATGGAATTACCCAAAGCTTCTGTGCGAGGGTAAGCTTCGCGACTATGAGTGGGATGTGTGACGTTTAATATGTAGGGTGCTCCTGATGCTTGCGGTAAGCGTCCATAATGTCTTTAAAGACCTCTCCGTTTGTCGGCGGCGTCCATGTTACGGCGTTTGCGCCGGCGGCGATTGTGGCTTTGATGGTTTCGTCTGTGGGACCGCCCGTTGCCATTATCGGTATGTCGGGATATTTTTTGCGGATTTTCTCGATAAGCTCCGGAGTTTTAGACGCCGCGGATACGTTGAATATCTCCGCTCCCGCCTCAAGTCTTCCGGCAATATCGTCCTCCTCTGAAACCACGGTGACAATAACCGGTATGTCAAGAGCCTCCTTAAGCTCCTTAACGGTTGAATTAGGCGTCGGTGCATTTACAACAACGCCGAACGCGCCTTGATATTCGGCGTGTCTGCCGAGGCCGAGAACTCGCTCGCCCTTTGTAAGTCCGCCGCCTATTCCGACAAATACCGGCGTGTCCGCTGCCATCATTACTGCCTGTGTGATGACAGGCTGCGGCGTAAACGGGTACACGGCAATAACCGCGTCGGCGTTGGAATTTCTTATTATGCTGACATCGGTTGAAAACAGAACCGATTTTATTCGTCTGCCGCATATTTTAATCCCGTTACAGGTATAAATAGCTTCGGGGACACTGAGTCTGAAATCTCTCAAAAAACCTTTTACTTCTGTCATTGATTTTTTCCTCGTTTCGTAATATATTATAAAAAGAAATGTTTTAACGGAGTTGATAAATATGTTTAAAGAAATAAACGTGCGCGAGCTGGACCGTTCGCCGATACAAATGATAAGCGATGATTGGGCTCTTTTGACCGCAGGCAAAGAGGGCGATTGGAATACTATGACCGTTTCGTGGGGCGGCGTAGGAGAGCTTTGGGGCAAGGATGTAGTGTTTGCTTTTGTCCGTCCTCAGAGATATACCCTCGAATTTATGGAAAAATACGATGAGTTCACGCTCTCGTTCTTCGACGGCGAATATAAAAAGGAGCTCGGCATATGCGGTGCAAAATCGGGCAGGGATATTGATAAGGCCGCCGAGACGGGTCTTGTTCCGGAATATATAGATAATGCCGTCACCTTTAAGCAGGCTAAGAAAGTGCTTGTCTGCAAAAAGGTAGCGTTTAAGGATATGACTCCCGACGGATTTTTGGACAGCTCAATAGAAAAGTGGTATACGAATAAAGATTACCACAGAATTTACGTCGGCACAATCGAAAAAACGCTTATTTCGGAATAATTTTAAAAATATTAAAAATTTTTAAACTTTTTTGCAAAAAACACTTGCAATTTGAGAAACCTTGTGATATACTTACTCTCGCACTTGAGAGATGAGTTCAAAAACAAAGTTTCTCAAAAGTCGGTGTTTATTACGATGAGGGTCCACCCGTTCCCATTCCGAACACGGTAGTT
>OHYF01000870.1_pt1 | contig 13717 bp, 14 predicted proteins | sample 1580111 | NCBI WGS metagenome assembly OHYF01 (sample SAMEA3882530, study PRJEB24775) | human gut metagenome | biome: human-associated habitat; feature: intestine environment; material: feces | place: Netherlands | collected 2009/2010
TATCGATATTCTCCAGCAAGTTGCCCGAGCAATCCAATTGTCCGAGCATTTCACAACCGAAAAGGCTTATCGAGCGCAATGCGTTTCGCGCACATCCCGCGATACGCAACGATTTACAGCCTGTCAAGTCGAGGCGTTGCAGATTGTTGTAGGAGCATTCGAGTTGCGAAAGCCGATCGGTTCCGGACAGATCCAATTCGGTCAGCCGATTTCCATAACAATATAACTCACTGAGTAGCGGCGCAAAATCAGACAGGTCCAAAGTTTCGAGCCGATTGTCGTAACAATAGAGCCGGCCGAGTTTTTCGCAGCCGGAGAGATCGAGCCGGGTCAGTTCATTCGCCCCACAGTTCACAAGCGTCAGCGAGGAGCATTTTGACAAATCCAGTACGGACAGTCGGTTGCCATAACAGAAAAGCATCCGAAGGCCTTCCCGTCCTGCCATGTCCAACTTTTCCAACCGGTTTTCGGCGCAGTTCAAGTCCGTCAAGGCCATACATGACGAAATGTCCAATGTCCCCAACCCGTTATAAGGAACATTCAGTTCCGTCAGGTAAGGACAGGACGACAGACCGAGTTCCGTGAGACTATTGTAACCGCAGAGCAGCCGCCGGAGAGAATAACAGCCGGAAACGTCCAGACCGGAAATTCCGCAGTTCGTACAGTCCAGTTCCTTCAACAGCGGACAACCGGAAACATCAATCTCCGTCAGCGAATTTTTCGCGCAACGAAGCGACACCAAAGCCGTACACCCCGACAAGTCGATTTTTCCGTGCAGGTTGTTTTCGCCGAGAATCAGCGAGAGTTTCCCGTCTTCGTATTTGACAGAAGATCCCCATTCGGACAAAGGTTTGTCCGTGCACCAGTTTTCCTGGAAGCGCCAATTGTCACCGCCGGTATCCTGATAAAGTTTTTCGAGGAAACGGCGCACCTCTTCTTCACCGCACGGCTCCATATCCGAAGCATGCTGCACAAAAGACAATCTCTGTTCCGCCCGCCCCGAGCGGATGATTATTTCAGCGCTTCGTTTTTCTGTGGTAATATTCGGCAATACGGTCGCAGAGAATCGCAGCTCCCACAAACCGCCCATTGCCGGAAATTCCTTAACGGACGGCGTACCGGGCGCAAGGGTTATGGCATCCGGTTCCGATGGCAACGGAGCATGTTCTCCTTCCGGACTGCATGCCGTCACCATGAAAACGAAAAGGAGGAGTATCGGGCACTTATTCATGGCAATTCAATGCTATTCGACCGCTACTCCTGCTCCTGTTGCGGGACGTAATGCTCCGCAACGAAAGCAAACAGCGCCGCAACCCCGCCTCCTTTGCCGAGCCAACGTCGCTGACGAATTTGCTCCAACATGGCAGGATCATCCTCAAAATAGCGTTCTACCAGCGCAATCATTTTCTTGTTCGAATTCTGAAAGAAAAGATACTGGCCGAGGAATACGGGGCTCTTTTCGTCCGATTTCCAAAAATAGGCACTCGGTTCGGTTACATTCAATTTGGGGTTTACAATCCCGACCAGCCCTTTATTAGACATTTTGTAAGTCTGATAACGGGTAAAGAAGGCGACATGCCTGCCCGAAGATTCCGGTACCAGCCATCGGGCTGCCGGAATCTTCTTTTTCCCTTTTTCCTTGATGAACGGGACGCAATAAAGTTCGTTTTTGGCTTCGGGATTCTTTTCCGGCCAAAGTTCAAGATAAGCGATTTCCACGGCCGCCAACGTCCTGGCTTGATTCTTTCCATCGGAAAGCACCCGGACAGACACTTCGGCATCGATCCATCCGGGAATCGTAATGCTGGTACATTCCAGCGTACGGCCGTCCAGAAAATGAACGGTTCCGGGACATTTCTTATCTGCGGCATTCGCGGAAACAGCTGCCAGTAAAAGCGCCCAAACCGCCAGTAGTTTTTTCATGTTTTCAGCATATTTGAATATCGATCATCATTCATTGGGCCGGCTTGCCAGATACGCATCGTACATATCGAGTATCCATGCGTCGTTCTCTTCGGCCTCTTTTTTACGTATTTTGCCTTCGGCACCTTTAAACCATTTCTTATAAAATGCCTTCAGCCCGGGATGCAGTTTGTCCATCAACATCGTACCGACATACATATACGGATAGACGATTCGGCCGGGATCATTGTGGAAACGTATGCCGTATATGGTTGTCAGCACCCTGCGGTCTCTGTTACCTACTCGTTCCGTCGTCCACGTCTTCCACCAATAGGTCGTTGCATTCGCTCCGGCCTTGTTCACACAAACCAGTCTGTGATAAGTGCGGTAACGATTCGTGAGTCCTGGAGCAGCAATATCGAGGGCCTCCCAGCGAATGCCGTCCGGATTTTCCTCCGTCGTCTCTGTATATTCGACACTCTCTACGTCATCGGCCGTATATTTGACGGGCTCTTTGTCATCGGGCGTCTTGGTGATTTTGAACGAATAGTTCTCCTGTTTCAGCAGAGCGCCCTCCGCATGCCATCCCCGATGGAGATAGCCTTCTACTTTTTCCCCGGACTTGAGAGTTACGACTACGTGCCGGAATTCCTGATCTTCCGGATCTTTGGCGTCAGCCTGGGAAATGCTGCCGAACATGGCCAACACAGTTGCAGTACAAAGTAAAAACCGTTTCATAATGTTTAAATTTATAAGTTGAATCAATATTTCGTCGGATCGTAATCGCGCAGCAACTGTATGGTTTTGCTGCGGATGGCGCTCGACAACCGTATACGTTCGGCAAGTTCGGGATCATCGCCGACATAACGGGCGATGCGTTCCCGGAAGACGTCTTTTGTATTCCGATTTGCGGCACCAACGGTCAGGAACTCCTTCTCGCCTGTTTTTTTCAGGTAGTAGGCCGTGCGCGACTGGCTGAAAGTTCCCTGCCTCTGCCAGACCTGAATACCTCCGTTCGAATCGATGCCATACCCTTTTTCCGAATAGATGCATACGCAAATGTGCGGTGTTTCGAGATAGACCCACATCCACCCCGGACTCTCCGCCGGAATGAACTTGCGGATATGTTCCGGAGACTGTGCATGCCAGCAGACTACGGAGTCGATTTCTCCGGATTGGAAAATTTCTTTGGCTTTCGTCTTCCGGAAAGCATCGCGGAGGATGGTCAATTTCCCGAATCTTTTCGGTAACTGCAGCCGGTCGTCCCCGACACATTCGATGACGGAGCCGTTTTTCAGATAAATGCGGCCCTCGACAAGCGATGCTCCCCGTACGGATGCTACTGCAGCAAGCAGGATCGGCAACAGCAGAAACTGTTTCATGACAATCAAATTACCGTTTTTCTTCCTCTTGCTCTTCTTCGACAATAATGTCCAGCGTACGCCGCACTATGGCCGCAGCCATCGGTTCCAAATCTCTGTCGATGTAAATCGTGCGCTCAAAAAAAAGATGCAGGGGCCAACCTGTATCCAAATGGATCTCTTCTGAAGAAAACTGCTCCATCCGTGAACGGATGCCGCTCATTCCCGAGGCGATGGAGTCTCTCATAGCCTGCGTCATCGCCTTTTCTCCGCCGAACGCCGTCACGAACTGTCCGAGTGTCGCGGACAACATTTTGCTGCCGTCCGCTTCCGTATAAGTATTGCATACGGCACTGTATGAATCTGTCTGTCTGCCGTCAATCCAGAACGAAGTCTTTCCCCGCACAGAATCCCGGCCACCCAACAGCGGAGCGAACGTCTCGTCGAATTCGTATACCTGCGTCGAATCGAGCCGTGCCCCATGGAAAAAGAACATGCGCCCCAAATCGTCGTTCACGGCATTGATCACGACCGATGGATCGGAAAGGGTACGGGCCATATATTTGCGGAAATTCTTTTTCGGGAAATTCTTCCGTTCCGCCGAAGGTATCGTCTCCCACATAACCCTCACGGCGGGTTCGACAGACGCCTCGGCCTGTGCGACCAGCGTTTCGAGGTTCGCGATACCAAGCAACGAACCGGTTTCATCCGTCTCGAACTCAACGACACAAGGCCCCGTGGCCGACACGATCGCATCGTGCACCAGCTGGTCCTCCTTATCGGTGGTCATGTAATCGCCGTATGTCAGACGGATCTTGTAACGGTCCTTGGTCTGAGAAAGGATTTCGAATACACGCCGTTCGCTTTGTCGGTATACGAGCGTCGTATCGCCTTGATCATCTATCTTGAACTTCTCCTCCCGAGCCTCATAGGCATACTTGTCTCCCGGAGTCCAATAGGCGCAGATCTGCACCGAGGAATCCGGCATGATCTGGGCTCGCAAAACCGACAACCCCTCTGTCAAACAGCAGAGTGCACATAAAAACCATTTCATCGTACAGAATAGTTAAAGATCTTTTAAACATTCACGAATCACCTGCTCGTCCACGCCCCGCTCCTTGAGTCTGCGAATCGCCTCGCTTACCCTTTGCGGCCGTTCCAACCGTTCGTAAAGCATATCCAGAATTTCATGCAATACTTTTTTCAGTCGGACCGGACCGTCCGGCGTATCGTAATCCATATCTCCGAATGTCGAAGTATGCCGATGGAGGACGAGATAATAAGTACCGACGATGCGATTTGCCGGAACGGCGTTTTCTCCCCCCCCCTCGCGAATTGCCGTTCATAGGCTTCGTAAGCTTCCCGATAGTACGTTTCCCGATTTGCGGCGGCACGGCATGTCGTATCGTTTACATCGGTAATCTCCCAGACCAGCAGTCTCTGCATCTCCGGACTGTTGTAAAGAAAATCGGTCATTCGTGCGAACATCCTTTCCAAAGCGGAACGCTCTCCGCGTTTCAAGGCTTTGTTGCCGAACAAATCGTGCATCCAATAATCAATCGTGCGGATGTAACAGTCGAAAACCTGTTCCAAAGATCCGAACTGCCGCAGCACGACATTGGGATCCGTTTTGGCTTCGCGGGCTATATCCATCAATGTGATATGGGTAAAATCCTTTTCTTGGAGAATCCGGCCGACAGCCGACAGAATATCGGCCTGCACCTGTTTATTGGTTCGACGGCGGCGGAGCGTCCCCTTCGTTGACTGGTTTTCCTTCATTCCGGTCATGTTTCCCTGTTCCGACTTTACAAAAATAAACTTTTGCCCTCATTTTAACAAATTTAATTTGATAAAACCAAGAGAGCATCTTTTTTATTTCAGTAATTTTTTCTTCCCGCCGATTGCAAAACGAACAGCTCCGAATAAATCGACCTCAACAGGACGAATTATTTTCCAGTGGAAATTTGTTTTATCAGAAAATAAACACACATTTGTCGCGGTCGGAATCATACAGATCCGATTTTTAACGGAATTCGATGAATTAAAAAATAAGACCACATGAAACACATCATTATCGGAGGAGTCGCCGGAGGCGCGACAGCGGCGGCAAGAATTCGCCGGACAGACGAGAAAGCCGAAATCTTCCTGCTCGAAAAGGGTAAATACATTTCGTACGCCAACTGCGGGCTGCCATATTACATCGGCGGAACGATCGCCGAACGGGAGAAACTGTTCATGCAGACACCGGCTTCGTTTGCCAAACGTTTCAATATCGACGTGCGGGTCGAGAACGAAGTAATCGGGATCGACACGACGAAAAAGCGAGTCGAAGTACGCCGTGCAGACGGATCCACCTATACGGAAAACTACGACAAAATGCTGCTTTCACCCGGCGCTTCCCCCGTGCGTCCGCCTTTGAAAGGCATAGAAATCGAAGGCATATTCACGCTCCGCAACATCGAAGATACCGATCGGATCAAAGAGCATATATCTTCGCACCGAATCGGGAGTACAGTCATCGTCGGAGCCGGATTCATCGGATTGGAGATGGCCGAGAACCTGCACCGCACGGGAGCCGAAGTATCTGTCGTGGAAATGGGCAATCAGGTGATGGCTCCAGTCGATTTTTCAATCGCGGCCCATGTACACCAGCACCTGTCGCAAAAAGGTATCAAACTCTATCTCGAACGCAGCGTCGAACGATTCGAGCGCCAAGGCGAAAAGATCGAGGTTTTCTTCTCTACCGGAGAAAGCATTACAACCGATATAGTTCTTCTGTCTATCGGGGTTCATCCGGAAACAACATTGGCCAAGGCCGCCGGACTGAAGATCGGCGAAACGGGCGGCATCTGGGTAGACGATTACCTGCAAACTTCGGCAACGGATGTTTACGCAGTGGGCGATGCCATTGAATTTCCGCATCCACTGACAGGCAAACCGTGGCTGAACTATTTGGCCAACCCTGCCAACCGCCAGGGACGCATCGCCGCCGACAATATGGTCTTCGGCAATACGACAAAATACGAAGGAGCCATAGGCACTTCCATTGCCAAGGTATTCGACATGACAGTAGCTTCGACAGGACTCGCAGCGAAACGGCTCAAACAGTCCGGTATTCCGTATGCCAGTTCGACGACACATTCGGCATCGCACGCCGGATATTATCCCGATGCACTTCCGCTGACCATCAAGCTCACGTTCGACCCAGCAAGCGGCAAACCCTACGGAGGTCAATGCGTTGGCTACGAAGGAGTGGACAAGCGCATCGACCAGATTGCACTAATCATCAAAAACGGCGGCACGGTATATGACCTGATGAAAGTCGAACACACTTACGCACCACCTTTCTCCTCGGCCAAGGACCCGATCGCCATCGCGGGCTATACGGCGAACAATATTATCAGCGGAGCAATGCCCATAGTGACATGGCGGCAGATTGCAGGAGCCGATCTCAGCGACATCCTGCTGCTCGACGTGCGCATCCGCGAAGAGCATGCCTTCGGGGCCATTCCCGGGTCGGTCAACATTCCGCTCGAGGAACTCCGCAGCCGGCTCGGCGAATTACCACACAATAAAGCCATCTATGTCTATTGTGCCGTCGGCCTACGCGGATACTTGGCGGTAAAAATTCTGTCAGGACACGGATTCCGCAACGTGAAGAACCTGTCGGGTGGTTACAAGACCTATTCGACGGCGATCGAGCCGATCGTAACCCGGACTGCCGCAACCGCTATGGACAGACGAATGGATACGGATACCCGACTCGGCAGCAAACGCATGAAGACCTTAAGAATAGACGCATGCGGATTGCAATGCCCCGGTCCGGTTATGAAAATCAAGCAAGCGATCGACTCAATCACCGAAGGCGAAAGGATCGAAATAGTCGCTACCGATGCCGGATTCTCGCGAGATGCGCAAGCATGGTGCGACACCACAGGCAATCGGCTCATCAGCAACTCGGAAGAGAAGGGGAAATATACGGTCATCATCGAAAAAGGTTCATCCGGAGCATCCACGATGCCACTCGAGCACGACGCTAAGGGCAAGACGCTGATTATGTTCAGCGATGATTTGGACAAAGCGCTGGCGACCTTCGTACTGGCCAACGGCGCGGCAGCCACCGGACAGCCGGTGACGATATTCTTCACCTTCTGGGGATTGTCCCGTCCTGAAAAAGGTTTACAGTGATTGATAATTAAAGATAAACATTTTGGTTCAAAAAATATTGTCCTGATATAAGTTTACATATGCCTTCCGAACAACCGTCTTTCGGCCCCAATGATGTTTGAGTTTCCCGGTTCTAAGTTCCGCTTCCAAGGGCGTAAGCCAATCGCAGCTGGCATGAGGTCTGAGTGAATTGTAAAGGATAACGATCTGGTCGATGCGTTCTTTTGCTGCCTGAAAACTTTCAAAACATTCCTCGTCGATCCATTCGCTCTTCAGAATACCGTTCACCCGTTCGGCAACGGCATTCTCATACGGATCGCCCTTTTCAGTCATGCTGATGCGAATCCCATTATCGGTCAGCAATTTCACATATTCTTTCGAACAATATTGGCATCCTCTGTCCGAATGATGGATTAACCCTTGCCGTTTTTGCTGCGGAGTCTGGTCTATGGCCATCCTCAGTGCACGGAGCGCTCCGTCCCGTTCCAATGTCGTATTCAGATCATAGCCTACGATCCGTTTGGAATAGGCATCCGTTATCAAAGCCAGATATGCAAATCCTTCTTTCAAAGAAATGTACGTAATATCTCCGACCCATAAACGATGCGGCCGCTCGAGGTCGAAACCCCGGATCAGATTCGGATATTTACGCATCCAGTGCCGCGAGCAGGTCGTAACGCTGTATTTCTTCCGACGTTTGACCAGAAGATTGTTTTCCGAAAGCAGCGTAAATAACCGATCCCGGCTGACCGGAAATCCGTCTTGTTGCAGCAAATGCCACAGTTTACGACCGCCGAGCCTGGGCATCAGTTTCCGGTAGCAACCCACCCGCTCCAAAAGAAGGGTGTCGGACAAGGATCCTTCCCTATTACGCCGTAAATGTTTATAATAGGCCTGACGGGTATAGCCGAACAACCCGCACAGAAACGACAGGCTCATTGCTGTGTGTCTTTCTTTGAGACGCTGGACTGTCCGGCTGCGGATTTTTTTAATAGGTCGATACCGTATTCTTCCTGAAGGATATCTCCCATGATCTCATAGCCTTCCAGACGTAATAAAGCCTCTTCCAAGCGCCGCCGAAGGGCTTTGTTCTCGGATAACAGTTCACTGGCTTCTTCCTCGTAACGCGGGACATGATCGGAAAAGGATTAGGGGTACTCACAAAGCTACAACTATTTTTCGCTTTCCAGCGCTGACCCATCTTATGAATCGTAGACATGGGAATACCATGTTCTTCGGAGAGTTGGCGAGCCGTCTTGACTCCGCTCAAATACTCCTGTAAAATCAGATGACGCAACTGACGCGGTAAATAATGACGTGATAAGTCTGAATTCGTTGTTTGCTGCATAAGATTTACTCTTTTCTGTAAACCTTTTTCAGGACGGGACAGACAAAAAAAATCCATCGGTGCGGACTGGAGCGGACTGGAGCGGACATCGAAACCGAAGCGTTTTACCCTGTTGTATATTGCGTCAGGAATAAAAGAAAGCGTTTGTGAGCCATGAAATCGAATCATCCTGTTGGGATATCGTGTCGGCGCGATGGCGATTGTTCCGAGACGAAATTCGTTGTTAAAATCGCTCTTTCTCTTTTTCGGAAGAAAAGATATTCATAAACTCTGAATCTCTGAAAGAGTGCATCTCTGAATGCAGCAAAAATGCAAAATTCGATAGAATGACTATCCCCAAACGCGAGTTGTCGAATCTTTTAAACTCTGTATTATGAACATCACCCCTGCAAGCATTGCCGTCTGCAATCAGAAAGGCGGCGTTGGAAAATCAACCTTCACGGTACTGCTCGCCAGTTACCTGCATTACATCGTCGGGCACGACGTGTTGGTCGTGGACTGCGACTATCCCCAATGGTCGATCCATGCCCAACGGGAGCGGGAACTATCGCTCATCGAGCATGACGATTATCACAAGCTGTTGCTGATACGTCAATTCAAAGCCACGGGCCGCAAGCTCTGGCCGCTGCTGAAATGCATGCCGCTCGAAGCCCCCGATGAAGTCGGGCGGCTACTGCAAAACGGCTACAATCCCCGCATCATTCTCTACGACTTACCGGGAACGGTCAATGCCGAAGGCGTCATTCGGCTCCTCGCGTCGTTGGACGCTGTCTTCGTGCCCCTGAAAGCCGACAAGGTCGTCATGGAAAGTGCGCTCTCCTTTGCCCGGAGCCTCACTACTAACCTTGCCCGGAATCCGGCCCTCACTTTACAGAGCGTCTATCTTTTCTGGACGATGATAGATCGTCGTGAACGCACGCCGCTTTACGACCAATACGAGGCCGTTATCCGTAAGCTCGGGCTGTCGCTTATGACAACTCACATTCCTTACCGCTCGAAGTTCAACAAGGAGCTGCTTCCGGACAATGCAGGAGTCGGCCGCTCGACGCTGCTGGCGCCGGAACGGACTTTTGCCCGTGAAGCACGGATCGAGACCCTCGCAACGGAAATTCTCACGCTTCTTAACATCCGCTGACAATGGCTAAAAAAACCAAAGTCGAAGTAGACGAAGGTCTTGTAAGACAGGTGATCGCAGGACAGCTGCCCCTCACGACGAAAGTTACACGCGAGATAGAAGATCCTGCGCAGCAAGAGCCGCAGGCAGAACCGGATGTCGCTGCCCGGGATTCCGGAGAAGAAACACAAGATAGTCCTGCTCCGGCACCGGAGCCCCGGCGGCGACGGACAATGGTCATTCCGGATTTCGAGCAGACCTATATGACTCGCCATGATATACACGTCCGCTCGGCCTTATATGTAAGTATCGACACCAAGCGAAAGGTATTGGATGTAGTTAAGAAAATCGGCAGCGAATATATGACTGCCACGTCCTATGTCGAGAATATCGTGCGGCAGCATCTCGAACTATACAAAGACGACATCAATAGAATTTATAAACAGAAAAGCACCAAAAACCTTATCTGAAATGAAAAAGAACTGTTTTGCGCGTATGCACCCGTCACTCAAGACAGCGTCCGTTCCCGACGCTCCTGCATCCGTTGTCGCCGCACCTGAAGATTCCTCAAATCCCGATTCCCAGTCTTCCGAAACGGTCGTATCCGAAAGGCAGGATGTGAAGCCGGAGAGTGCTCACGTACCGGACATACGACGGCGACGTTCGATGACATTGCCCGACTGCAAAAAAACATTTCTTGTCCGGGTGGATTACGACCTCCGCGCCTCGCTCTATGTCAGTGCCCCTACGAAACGGAAAATCCTTGAAGTCCTGAAAAAAATCGGCGGCGAGCGACTGACCGCGACATCTTATGTAGATAATATCCTGCGGCACCATCTCGAAATATTCCGCGACGAGATCAATCGCATACATCAAGAACAGAATTACCATAACATCATCTAAAACTTTTTCAATCATGTTGAACGACTATTTATCCGACCTGCACTTTTGGGAGACGCTGGGTCTTATTATGTTCGGATCGATACTCCTTTGGAGTATTTTTTCCGGGATTAGTTCCTTGATACAGCATTGGCGGCGCCCGGAGCGTCCCGATGCCCCGGCACCTCTTCCGGCCGATGACCGTGAGGATTTCATCCGGGATCGAAAGCGGGAAGAGCCCAATAAACGGGAAATGCCGCTTCCGAATCCCTTCCTACCTCTGCGGTCTGATGACGACATCGTCATCGGCGACTTCGACCGAATGTTCCTGCAGCCAAGAAGCATTCGTGCCCGCTCGGCTCTTTATGTCAGCAGCGAAACCAAACGTAAAGTATTGGAGGTCGTCCGTAAGGTCGGCGATGAGCATACGACCGCGACTGAACATCAGAACCGGATCGTCAGGAGCCGCAGAATGTCGCCTTTTCCGACGGTAGCGACCAGCAAAACGCCGGGGATGGAAATATGCAAGGCTCGCCCCTCGGGCGATTCGCATGGCCTTGCGTATTTCCATCTCCGGCGATAAATTCCCTGCCGGCGGGAAAACTTACATCGAAAATTACCCTGCCATTGACGAAGCAAGATCGGAAATCGAACTAGCTGTAAGATCGTAGGCCATTACTGTGCGACCTTGAAGACGCTGCTGAGTTTCTCGCTTAATGCCGCCATATCCTGTCCGATTTTATCATTGGTGATCTTAGCATAGATTTGGGTCGTGGTGATCCGCTTATGCCCCAGCATCTTGCTGACCGTTTCCAGAGGTACGCCCTGCGTGAGCGTAACCGTCGTGGCGAAGGTATGCCGCGCGAGGTGGATCGTGGGGTTGAACGACAGACCGGCGTGTCTGGCAACATGCCGCAAGGACATGTTCAGCGTATTATAAGTGCCTTTGAGCGGAAAGACCCGGTCGCCTGAGAGGTGCATATCCTTATAACGCTCGTAAAGCATTTCGGCAACGGGAAGCAGTTTGACACGGAACTGCGTACCTGTTTTCTGACGCCTGTCGATAATCCAGCGCTCCCCGTTATCGTCCGTATGGATGTCCGCGTGGGTGAGTTTCACTACGTCCGCATGGCTCAGGCCCGTAAAGGCGCAGAAAACGAAGGCATCCCGGTTAATGCCCGTCCGGTAGTTGGGGAGCCTGACATCCATCACGGCCTGCAATTCCGAAGCGGATAGATAACGTCGTTCAGCGTATTCCGCTTTGACATAGAACCCGGCGAAAGGATCGACGGCAATCCAGCCGTTCTTATACGCCGTGTAGGTCATCAGCTTCAATTTCTTGAGCGTAGAATGGATCGTCCCGGAACGCATCCCTTGTACCGAGGAGAGGTAGACCACAAACTTTTCGATGAAATCCCGCTTCAGCTCTTTGAAAGGAATATCTTTTACACGGTATTCGTATTCGAGGAAAGAGGCAAGCCGGTTACGGCGTTTGCGGTAATTGTCATAGCTCGAATAAGCGCGGTCTTTGCCCACGCGCTTGCGGAAATCTGCAAGATATTCGTCGAAGGTCTGCAACAGCAGGCGGCAGTCGTCACCCATACCGAGGAAAGCGTTGCGGACCTTTTCGGCCGTAACGTATGAATCACGGTCGCAGAGACGTTGGTACTGCTTGCCGATATTGGTTTTGATATTTTCCAACTTTTCATTGAGACGCTGGGCTTCAAGACTTCTGCCGGAGGCTTTGTTGGCTTTGGCATCCCAAAGGCTGGAACGAACGGAGAGTTTGCTGCTGAACTGCGACATCGTACCGTTGATCGTGATACGGCCCATAACGGGAACCTGACCGTGTTTTTCCGACTGCCTTTTTACATAGAAAAGGACTTTGAAAGTGCTGCGTTGCATAATAACTTGAACTTTGTGGATGGGTTAAACGTTAAGTCAAGTTATTTGTTATGCGGAAATTCGATGCAACAAACTGAAAAAAGCACATTAATGCAAATAAAAGCATTTCGGGTAGGTAACGGATAAGTAACGAAACTCACCGTCAAACCTGCCCGATTCTGCTTTTTTATTGCTCGGAACAGATGCAGAACAGAGAATTAAACACCTGTAAACAAGATATTTACTCTTTCCTGCGCTTCTCTTTACCTACAAATACCGGACCCTTCGGGGTCCGCCGCATGTTTTTTCCGGGGATGGCCGGAGGCCTTTACAGGTGGATCGCCGCGCCCAGGGCCGCTTCGGCGGCTTCCATGACGCCTTCGTTCATCGTCGGATGGGCGTGGATCGTGCGGGCGATCCGGTGGGCCGTGACGCCCAGCGTGCGCGCCAGCGTCGGCTCGGCCAGCATCTCGGTCACCGACGCTCCGACCATGTGCGCCCCCAGCAGGCGGTCCTCTTCGTCGAAGAGCAGTTTGACGAATCCGTCGCGGTCGCCCGCCGCCGTGGCCTTGCCCGATGCGGTGAAGGGGAAGCGGCCGGCTTTATAGGCGATGCCGCGCTCCTGCGCCTGCTGTTCGGTCATGCCGACCGACGCCACCTCGGGCTGGGTGAAGATGCACGACGGAATGGTCGTGTAGTCCACCGGCGCGGGGTCGAGTCCGCAGATGGACTCCACGCAGCAGACGGCCTCGGCCGAAGCCACGTGCGCCAGCGCCGGACCCGGCACGATGTCGCCGATGGCGTAGACGCCCGGAACGTTGGTGCGGTAGAATTCGTCCACGACGACCTTGTCGCGTTCGACGGCGACGCCCAGCTCTTCGAGGCCGATGCCTTCGATGTTGGATTGGATGCCCACGGCCGACAGCACGACATCGGCCGTCAGGGTCTCCGCGCCTTTTTTGCCCTCGATCTCCACTTCGCAAAGCCCTTCGGCGTTGACCTTCACTGCTTTCACCGTGGTCGAAGTGAGCACCGTCGCGCGCAGTTTGCGGAATGCGCGCT
>OHYF01000873.1_pt1 | contig 13673 bp, 14 predicted proteins | sample 1580111 | NCBI WGS metagenome assembly OHYF01 (sample SAMEA3882530, study PRJEB24775) | human gut metagenome | biome: human-associated habitat; feature: intestine environment; material: feces | place: Netherlands | collected 2009/2010
TCCTCACCTCGTCGCCCGAGTTCGCGCTGGAGTCCTACGAGGTCCGCGCCTTCGATTATCTGCTCAAGCCCGTGGCCTACGAGCGCCTAGCGCAGTTGCTCGACGAGCTTTCGAGCATGCGCCCGGCGGCAACCGACGAGCTCGTGATCAAAACTTCCTTTGGCTACCACGCCCTGCGCCTGTCCGACATCGAATATGCCGAGGCGCGCAACAAGCACGTGGTCTTCCACCTGCGCGACGGACGCGATATCGAGGCACTCGAGTCGTTCCGCAGCGTCGAGGACCGCTTGGAGCAAAACGCGGTCTTCTTTAAATGCCACCGCAGCTACCAGGTCAACCTGCGCAATATCGATCACTTTGACCGCACGGACATCGTCATGCGCTCGGGCGCGTGCATCCCGCTTTCGCGCAGCTGCAAGCAGGGATTCCAAGACGCCTACTTTGCGGTGCGCTTTGAGGGTGGGAGACACTGATGGTCTCCTCGGTCGAAATGGTCCTTTGGGCAATCCACCACGCCACGACGCTGCTCTTTGGCGTCTTTGCCTCGGCGGCGCTGTGCGGTGTCGAGATCAACCGGCGTCATGCGCTTGAACTGGTGCTGGTCGGCGCCGTAACCGGATGCGCATTCGGCCTCGCCGATGCCGTCGGCGGCGAGCTTTTCGCGCGCCAGGCATATCCGCTCGTCGTGCATCTGCCGCTCGTCATCTATCTGTGCGCGCGCTATCGCCTGAGCCCGCTGCTCGTTTTGCTGGGCGTCACCAGTGCCTACCTGAGCTGCCAGTTCAGCAACTGGATGGGCATCGCCGCACTCGCCGCCACCGACTCGCAAATCGCGTACTATGTGGCACGCATCGCGACCACACTCGCCGTCTTTGCCGTCCTGCTGCATTGGGCCGGCGACATCGGTCCGCGCTTGGCGATTAAAAGCACCACCGAGCTGGGCATCCTTTTAATCCTGCCGCTCGTCTATTACGTCTTTGACTATGCCACCAACGTCTACACCACGCTGTTCCACTCGGGCTCGGTGGTAACGGTTGAGTTTTTGGCATTTGCGCTCTGTGCCTTCTATCTTATGTTTCTTGCCGTTTACCTGCGCGAATACGAAGAAAAGGAAACCGCCGAGCGAGAGCGCTGGATGCTCGAAACCCGCGACAGCGCCGCCATCAAAGAGCTCGAGGCTTGGCGTCAATCTGGGCGCGAGCTGTCGATTCTTCGCCACGACATGCGCCACTTCCTGCGCGGCCTGGCCGCTTTAATTGAGGAGGGCCACGCCGACGAGGCGCTCGATCGCATCGACGAACTCTGCGAAGCCGGCGACCGCACCGCCGTACGCCGCTTCTGCGCCAACGAGACCGTAAACATCGCGCTTTCGTCATTTAACTCGGATATCAATAGAAACGGCATTACCGCCAACCTGCGCGCCGCCGTTCCCGAAACAATCCACGTAGGTGACGCCGACCTGTTTAGCGTGCTCTCAAATGCCTTGGAAAACGCTATCACCGCCGCAAGCGCCGCACCCCAAGGAAAGCGATTCGTCGACTTTGACCTGCGATTAGAGGACGGCCAGCTGCTGCTGTTAGTTTCCAACACGTTTGACCGCGCGCCGCGCATGGTCGACGGCATGCCCGTAGCCGGGCACACCGGACACGGCTTTGGAACCAAGAGCATTAAGCTTGCCGTCGAACGCATGAACGGCAACTGCCAGTTCCGCATTAACGGCGATCGGTTTGAGCTGCGCGCCGTGATGTAGGGGCTGCCGCCAGCCTCGCTACAGCGGAGCGGCTGCCGGGGTCAGCTGCTTGATGTATGCCCACATGCGCTGCTTGGCGGCTTTGTCAGTGAGCGCCGCCTCAAAACCGTCGAGCGCGAGCACGCGGCGACCCTGCACATGGGCGACCAAGCCGGGCTTGAGCATGGCGGTGTCGAAGTCATCGATCGCCACGAGCATATCGGCGTAGGTCTCGCGCATGGCATCGGCCGCGTTGTTGTCGAGCAGTAGCACCGCCTCGGGGTCCAAGGCCTCGAGCGCCTCGCGGAACAGCTCGCACGGCAGAGTCTCGCCCACCGCGACCGCTCCGTCACCCACGCCGGCGACGCTTGCCAGCACGCAAAAATCCTCGGGCGCGTAGCCGATGGCCCCAAGCGCCTTGCGCAACGCCGCGCCATCCGGGCCGGCGGCAAGCTCGCCACCCGAACGCTCGGCCTCGTCCAAATCGCCTTTGACCAGCACGATCGGCGAGCACGCGTTGCCCGCGATACGCACGCCACGGACCGCAAGCGATGTGAGCTCCTGCTCGGCCGCCTGGGCGATGGCTTCTTTTTTCTGGCTTTGTGACGTGGACATGCGCTCTCCAATCGTTTGCGTGCCCACCATTATATAAAAGAGCTGCCCGCGAGTGGTTGCTTTGCGGGCGGCTGGGTATAAGCACGGTCGTACTGAGTTTTACGCGGCTGAGCCGCGTCACATTATGGAGGTCACCATGGCTGACATTAAGCAGATTACCCCCGAGAACTTCGATTCCGTCGTTAACGACAGCCTGCCCGTGCTGGTCGATTTTTGGGCACCGTGGTGCGGTCCCTGCCGCTCCCTCTCGCCCATCGTTGACGAGGTTGCCGATGAGCTGGCGGGCAAGCTTGCCGTTGCCAAATGCAACGTCGACGACAACCAGGACCTGGCCATGAAGTATGGCGTCATGAGCATCCCGACGCTGATTGTGTTTAAGAACGGCGAAGAGATTGACCGCTCGGTTGGCGCTCTGCCCAAGGCGAGGCTGCAGGCGCTGCTGGAAAAGCATCTGTAATACGCTTGTTACATGTTGCCGTCTGCCTGCCGTCCATGAGCGCTTTTACGCCGCTCGCCGGACTTCTGAATGCACCGAGTGCAACCGCGGATAGTATGGTAGTCACAAACAGCCCCCAGTGAACGGGTGCGGGTCGCACAGACTCGTACCCGTTTTCTTATGTAACTGCGCGCAGAGCGGGCGTAGTAAAATCTGAACCACTGAACTGCCCCATACAAAAGGAGATTTCCCATGCATGATGTTGGAATGAACATGAGCCAGCTTGCCATGAGCGTCAAGCAGGTCGACGACACCATCGAGCTCGCTCATGAGTGGAGCCATCAGCTGCTGCATGCGACCGAGAATTTTGACATGGAGCGCATCGGCGCCAAGCTCGAGGCCGCCATGGCCGCGCTGCACGAGGCCCACGACGCACTCGAGGGCTACGAGGAAGCCATCGAGGCCGACCACAACTCCGTCGGTTCCGTGAAGCTGGTGTAAGGTGGCCGAACACGAGCACGGCTGCGGGTACGAGCACGAGCATCCGCACGGGGCGGACGGTGACGCGGGCTGCCACTGTAGTGGCTCCGGCTCCGAGCTGGTCCGTTTTTCGGTTACCGCACCCGACGACCTGCTGCGCCGTTTTGACGAGCTGATCGCACGCCGCGGCGACGTGGCCAACCGATCCGAGGCCGTGCGCGATTTGATTCGCGCCTCGATCGCCAAGGAGCAGATGCGCACGCCCGATGAGCACGTTATCGGGTCGCTCACCATGATCTACGACCACCATACCGGCGACCTGACGCGCCGCCTGGACGAGGTGCAGCACGACTACACCGACGAGATCGTATCGACCATGCACGTGCATCTGGATCACCACAACTGCTTGGAGATTCTGGCGCTCAAGGGTCGCGGCGAGCGCGTCTACGAACTAGCCGACCGCCTGCTGGGCCTGCGCGGCGTTAAGCACGGCGAGCTCACGTGCGCCGCCACCAAGCAGAGCCTGGGGCTGTAGCGGGATTTCCCGCAGCGCACCTGCCAAATAGGGACAGGTTTGTTTTGGCAGGTTTAGAAGTTTTACCTACCAAAATAAACCTGTCCCTATTTGGTCGGTTTTGATGAGGGGTGTCGCATGCGGCATGTGCATATTCATGTGACGGGCATTGTGCAGGGCGTTGGCATGCGACCGTTTGTGTATCGCGAGGCCATGGCGCATGGCATTTGCGGATGGGTGCTCAATGCGGGCGACGGCGTGCATATCGAGGCGCACGCTCCGGCCGATGCGCTCGATGCTTTTGTTGCCGCGCTTTCTGAGCATGCGCCTGCGGCAGCCCGCGTAGAGCATGTCGAGGTTGTGGACTTGGCAGCCAACGGTTGGGATGCCGCCAATGAACAGGGTTTTCGCATCGTAGCATCGCAGGACCAGACCGCGCACACGACGCTCGTCTCGCCCGATATCGCCACCTGTGACGATTGCCTGCGCGAGTTGTTCGATCCCGCCGACCGACGCTATCACTACCCCTTTATCAACTGCACTAACTGCGGCCCACGCTTTACCATCATCCGATCGCTGCCTTATGACCGAGCGGCCACGTCGATGGATTGTTTTCCCATGTGCCCCGCCTGCGCCGCAGAGTATGCCGATCCACTCGACCGTCGCTTTCACGCACAGCCCGATGCCTGCTTTGATTGCGGGCCGCATATTACGTGGCGCGAGGCTGTGAACGGCGATGCGTGCGGGAATTCGTCCGCGACACCGGCCGTCGGCACCACACGCGAGGCCAGCGACGCTATCATCGAGCGCTGCGTTGAGCTGCTGGCCAGCGGTGGCATCGTCGCCATCAAGGGCCTGGGCGGATTCCATCTATCCTGCGACGCTGCCAACGAGCAGGCGGTGGCCGAGCTGCGCCGTCGCAAGCGTCGCAGCAATAAGCCGCTTGCCGTCATGGTGCGCAGTCTTGCCGATGCCGGGCGCCTGTGTCATATCGACGATGCTGAACGCAATCTGCTCGCTGGCAGTATCCGCCCAATCGTGCTGCTGCGCCGGCGGGCTGTTTGCGGGAACGACGGCGATTCTTCCGACGCCCTCGTACTCGCACCGTCCGTCGCGCACGACCTGCCCGAGCTCGGCGTCATGCTCCCCTATACGCCGCTTCAACATCTGTTGCTTGCCGCGGCAGAAGTCTGCGGTATGCACGCGCTCGTCATGACCAGCGGCAACCTGAGCGAAGAACCCATCGAGACCGATGACGATCTTGCCTGGGAGCGCCTCGTTGCCGCCGGCATTGCCGACGCGCTGCTCGGCAACGATCGAGCGATTCTCTCGCGCTATGACGATTCCGTGGTGCGCGTGGTCGACGGCGCCGTTATGCCCGTTCGCCGCGCTCGCGGATATGCACCCCAGCCGCTGCCGTTGCCGGCGCTCGACGGCGCTCCGTCCTACGTGCTCGCCTGCGGGCCACAACAAAAGGCCACGATTGCGCTCACGCGTGAAGGGACGAACGGTGAGGCGACCTGTTTTGTGTCGCAGCATATCGGCGATGTTGAAAACGGCGGGACCTTCGATGCCTGGAACGCCGCGCGCACGCGCTTGGAAGATCTCTTTGACTTGGCGCCCGCCGCCTTGGCCTGCGATTTACACCCCAGCTATCTATCGGGCCAGTGGGCGCGCGAGCAGGCGCGAAAATGCAATCTGCCACTCGTCGAGGTGCAGCACCATCATGCGCATATCGCGAGCGTAATGGCCGAGGCCATCGCCGCGGGCCAGCTTACAACCGACGCGCGCGTCCTTGGCATCGCCTTTGACGGCACCGGCGCCGGCACCGATGGGACCATTTGGGGCGGCGAGTTTCTTGTTGCCAGCCTTGGCGGCTTTGAGCGCGCCGCGCATTTGCGCACCTGGGCGCTCCCCGGCGGGGCGGCCTCCGTGCGCGACGCCCGCCGCAACGCCTTTGCCCTGCTCAGTGAGCTCGGCCTGCTCGAGCACCCAGGTGCCGCTCGGCTTTTGGACAGCCTCGACGAGCAAACGCGCAGCGTGACAGCCACCATGATCGAGCGCGGCATCAACAGCCCGCGTACCAGCAGCATGGGGCGTCTCTTTGATGCCGCGGCAGCAATTCTGGGCATCTGCGACAAGGCAACCTACGAGGGCGAACCCGCCATCGAGCTTGAGGCCGCCGCCTGGCGCGCGCTCGACAACGAAATCGCCCATTTTCCCGACGACAACGCCGGCTATTTCGCATCTGGCCCATCGTGGCTGGACGGCCCCTATGTTCTGGACCAGAAAGCACTCTTTGAGGCACTTTTGGGAGGAATTGAAGCCGGAGCGCCCGCCTACAGGCTCGCGCTCGACTTCCATATCGCCATCGCGCGCTCCTCGGCGCGCATCGCCAGCGATATCTGCGTGCACGAGGGCATCGACACCGTCGCGCTCTCGGGCGGCGTGTTCATGAACCGACTTTTGCTCCAGCTCCTCACCCGCGAGCTCAAAAGCATGGGTCTCACTGTCTTGATTCCCCAAACCGTGCCCGTTAACGACGGCTGCATCGCCTACGGTCAGGCGGCAGTCGCAAGCGCTCGTCTTGCGCAGATTGCATCGCAGTAGCTCACCCTCGCACGCCGCTGTGCCCAGCCGTCTCACAGGCGTAACGCGTTTGCCCGCAAACCCCGTGAGCGCTACCATCAACTGATGGATTATCAAGCGCCTATCCAGCGCAAAGCGTATAAAAGGGGAACAATATGTGCCTGGCCGTTCCCGGCAAAGTAGTCAAACGCGACGACGACCTCAAGGCCACCGTCGACATGATGGGCATCGAGCGCCCCGTGTCGCTGAGACTCGTGCCGACGGCGCAGGTTGGCGACTATATTCTCGTACACGCCGGCTTTGGCATCCAGATTGTCAACGAGCAGGAAGCGCAGGAAACGCTCGAGCTTGTTAATGCCATGTCCGAGCTGGTCGAAGAAGACCAGCTTGCCACCAACCCGGCGGAGGCTTACTAGTGGCGCCCGAGCAGCCGGCTCGCTCCGGTATCGACTTCTCGGCATTCCGCGATCCCAAGCTGGCTCGCGAGCTCATCGAGCGCATTCATGAGCTTGCCGGCGACCGCGCCATCAACCTTATGGAAGTCTGCGGCACGCATACCGTGAGTATCGGGCGCTATGGCTTTCGCTCCATTATGCCTGCCGGGCTCAAACTGCTAAGCGGTCCGGGTTGCCCCGTCTGCGTTACCGCCAACCGCGACATCGACCACGCAATCGCGCTCGCCAACATAGACGGCGCCATCATCACCACCTTTGGCGACATGATGCGCGTGCCCGGGTCATCCACCTCGCTCGCTGCGCAAAAGGCGGCAGGGCGTGACATTCGCATCGTCTACTCCCCGCTCGACGCGCTCGACATTGCCGAGCAAAACCCCGATCGCCCGGTCATTTTTATGGGCGTGGGCTTTGAGACCACAACGCCCACCATCGCCGCCGCCATTTTGGAGGCCGATGCACGCGGACTCCAGAACTTCTCGGTCTATTGCGCCCACAAGACCACGCCGCCGGCGTTGCGCGCCATCGCCAACGACCCCGAGACCGCCATCGACGGCTTTATCCTGCCGGGCCACGTCGCCACCATCACGGGCTTGGCCCCCTTTGGCTTTTTGGTCGACGAGTTTAAGACTCCAGGCGTGGTAACGGGATTTGAGCCGGTCGACATCTTGCAGGGTATCTGCATGCTGGTCCAGATGGTTGTTGAGGGGCAACCCGCGATCGACAACGCCTACCGTCGCGGCGTCAATGCCGACGGCAATCCCGTGGCGCGCCAGCTGGTCGAGCAGGTATTTGAGCCGTGCGATACCACATGGCGCGGATTGGGATCGATTGCGGCTTCGGGACTCGCCATTCGTCCCGAGTTTTCGCACTTTGATGCCAGCATGCGCTTTGACGTGTCCATCGAGCCGACGGTCGAGCCACGCGGGTGCCGCTGCGGCGACGTGCTGCGCGGGGCCATTACGCCGAGCGACTGCCCCCTGTTCGGCCACGCTTGTACGCCCGAGCATCCCGTCGGCCCCTGCATGGTGAGCTCCGAGGGCAGCTGCGCAGCATATTTCCGCTACCGAGGCTAATAGGTTCCGCCGTTCTAACGAACGGCGGACCAGTCGACGCTGCGCCTCACCCATATAATTCCACCCACGATTGGAGTTTTCGATATGTCCCATAGCGTTACCGATAGCACCGTCCTGCTGGGCCACGGCTCCGGCGGACAGATGATGAAGCGCATCATCGATGAGGTCTTTTTGGATGCCTTTGGGTCGCCCGAGCTGCTCGAAGGCAACGACGCCGGCGTCGCCGCGCTGCCCGCGAGCGGGCGCATCGCCATGTCGACCGACAGTTTTGTAGTCTCGCCGCAGTTCTTCCCCGGTGGCAACATCGGCCGCCTCGCCGTGTGCGGAACCGTCAACGACGTCGCGACCTCGGGCGCCAACGTGCGCTACCTGTCGTGCGGCTTTATCCTCGAAGAGGGCTATCCCATGGATAGGCTCCGCCAGATTGTGCAGACGATGGCCGAGACGGCGCACGAGGCGGGCGTGTCCATAATCACGGGCGACACTAAGGTGGTCGAGCGCGGCGGGGCCGACGGCGTCTATATCAATACCGCCGGCGTGGGCGAGGTACCCGCAGGCGTGGCGCTCAGCGGTGCCAGCTGCCAGCCCGGCGATGTCATCCTGGTGTCGGGCACACTGGGCGACCACGGTATCGCCATCATGAGCCAGCGTGAGGGCCTGGCGTTTTCGAGCACGATCGAAAGCGATGCCGCGCCGCTCAACCACCTGATTGCCGACGTTTTGGCCGCAGCGCCCGGCACGCGTTGTTTTCGCGACCCCACGCGCGGTGGCCTGGCGTCCACGCTCAACGAGTTTGCCCAGGCCAGCGATGTTGCCATGGAGGTCGACGAGGATGCCGTGCCCGTTCGTCCCGACGTGCAGGCCGCCTGCGAGATGCTCGGCTACGATGTGCTGCAGGTAGCAAACGAGGGCAAGATGGTTGCCGTGGTGCCGGCCGAGCAAGCCGATGCCGCGCTGAGCGCCATGCGCGCCGCCCGCTACGGCGAGAATGCCGCCATCATCGGTCGCGTGCTGCCACTTGCCGAGGGCTCCCGTCCCGCCGTGCGCGTGCGCACCGGCTGGGGCTCGACCCGCATCCTCGACATGCTCGTAGGAGAGCAGCTGCCGAGAATTTGCTAGGGTGGAACCGCACGGTCGGCGCGATGTGACCTGATATCCCTGGAGATGTTCAGATTCCAAGCACGCCCAACGCGGAAGCCCAGTATTATGGGGTGCGTTTTGAAACCCAATGACGGGAGCTTTCATGGCAGCAGCTTTTTCCCATGTGATCTTTGACCTGGACGGCACCATCCTCAACACGCTCGAGGACCTGGCGGCCGCCGGCAACCATACCTGCGAGATGCACGGCTGGCCCACGTTTGCCGTAGACGAGTACCGCTACAAGGTGGGAAACGGCATGCTCAAGCTGGTCGAACGCTTTATGCCTGCCGAGTATGCGGGCGACAGCCGTATGTTTGAGCAAACGCTTGCCGAGTTTAGGGCTTACTACGGCGAGCACAAGGAGGACCACACCGCCCCCTATGCCGGCACGATCGAGATGCTCGACCGCCTGCACGCGGCGGGCGTGCAGCTTGCCGTGCTCACTAACAAGGACCACGTCTCGGCGGCTCCGCTTATCGAGAAGTATTTTGGTTCCGAGCGCTTTGCGCTGGTACAGGGCCGCGTCGATGCGTTTCCCCCCAAGCCCGAGGCGCCTGTTACGCTGCATGTGATGGAAGAGCTGGGCGCCGATCCGTCGACCACGCTCTATGTGGGCGATTCCAATGTCGATATCCTGACCGGCCACAACGCCGGCCTTAAGAGCGCGGGCGTCAGCTGGGGCTTCCGCGGCCGCGCAGAGCTGGAAGCCGCCGGCGCCGACTACGTGGTGGACACCCAGGCAGAGCTCGCAGCACTGGTGCTGGGCGAGTAACGAAGCCGCCGCTCAACGCGGCTGCGACAATTCTTCCGCGAGGAAAGCACATCCCGTTTTGGAGCTCCGGAATGGGATGCGCTTTCCGTTTGAGACGCATCAGGGAAACCGCATCCCGTTTCAGAGCAATATTCCGGGTCGCACTTTCCGCAACCCACCCCATCCGGAAAATGCGACCCACTATTCGGCCAAAAACCGGGTCGCGGTTTCCCAAGCACTCGATGCAACGCTAGCACAAGGAATGTCCCCAACTGCCGGCAGAAAAGGAACGTCCCCAAGTGCCGCCCCAATGACCACCATGGCAACGCCGCAGGTAGAGAACGGACAGCGAAAACGCCCCTAAGCGAGCAAGGTGACGTGAAATGAAAGGGCGCTGACCTTCTGGTCGCGCCCTTGAAATTGAACGTCAGATTGCCGCTTAGGGGCGTTTGCAGCGTCGAGCAGTTACGGCGTTTGGTAAAACGCCGTAACGAACTACCGCGCAACGAACTAGCTCAGCATTGCATCCATCATCTCGGAGTTGACGGAGTCGTCGGCAGACCACTCGCCGTCGTCGTTGCAGGTGTACTTGAAGATAACCGTGGTCTTCCTGGGCTCGGTGGCCTTGGTCACATCGACCATAACCTGACCGGCCATCTTGTACAGCTCGTCATCGGAAGGAACCGTGTCAAGCGCAGCGACCTTCTCCTGATACTGGGTGGAGAAGTCTTCGACGATCTTGTTCATAGACTTGCAGGTGATGGAGACCTCGGCGGTCGCGACACCCTTGTCCTCGTCGACCGTCACGTCGCCGATCTTGTAGTCAAAGCCCTCGAGATAGGTCTTGGCATACTCCTTGGGATCGATACCCAGCTGCTCGAACTCGTCGCCCGAAGCCTCCTCCAGGCCAGAGAGGAAGTCGTCGCCACCGTTCTTGACCTCGTCAAACTGCGTCGTAAGATCCTCGGTGATGAGCTCCTCAACCGAAGGACCTCCACAGCCGGAAAGCACGACCACGCATGCAACCAAGACGGCCATGAGGGGCGCAAGCAGCAGCTTCTTTTTCATGTTGTTCCTCCCAATGAGCGGCACCGCGCTTCCCGGACGCGGCACACGTTGTAATAAGTAAGCCCATACTATCCACTTATGAACACCCTCGGCAACGCGAAGGCGCGGTCGGTTCGTTTTAGCGTCCGAACGGTTTGCAAGCCCGCCCAACGTGCAATAAAACGCTTCCCCGCGATGCAATAAAAAAGGTGGCCGGAAAACCCGACCACCCTTGCACATCCTTTGGATGCCACAGTTTACTTGCGGACGACCTTGACGATGGCGTCACCGGCGGCGACGGCAGACTCGGCCTCGACGGCGAGCTCGACGTCAGCAAACTCGGCGGTGTTGGACACGGCCACGACGACGCAGTCCTTGTAACCGGCGGCAGCGATCTTGGCGCGGTCGATCTTGAGTATGGGCTGGCCGGCCTTCACGACGTCGTCAGCCTTGACGAAGCCCTCGAAGCCGTCACCGTTCATGTTGACGGTATCGACACCAACGTGCACCAGAACCTCGATGCCGCTATCGGACTGCAGGCCCACGGCGTGACCCATGGTGACGGTCACCTTACCGTCGCAGGGAGCGTAGACCAGATCATCCTCGGGCCACACGGCACAGCCCTTGCCCAGAACCTCGCCACCAAAGACGGGATCGGGCACGTCGGCCATCTTGATGACCTTGCCCTTGACGGGCGAGCACAGCACGTCGGCGCCGGCAGAAGCAGAGATGGAGGCCGGGGCAGCGGCAGCCGCGGGCTCAGCCTTCTTCTTGAACATGTCAAACAGACCCATACGTTTTCTCCTCTTGATTAAGCGCAACGTTATGCGCATGCCTATGGTGATTATAGTGCTAAATGACCAAAATACTAAGGCGAGGGCTCGAATCGCAAGCCCTTCCCGGTAGTGCTCGTGGGACGAGCATCTCCTTTGCATCGCGGGTCGATAAGCCGAGCATCGCCTGCGCACGGGACGGGCAGAAGCGAGCGCACCAAGCCCGATACTTCTTTTCGCTCTCGAGTCCTGCCGCCGCCCCGTCCCTGACACTTCCTGATACCGACCGAAACGTGCCAAAATAAACCCGTCCCTTTTTGGTAGGTTTGGCGAGTGTGGATTTTCGGACGCTTAACTAACGAGCGTGGATAATCTTCCACTTTGACTTTGAGGCCGTCACCGAGCCAAAAACAGGAGATTATCCACGTTCATTTTGGATGACCCCCTGTACCAAGCTGAGCTCCATGGTCAAGTAATAACGACTTCTTATCATTAGATTGTTTACATCAATTCTAATAACTATTTAATCCTTAAACTCGTTATTAGAATTGATATGATTAGCCTAATAACGAGTTTCCGGCACTAAAGATATGGAGGGCGCGATGCAAATCGAGGAGAACGGCCAGGGAACGCTCCGCAATAATCTATCGGGGAAATTGGCTTACTATTCGTTTTTTCCAACGCCCTTGCAATCATTGAGGCAGCTAAACCTCACTGAGGAAACCTATCGCACGCTTTCCGCATGCTCACGAAAGCTTGGAGAGCTTGAAGGCATGCTCTACTTTGTTCCCAACGCCGACATGTATCTGACAATGTACGTGCGCAAAGAAGCACTCCTTTCTTCGCAAATTGAGGGAACCCAGTGCACGTTTGACGACCTACTTAGTCCATCGCAAACACAACTCCATCATAAAGATGTCGCAGACGTCGTGAATTACGTCCGTGCTGTCGACCGCGGCGTAGAACTGCTCAAAAAGATGCCCTTGTGCACGAGACTTCTTAGGCAAGTTCATGCGGTCCTGCTGGACGGAGTGCGCGGAACGGAGAAGAATCCAGGCGAGCTGCGCTCCTCACAAAACTGGATTGGCCCCTCAGGTTGCACCATTGCAACCGCATCGTTTGTCCCTCCAAACATTGAAGATTTGAGTAACACGCTCCAGGACCTCGAACGCTTTATCAATGAGCCTCAAGTCGAAATGGATCCGATTGTGCGGGCGGCGCTCGTCCATTACCAATTTGAAACTGCCCATCCATTCCTAGACGGAAACGGTCGCCTGGGCAGGCTTCTCATTACACTTATGCTCATCAATGATGGCGTTCTTCATTCTTGCTTGTTCTATCCATCGTTCCAGTTCAAGAAAAATCGAAGCGAGTACTACCGACAGCTCACATCCGTAAGGGAGAGAGGCACTTACGAGGAATGGATAGAGTTTTTCTGTAACAGTCTTCTCGAGAGTGCGAAGGACTCGGTAGGGTCTTTAAAAAACCTTGTTGACCTCCATAACCGTTCCACAGCAACCATTACCGAAAATCTCGGAAGGACTGCTGCAAACGGGCAAAGGCTGTTGGGCATTCTTGAAGAGCACCCCATCGTCGACACCGCATTCATCGCTGCCCAACTCGATATCGGCAGGAGTACCGCGAGCTCGCTCGTCAAATCATTTGAAGAATTGGGTATCCTCCGTCCGCTCGACGAGTCAAGACAGAGATACCGGCAGTACGGGTATGAAGAGTATCTTTCGATTCTCAGGGAAGACGCCGAGCCGATTAGATAGGCATCGCAGCCCAGGCAAATTAAAGCGAGCGCGGATAATCTCCCACTTTGAGCCCGCACACAGGCCAAAACCGGGAGATTATCCACGCTCGTTTCTGACTAGTCATTGGGGACGTTCTTAAACGACTAGTCAAACAAGAACGTCCCCAATGATTACCACGGCAACACCGATGTTTTGGCAACGCCAGCGAGCGAGCCGCATTTGAGGCAAGGTGACGTGAAACGAAAGGGCGCTGACCTTTTGGTCGCGCCCTTGAAGTTGAACGTCAGATTGTCCAAATGCGGCCCGCGCAGCGT
>OHYF01000899.1_pt1 | contig 13406 bp, 12 predicted proteins | sample 1580111 | NCBI WGS metagenome assembly OHYF01 (sample SAMEA3882530, study PRJEB24775) | human gut metagenome | biome: human-associated habitat; feature: intestine environment; material: feces | place: Netherlands | collected 2009/2010
CCCCATTCCCCTTGCAAGAAGTAACTCTTCTAAAATATTCCTTGTCCCGGATCCCGGTTCACGTACAAGCAGGCGCTCCTTCACCAGTTCCTGCATCGTTTCCGGCGATTTTACTTCAAATATGTGATCTCTGGCACAAACTGCTATATATTCTTCGGTACTGTAATTTTTATGTTCATAATTTTCCTTCGGATAATTACCCTCTACAAGTGCCAGATTAATAATTCCTTCATCCAACAATGTTAATAGCTGTGTTGTATTTCCATAATGTATGTGTAGATTCATCTCCGGATGACCGATCATAAAATCTGCTATTTTATCTACAATTGCATATTCTCCGATCGTCATTGTAACCCCTATAGAAAGAGATTCCATCTTATGGGATTCATTTCTTATCTCATTCATAATTGCCAGCTGATCATTTTTCATTGTCATCAGACGTTTTCTGAGTATCTCCCCTGCAGGCGTCAGATACAGTTGTTTATTACAATAAGAAAACAATCTGGTATTATATTCCTTTTCAAGGAAACGAATATGTTGCGAAACTGCCGGCTGTGTAATATGTAATCTTTTTGCTGCCTCTGTAAAGTTCATCGTCTCACATACCGTAAGAAATGTATCTGTTCTAAAATCCAGCATAATTTTCTTCCCTTCATTGTCAATTTGATTTTCACAAATGATTTTTATTAATTCTCTTTCATATCTGTCAATAATTTTTTATTATCGTTCAATAATATTATATAATTTTTTATTATCGTTTACCAGTGTTATAATCTCTAATTGGAAACCTGTATGAACTAACAAAAAAATGAGAAAGAGGAAAAAACATGAATTTTTTGAAAAAAAACCTAAACGGTATACTGGTTTGTTTTGTGATTGCCGTACCTTCCTGGCTTCTTGGAAAGACATTCCCAGTTGTTGGCGGCCCTGTCATCGCAATCCTTGCCGGAATGCTGATCACTTTAGTGTGGACGAACAAAGGAAAAGCCGAATCAGGAATCAAATGGACTTCTAAGATTATTCTGCAGACAGCAGTTGTCCTGCTTGGATTCGGAATGAACCTTGGCGTCATCTTACAGACCGGAAAACAGTCACTCCCGATCATCGTATGTACCATCAGTACTTCCCTGATCATCGCATGGCTGCTCCGTAAAATTATCAAAGTACCTTCTAACACTTCCATCCTGGTTGGTGTCGGTTCTTCCATCTGCGGAGGATCTGCGATCGCTGCCACCGCACCGGTCATTGATGCAGATGATACCGAAGTTGCACAGGCAATTTCCGTTATCTTCTTCTTCAACGTCATTGCAGCCGTACTTTTCCCGGTACTTGGAAGCGCACTTGGTTTTGACACAACAGGCGGTGGATCTTTCGGATTATTCGCAGGAACTGCGATCAATGATACCTCTTCCGTAACGGCTGCCGCCTCTACCTGGGACAGTATGTGGAACCTTGGAAGCGAGACACTGAATACTGCTGTTACGGTAAAGCTTACACGTACACTGGCAATTATTCCGATCACACTGGTATTATCCCTGATCCGTGCAAGATCTGCCTCAAAAGCCGGAACTGCTGATTCTTCCGCAAACAAATTCAGCCTGAAGAGAGCATTTCCTATGTTCATCTTATACTTCATCATTGCAGCTATCATCACAACAGTATGTATGAGTATGGGTGTCAGCGCTGACGTATTTGCTCCGTTAAAAGAATTATCGAAGTTCTTTATCATTATGGCTATGGCCGCAATCGGGCTTAACAGTAATGTTGTGAAGCTTATTAAATCCGGAGGAAAACCACTTCTGCTGGGTGCCTGCTGTTGGGTTGGAATTACAATTGTGAGCCTTGGAATGCAGCATGTAATGGGGATCTGGTAATTTTTTTCTACTTAATTCACTAAGCTGGCTACCCAGACTGGAATAAAAGCCGGAAAATCAAGGCTTCTGCCATAACTTTCCGGCTACACATAAAGGTTACCATCCTTTTATTGTCATTTTTCAGACCAGCGATATAATCCCCGGCTTCTCTTTACCTGTTCTGTGCAATCGCGGCATCTACCACATGTTCCAGCAAAATTGAAGTCGTCACTCCGCCGACGCCTCTTGGGACCGGTGTGATTGCCTCCACAATCTTCTCTGCTTCTTCAAAATTCACATCTCCGCAGAGCTTTCCTTCTTCATTCACATTGATTCCTACATCAATCACGATCTGTCCTTCTCGCAGATAGCTTCCATCGATCACTCCTGCTTTTCCGGCCGCTACAACTACGATATCTGCTTCCTTTACTACAGATGTCATGTCCACCGTCCTGGTATGGCAGACGGTTACGGTCGCATTCTTCTTGATCAGCATCATCGCTGCAGGTTTTCCGACTACAAGACTTCTTCCGATAACTACCACTTTCTTACCGGTACAGTCAATTCCATAATGATCCAGTACCTTCATGCAGGCACTCGGCGTACACGGTGCATATCCCATATCTTTTCCCATGAACACACCTGCCATAGAAAGATCGGTAATTCCGTCTACATCCTTTTCTACGGCCAGTGCATTCACGATCTTGTCTTCATTCAGATGCTTCGGAAGCGGTCTGAATAACAGAACTCCGTGGATTTTTTCACTTTTATTTACCTGGTCGATCGTCTTTAATACCTCTTCTTCTTCTGCATCTGCAGGAAGAAGGAATTTCTCATATGCTACTCCCAGTGTCTCACAGCGTTTTGTTGCGCCTCTTTCGTATGCGATGTCATCTTCTCTTTCACCGATACGGATAATTCCAAGTGTCGGTGTGATATTCTGTGCTTTTAAAGTTTCTACTTTTGCTTTGATTTCTTCATTGATAGAAGCATTTACTTCTTTTCCTAATAGTAATTTTGCCATTTTTCCTGCTGCTTTCCTTTTATTTTGTATTTTCTCCGGACATTTCCGGTTTATCCGCCTTTATCTCACTGGATTTTACCGGATACGGCTGTTTACTTCCGCAAATATCCGGTCTGCTTTTGCTTCGTATTCTTCCCGCAGGGAATCTGCCAGATGATTGAGCTCTTCTGCTTTTCTTCTGTCTTTCATTGATTTTGTATTAATATATACATTCAGTGAAGCCCCCTGCATTGCGGATTTTAAAAGTGTTGCTCCGACTCCCGCATCACTTAATGCAATCCGGCTTCCTTTTGCAGCGAATACTTCTACCAGATCAATGCCTCTGGCACAGGTCTTCATAATCTCAATCGGAACACTACATGCCGTATTCAGCGCCTCTTCCATAATCTCTTCCTTTTTGGCAAGCTCTTCCGGCGTAGACTTCGGAAGTCCATATGCCTTACTGAGCGGCTCGAATGCTTCCGCATCCTTATCCATCAGTTCTAAAAATTCTTTTGCAATCTCATCTGCCTGTTTTTTGCATTCGATGATCTCTTCTTCTACATCTGCATAGGTCTTCTTTCCTACAGTCAGACTTCCGACCATATTACCAAGTGCGATCCCGATGGCTCCGGCTAACGCTGATGCCCCGCCGCCGCCCGGAACAGCTGCTTTACTTGCAAGGACTTCTATGAAATCTTCACAGGTCTGGGATTTAAAGTTTCTATTTGGATTTTCCATGTTGTACCTCATTTCTAAAAATCATGGGTACATTATACACTGTGAACTCTTTTACTGCAATACACTAAATTTGGGAGGGAAAATTAAAAAATTCTCCCTCCCAACTCAAAAGCTTCTTTCCAAACACATACCCTGCCGCCGACAGCTTCTTTCAAATACATGACAATTTAAAGTATTTCATTTTTCTTATCCAGGATTGCTCCGCCTGCACTGCACGCCGGGCAGATACAATATTTACCGCCGTTCGCTTTAGATGCCTTTCCGGCTTCTGCCATAGATTTTGCCTGTTCTGCTCCGAATACCTCTGCTCCTTTTTCAGATGAAGCAAAGCTGATCAGTGCATCAATTGGCAGTACATCCTCAGATAATTCCTGAAGATATGCTTCTGTCACGGCCTTTTCATCTGTAGTTCCTTCTGCTGCCAGCCATTTTTCTGCCATCTCTTTTAATTCCGGACAGCATGAACCTGCATTTAATATTTCCTTTGTCTTCTCTTCTACGAATTTTCTTGTGTCTTCTGTCATGATAGAATCCTCCTTGCATTCGTTATACATTTTCTTTTATTATACTCTATTTTCAGGAACTTGGCACAATTATCTTCATATACAGAATCTCAAAAAACTGACAGTTCCTTTCAAACATATAACAATAAAAAAATCCCTAAAGCAAAAGATTTTTCATATCACTCCACTTTAAGGATTTCATTCATTTTTATATTCCCAGGACAATCTTGATCAGCAATAACGCCAACACCAGCAGGATGATCGGCTTAATGATCTTTACGCCGTTCTTCACAACCATATGTGCGCCAAGATAATGTCCGGCAATGCTGAATACCGACGCCGAAAGTCCCAGCACCCAAAGAATCTTTCCTGCAAGAATAAATGTGATCAATGCCGATATATTCGATGTCAGATTGACGACCTTCACATTACCGGTTGCCTTCTCCATATCAAGCTTTCCTAATTTGGTAAATGCAAGCAGTAAAAATGTTCCGGTTCCCGGTCCGTAGAATCCATCATAGATGCCGATCACAAAAGAACATGCTGCCATGATCAGATACTGTTTTTTTCTGGTAAATCCTTCCGGTATCACCGGTTTCAGATCCTTGTCCCGCAATACACAGAATGCAACAACAGGAAGCACAAATACCAGTACCGTCTTAAGTACTTTGTCACTGATGATCAGCGCCAGGTTCGCCCCCGCAATTGAACCCACAAATGCACAGGCTACCGTACCCGGGACTAAAAATATGTCAACACATTTGCTCTTCACCAAGTGCCATGTCGACACTGCTGTTCCAGTCGCTGATGATAATTTATTTGTCGCAATCGCATGGTGTACCGGAATCCCTGCGAACATATATGCCGGTAATGAGATCAATCCGCCACCTCCGGCAATCGCATAGACAAATCCGGCAAGAAATACCAGTGGACACACAATAAGGAATTCATGTAAATTCATATGTTTCTCTCCTTCATACTCTCAAATCCATAAATTAATCTATCGCATCCATATATTCATGTCAAGCTTTCAGGAGATAATTCTTATTCTGCTCTGCTTTCGGATACATGGCGATTTACATTCTTCACCAGATTCAGTACGGTATTGAGCACATAGTCTTCACCAAGCGAAGTATCGATACACATCTGATAATTACCGGACATCCCCCATATTCTTCTCGTATAGTATCTATAATTGTCTGCACGTCTTCTGTCAGTCTGTTCAATCCTGCGTTTTGCCGCTTTTTCATCCAGACCATATCTTTTCATTACCGTCTGAATTCTCGTCTTAAGCGGCGCACTTAAGAATATGCCGATACAATCCGGATCATCTTTTAAGATTGCATCTGCACATCTTCCAACGATGACACAGTTTCCTTTCTTAGCTGCAGACCTGATGACCTCTGCTTCTGCCTCAAAGATCTTATCCTTCGGCGGCTCATATTCATCGGAATATGCATACATTTCATGAACCAGATCATATAAGAAACTGTTCGTCATATTTTCCTCTCTTTTTGATATGTATTCCGGTGTATATCCGGTCGAACCTGCCGCAAGCTGGATGATTTCTTTGTCATAGAAGTCACAATTTAATTTCTCAGCAAGCTTTGCTCCCAGATCGCGTCCACCGCTTCCATACTGGCGTCCGATCGCAATACAGAAATGACCTGTTGTCACAGCTTCATTGTCCACAGCACCGGAAGCCTCCTCTGTCTCGTTCACAACACCAAATAACTTTTCCGGCATAAAACTCAAATAACGTCCGATCGTTCTTGCGATAAATCCAACCAGAAGTGCCGCAACAACCGTACCTTCTCTGACTCCATCCAGTCTTCCTGCCAGAACGAATGACAGAACCGCCGCGATCACTGCCATACTTACGTCAAAGCAGATCTTTGTTATACCAAATTCTGTCTTCCAGCGGAATACTACTGCACGGACAAAGGACTCTCCCGGCAGCATAACAACATCTGCCAATACTTCCATATATACTCCGACACCCAGGATCAGACAGCCGATCAGAAGATCGATCACTTTTACCGGATAAGAATGCGGATTCACAAATCCTAACAGAATCATACAGGCATCGATAAAATATCCAAAGATCAGTGATACCGGAATCTGCAGCAGATGTTCCACTTTAAAATTCTTTCCAAGCAGGATCAATTGCAACACGATCAGTAAAATACTGAAGAAAATTGTAAAGTTCCCTAATGTAAATGGATAATTCAGACTCAGTACATACGGGATAGATGAAATCGGTGAAGTTCCCAGATTCGCCTTCGTGATCAGCGCAACTCCAAGTGAATTTACAAAAAGTCCAATCAAAAAGATGATATATCTCTTTACGATGTAATTATTTTGTTTCTTTTTACTCAATTTTCTATACTCCTTTCTTATAACAACTCTTATTATCCTATCACTTTCGCCTAAAACATGTCAATACAGACATGTTTGTATCAATATATTTTTATATCTGTTGGAACAAGCGCCAGATTTATGCTATACTCACCAAAGAGACTCATATTCTAAAGAACCGATTAACTATAGAAAGGATGTATCATGGAAACACTAAAATATGCAATCCTCGGATTACTGATGAAAAAAGACATGACCGGCTACGAACTGACCAAAGAGTTCAACTCAGCATTGTTCGAATTCTGGAATGCCAGCCACAGTCAGATCTATCCGAAATTAAAAGCCCTGACCAAAGAAGGTCTGATCGAATATCATATAGAAATAACAGGAACCGTACTGGAAAAGAAAGTATACACTATCACAGATGCCGGAAAAGAAGCATTCAAAAAATGGGAAGAGACGCTCTATCCGATGCCGTCTCTTCCCAAAGATGAATTCCGTTTACAGCTTTTCTTTTCCCATCTTGCTTCCCCGGAATTCCGTATACAATTGTTGCAGGATCAGCTAAGCCAGCATCTTGACCGCCTGGACTATCTGAAAGAAGATATGGAAAAGTTTACCGTTCTTCCGCCTGTAGATGACGAGCTGTTTACTGACTATCTCGTCTTAAGCGGGGGTATTGCCCGCGAGGAAGCGATGTGTGACTGGCTAAAGAACTGTATCCGGTTATGCAAAAGCAGATCTACATTATAAATTCTACTTCAATATCCTTATTTCCAGGAATCCGGTACTGCTCTTCCACGTCAGATCCCCAGCTGTCGATTCCGCCTACACCACGGACCGCTCCATAGATACAAAGTACCGTTCTTCTTTCCGGCGGCAGCTCTTCCTGATGCGTTGCATTCTCAAGCTCTTCTGCAGTATAAGGAAGACATGAAAATGCAAACGTGGAATGATTGATCTCACTGCCCGCCCGGAATGTAAGTCCACTTTGTTCTATATGACGATTCCGGTTATCCAAAACCGTACTTCTCTTCACTGTCACCCACTCGGTATCCATATGCATGCCACATTCCTGCGGAACCAGATACGGTGTAACCGGAAGACCCTCTACTTCATAAATTCCGTGAATACCCCCGGCTTTTCTATCCGGATATGTCTCACCCGATAATCCTTCATAAACGAATCCGTCTGCCTTTGTCGGCATGACAAAGCGCATACCGAATGCAGGGAGCTCCGGCATTCCCTCTTTCCCGTAATAGTGCGCTCTTACTCTGACATTTCCATCAGCAAATACCAGATACGATACCTTTACCTGTGTTGACGGAACAGTTAATGTCTCATATGTAAATATAACTTCCACACGTTCCGCAGTTTCTTTATCCGAATATTTATTATTTACCGGTGCGCTCGGTTTTTCTATCTTGGTTCCGTCTATCCGTACCTGGATATCCACACATTTCTGGAACATATCGGCAGTCATCCACATACCGGCTCTAAACGGGAATCCATTTCCACGATCATTGTCTGTGGTTGCTCTCCAGAATGTCGGCTTCGGTGTGCGATACAGCCATTCCTTTCCATGCTTTACCATGGATTCCAGACCGCCTGTCTGATAAGAAAAGATCAGATGAAAGTCTTCTCCGTGTACTCCAAGTGTTACATCTCCATACACAATTCCTAATTTTCCTCTATCTGCGTAATCCATAGTAATGTCTCACCTCCTGCATTGCCGGCTTTTCCGTTCTGTCCGCAAATAAAATTCCATTTCCCGAAAATTCATAATCCGATGGCCTGTCATCAAAGTCACCACCATAACGCAATACATCACGTCCTGTCACTTCATCCTTCACGAACAGTGCCTGATCGATATAATCCCAGATGAAGCCTCCCTGATAATCCTCATACTGATCCAGTAATCTGATATAAGATTCCATTCCTCCCAGAGAATTTCCCATATCATGCATATATTCACATAAGATAAATGGTTTCTTCGGATTATTTTCCAGATATTCTTTTATCTTCTCCGGCGGAGCATACATCTGGCTCTCCATATCAGAAATTAAATCCTCATAAGGCCGGTTCTCTGCCACGCCCTCGTAATGCACAAGTCTGTCCGGATCTTTTTCTTTATAGTAACGGTTCATCTCCACCAGGATATCACCGGCATACGATTCATTTCCAAGTGACCAGAAGAGTACCGACACATGATTCTTAAATGATTCAAAGTTCGATACTGCCCTGTCTAATGTACATCCTCTCCAGCATCCGATACTTCCCGGAACATTCCACGACGGTTCAATCACACCTTGTTTCAGCCACGATCCATGTGTCTCCAGATTTGTCTCTGCCATCAGATAGATCCCCGCCTGATCACATCTGTAATACCATGAAATATGATCCGGATAATGGCAGGTTCTGACTGCATTGATATGATTGCGTCTGATACATTCGATATCCCATTTCTCATCAGCTTCGGTAATACATCTTCCGCTTCTGGCATTCCATTCATGCCGGTTTACACCATTGATGATCAGACGTTTTCCATTCAGCAGCATCTTTCTGCCTTTTAATTCTATCTTACGGAATCCAATCTGATATGGAACCACTTCTACTGTCTCGCCTTTTTCATTCTGAACTTCTATCAGAAGCTCATACAGATACGGATCTTCATTGCTCCATGCATGTACGGATTCTTCTAATTCATAACGGAACTGGATCTCATTGTTCACTGATCCTTCTACCGGAAGATTCTTCTGGATCACCGGGTTGTTCAGATTCTCCGTTTCATCCAGTAATACATGATTTTCATCACTATAGATATCTTGCAAAGAAACTTTTATTTTACCCTGGATATTATTTTCTTTCTTTTTCTGTGATAATCGGATATCCAGCTCCAGTTCTGCCTTTCCATCTTCCGGATGATACTTCGGACGGATCCACAGATCTTCAACATGAACCGCCGGTATTCCGTACAGGTTCACATCTCTGAAAATACCAAAAAACCGGAAGAAATCCTGGTCTTCCAGAAATGCCGCCGTACTGCGCTTATGTACTTCCACTGCCAGCAGATTATCTTTATCTTTTACATATGGTGTAATATCAAATTCCGAAACCGTAAAGCTGTCTTCTGCATACCCCACGAACTCTCCGTTCACCCATACATAGAATGCCTGTTCCACACCTTCAAAACTTAAGATGATCCTCTTTCCTCTCAGTCCGTCATTCAGATCAAACTTCCGGATATAAGAACCTACCGGATTATATTCGGCCTGGCTGAACATACCTTTCCCTTTTTCTTTTCCATATCCTGCCGGTCTTCTGTAAATATGTCCTTCCCACGGATACATCGTATTGATATAATGAATCTTATCGTATCCCGCCAGTTCTATATGCTGTGGCACTTTCATTTCATCAAAATTTTTACAGTTAAACCATTTCTGATAAAAATCAGCCTGACGTTCCAATGCATTCACTGAATAGTGGAACTTCCAGATTCCATTTAACGATTGTTTTAACCGCTGATTCTGCTTCTTATAATCTTCTTTATTCTCATAAAACTTATGATCACTGTGTGCATCCAGACGATTCACACGAAATACCTGCGGATCATCTAACCATCTGATGTCTGCTTTCATTTGCCTTTTGCACCTCCATTTATTTTTCTTTCTCATCTATCAGTAAACTTTTTCCAATGCAGGGGATTTAATACCCGAGTGCTTCATTTCTGTTCATCCAGAAATGAATCCCCGTCGTGGAATCCATCCATCTGTCCTCGTTAAAATCTTTGACTTCCACCCACTGTCCTTTTCTGTATACAAAATTCTCATCGACCAGCGACCAGGCTTCTTCGAATTCTTCCGTTTCATCAAAATTTTTTATCGAAAGTACCTTTGCCTTGCTGCACCGGCAGGAAGGACGTGTTGCCGAAGTCCGTTTAGCATCTGCCGGGATCAGAAGCTGTACCACTCTGTCATTCACACATTTCTTATAGCCAAGGATCGGTCCAGTCTCCGGACAGTGCATGCGGAACCACTGCGTTGCTTCGTCTGACTGAATGTCATCCAGCTTCGCGTGCTCCAATACAGCCCCGTAAAGGTTGGCTCCTTTGATGTTGCATTCCCGCATATCACATCCACGGAATGCTGCCGTCTTCATATTTGCATTCTGAAAATTTGCACCATGCAGGGAATTGCCGTCGAATAATGCATTTTCCACACTGCAGTTTTCAAAATTCACACGTTCCAGATTTACATTTTGAAAGGAACTCAATGTGAAGTCCATATTATGCAGATTCATTCCGCTTAGATCCATGTCTTTGAATTCACATTCACGAAATACCGGATGCTCTCCCGCATCTCGCGATTTCATAGCTTTCAGAAGTGTCTCTTTCGTTATCTCTTTCATAGCATTACACCCCTTCACTCCCGTATTATCTATACAATTTGCTTTTTTTACTGATAGTTTTATTATACCGCAATTCTTAACAAAAGAAATCCCCAAAATACCATATCATCCGGTATTTTGAGGATTTTATTTTCATATTAACAAATGCAATATAATGATTTTTCAGCTGTCCGCAGATTCCTAGTTCAGGAAATCTTCATCATCAAAATAGTTGATTCTCATAGCAGCCTTTACATCTTTCAATGTCTCTGCTGCTTTCGCCTCAGCTACCCTGCTTCCTTCTTTCAGGATTTCGAATACTTTCGGAAGCTTCTGCTCCCATTCTTTTCTTCTTGCACGGATTGGTGCCAGCTCTGCCTGAAGAACCTTGTTCAGGAATTTCTTCACTTTGACATCACCCAGACCTCCACGCTGATAGTGTGCTTTCAGTTCATCCAGATTCTTATATTCCGGCCAGAATTCTTCGAAATATTCATCCTTGCAGAATGCATCCAGATAAATGAATACCGGATTGCCTTCTACCTGTCCAGGATCTTCCACGCGCAGGTGGTTCGGATCTGTGAACATGGACATTACTTTCTTCTTAACAACATCTTCTTCATCAGAAAGATAGATACAGTTTCCAAGTGATTTGCTCATCTTGGCCTTTCCATCGATACCCGGAAGTCTTAAGCATGACTTGTTAGATGGGAGTACGATCTCAGGCTCAGTCAGAGTCTCTCCATATACACTGTTAAACTTGTGAACAATCTCTTTACACTGCTCGATCATAGGCATCTGATCTTCTCCAACCGGAACTGTTGTCGCACGGAATGCCGTGATATCTGCAGCCTGACTAATCGGATAGCAGAAGAAACCAACCGGGATACTTGCCTCAAAGTTTCTCTGCTGGATCTCAGCTTTTACCGTAGGATTTCTCTGTACTCTGGATACGGTTACCAGATTCATATAATAGAATGTTAACTCTGTCAGTTCCGGAACCATGGACTGAATAAAAATGTGACATTTCTCAGGATCGATTCCGCATGCCAGATAATCCAATGCTACGTTCATAATATTCTGACGTACCTTCTCCGGATGTTCGGCATTATCAGTCAATGCCTGCGCATCTGCGATCATAATATAAATCTCATCATATTCTCCTGAATTCTGTAATTTTACACGTTCTTTCAAAGAACCTACATAATGACCAACGTGAAGACGTCCTGTCGGTCGGTCACCAGTTAAAATAATCTTGCCCATCTTACTTATCTCCTTAGCATATATTTCAATAACCTGTATGGGTATACAAATTCATTGTCTCTAATTATTTTATTATAATTCTTTCTAAAGTGAGCGTCAATACAGAAAAAATGCATCATTTTACCTTTCCTGAATTTTTCTCTAAATCCTTTTGGATAAAATGATGCATAACAATTTATAAATTATGCTGCCCCTCTGCTTCCGTTCTTACACGCAGCTTCGAATTCTTTCAATTTTCTTTTTGCCTCGTTGCTTAGATTCTTTGGTACATCTATCTGAACAGTCACATACTGATCTCCATATCTTCCTGCATCCTTCATAGACACGATTCCTTTACCTTTTAACCGAATCTTTGTTCCGGACTGTGTTCCCGGATTAATCTTGCACACTACCCTTCCGGTAAGCGTCTGTACAACTGCTTCACCACCTAATACTGCTGTAGTAAACGGAATCATGACAGTTGAATATACATCCATATCTTTTCGCTCAAATCCCGGTCGTTTACCAACTCTCACTTTCAGCAACAGATCTCCTGCCTTGCCTCCTGAAAGTCCAGGCATTCCTTTGCCACGCAGACGGATACTTTTTCCGTCACTGATGCCGGCCGGGATATGCACTTTCAGTGATTTTCCTGCTGCATTACTGCCCTGTGCGTCTGACAGCCGGATGACTTTATCTCCTCCAAATGCAGCCTCGTCAAATGTCACATCTATCTCAGCGGTCACATCGGAACCATCCTGACGGAAATTTCCTCCTCCGCCGAATCCATGATTTCCAAATCCATTTCCGAATCCGCTGCTTTCATAACTTCTTCCGGACGTACGTGTCCTTCCTGATCCACTATTTCCAAATCCGCCAAATCCATGGAACCCGCTTCCGCTGCCTTCCGAGAATCCGCCGCCAAATATATTCTTCAGGATATCGTCCATATCGCCGCCTTCGAAATGATATTCATGGAAGCTTCCATTCGGTCCGGTATAACTGTAAGTACCGCCGCCAGGTCCGTTTCCATAGCCATATGCTCCACTGCTGCCTGCACTGCCATCAAAAGCTGCATGGCCAAACTGATCATATAATTTCTTTTTCTCCGGATTACTCAGCACATTATAGGCTTCTGTCGCTTCCTTGAACTTTTCTTCTGCCTGTGCATTTCCGGCATTGGTATCCGGATGACACTTCTTCGCCAGCTTCCGGTAAGCTTTTTTGATTGTCTTCTCATCTGCATTCTTTGCTACTCCGAGCACCTCGTAGTAATCCCGCTTTGCTGCCATGCTCTGTCACCTCCTGCAGCGCGTCGCC
>OHYF01000915.1_pt1 | contig 13232 bp, 10 predicted proteins | sample 1580111 | NCBI WGS metagenome assembly OHYF01 (sample SAMEA3882530, study PRJEB24775) | human gut metagenome | biome: human-associated habitat; feature: intestine environment; material: feces | place: Netherlands | collected 2009/2010
GAAAACCCGCTGGGCTTTCTGATTGCGCTGGCTGTCGGCACTCTGACCACGGCCCTGCTGCTGGGTATGCTGAAAAAGCCGCTGAAGCATTGATTTTTGCTTTACTTTTCGTATTTTCCAGCAGTCTTATACAAATTGTATTTACATAAAACCCCGCTGTGCGTTGCGTACAGCGGGGCTTTATGCTATAATTTAGTATATATGTGATTTTTGTGGAGGAGGGCCCCGTCCCTATGGAACAGGTCAAATCATTTTGTCGGCGGTACCGTCGGCTGCTGCTGGCTGCGGCCTATCTGGCTATTTTTGCCATGGGCGTGCTGTATCTGCGCGTCACGGTCAACATCCCGCCGGAGGGCGACGATAAGCTGACGCTGAACCTCTGGCTGTATGACTTCCAGCGGATGCCGTTCTGGCAGTATGCTCTGCAGGACCTGCAGGGGCGGCTGCGATACTTTACGCTGCAGGAGGTCCGTTTTTTCCCGTTCCATTACCCGAACGCCGTCGACCTGCTGTTTTACACCAGCCTGACGCACTACCGGCTCTACATCATTGCCTGGACCGGCGCGGCGGCCTTCGCTGTCAGCCGCGTGGCGGCCAGACTGGGCAGCGGGGATGCGCTGGCGCTGGGCGGCTTTGCGCTGGCGCTGGCCGCGGCCCCCATCTGGAACGAGGGCATGTACAGCTACTACGCCGTACCGCAGCGGGCGTTGTTCTGGGCTATGACGGCCTGGCTCTGCCTGTTTGCGTGGCAGGGGACACGGCACCGCCGCTGGGCTGTGCTGGGCGCGGTGTTGTCCTTTATCGCCTGCGGCACCTATGAGATCGGCTATGTCTTTGCGCTGCTGGCGCTCGTCGTCTGGCTGCTGCGCCGACGCAGCGTCAAAAACGCCCTGCTGGACACGGCTCCCGCGCTGGGCGGCATGGGCGCGGCGCTTGTGTTCCACGTTCTGTGCGGGCGCAACGGCGTCACCGGCAACGAGCTTTCTCTGGATATTCCTGCCGTGCTGCGCGTCACCGTGCAGCAGATGGCCGCGTCGCTCCCTGGGTTGAACTCCCGCCTTTTGCAGGAGGACGCCGGGGTCATCACGAACGGGGATCGGCTGTGGCCGCTGGCGCTGGGTGTGCTGGCCGGGCTGTTGATCTTCTTCGCCGTGCCGTTTAAAAAGCTGCGCGGCAGAACGCTGGGCGCACTGGCCGGGTTCGGCCTGGCCGTCTGGGCACTGCCCGCGCTGCTGCTGGCTTTGTCCGCCCGCTATCAGCAGCCCGAGGCCATTACCTGGCAGTGGGGCTACATTCCCGCGGCGGCCAGCTCCATCGGCTTTACGCTGCTCGTCGCGGCGCTGCTGGCACTGCTGGCGGGGCTGTGCTGTAAGCTGCCGAAGGTTCTCTCCGTGGTATCACGACTGGCCCTGACGGCGGCGTTGGCGGCGGGTCTCTGCCTGAACGGCGGCTACCTGCGCGGTGTCGTGCGCACCCACCATGCCGAGAACCTCGCTGCCTATCAGTTCTTTGTCCGCACGATTGAGGCCGGTCTTGCCGATGCCGTACAATCCGACGACCTGATTCTCTGCAACGAGAACGTCTGGGACAGCAACGCGGAGGCCGAGTCCGCCTTCTTCAGCCGGTTCACCGGGCGCACCCTGCACGCACAGGTCCTTTGGACCGAGAACCCCGCCACCGACGGCGACGCCTACGCCTACCAGACCTATCGCAATTACGGCGGCTACGATCTGGCGTGGTGCGGCAGACTGCAAAGCGCCGACAGTGACCTGATGGACGGGGCACAGGTCTACGTGCAGAGCGCCTATGTCCCCGACAACGCTGTCATCAAGTACAAGGTCCGTCTGGCCGACGGCACCGAGGAGGCCCGCGCCATCTGCCTGCTGGACTGCACCCAGACCCCGCGGGACCGGAACGGCGACTATCTGGCCACTGTTGAGGACACGTCCATCGTGAACGCCAAGCTCATGATCTGGGACGGCTGATAAACTGTGAGGGAGCCCCGGATGAAACACTTTTTTGCCTTTTGCCGCCGCAACCGGCTGTTTGCGGCGCTGCTGGCCGCCGAGCTGGCCGTTGTCTGCGCGCTGGCAGCCGGGCTGTTCGGCGCACCGTATAAGCTGGCGCTGACGCCCGGCGACTTTACGAACACCCTGCCCGACATTGCCGCCGCGGACGACGACGGCTTAAAAATCTGGAACCAGATCGGCTATCACAGCGACGACCCGATGACCTTCTCGGCAGACAATATTGCTTTGCCTTCCGGTGCGTATGAGGTCACAGTCCGTTATTTTTCCTGCCAGACACCCGACGCGCCCACCTTTAATATGCTCAACGCTGCCGGGTCGCTGACCTTTGCCAGTGAACGCAGCCCCGCCGCCGTGACCTTTGACGCGCTGCGGCTGGACGACTGCCACCGCAGCCTGACGACCCGGCTTTGGGTCGGCTTCGGTGCGCGGATGCAGGACCTGACCGCCACCGTCACCTACGACCAGGGCCAGCTGTACATTTACAGCATCACCCTGACCGAGCAGCCCATCTACCGCGTGGCGCGGCTGCTCTGCTTCCTTGTGCTGTTTGCCGCTGCGGACGCCGCACTGCTGCTCCTGTTTGCCCATGTGGGGGAGCGGGGCGCTGCCCGCCGCCGTGCGCTGCGTCTGCCGCTGGCGCTGGCGGGCATCACGCTGCTGGCCTGTCTGCCGCTGTTCAGCAACTATCTGTACTTCGGCCATGATTTGGAATTTCACATGCAGCGCATCGCCGCCATGGCTGCGGAGCTGTCCTACGGGCAGTTCCCGGTGCGGCTGACCACGACCACGCTGAACGGCTATGGCTACGCCAGCCCGCTTTGCTACTGTGAGCTGTTTTTGCTGCTGCCCGCGCTGCTCTACAACCTGTGGCTGCCGCTGCGCACCTGCTACCAGGTCTACCTCTTTGCGGTCACGCTGGCGACCTGCCTGATCGCCTATTTCAGCTTTGCCAAAATCACGGCCAGCCGTCGGCTGGGCCTGCTGGGGGCACTGCTCTACACGCTGTCCGCCTATCGGCTGACCTGCGTCTACACCCGCGCCGCCGTGGGCGAGTTCACGGCCATGGCGTTTTTCCCGCTCGTGCTGCTGGGTCTGTACGGCATCTACACCAGCGACAGGCCCCGCTTCGGGGACTGGCTGCCGATAGCGCTGGGCATGGCGGCCATGGTGCAGAGCCATCTGCTCTCCTGTGAGCTGACGGCGCTGCTGCTGATTTTGTTTTGTCTTTTGCGCCTGCGGGAGACTCTCCGCCCCGCGCGGCTGCTGGCCTGGGTCAAGGCCGCGTTGCTGGCCGTGGGACTGAGCGCGTGGTATCTTTTCCCGTTTTTTATTTCCACCCGCTCCATCCCGTTCCTTGTCAACCGCAGTGATCTGGTCGGTAAGCTGCAAAAGCACGGCCTGTACGCCGTGCAGCTGTTCAGCTTCTTCGGCACAGCGGGCGGCTCCTCCGCCGAGGGCACGACCCACGACATGGCGCTGACCCCCGGTCTGCCGCTGCTGCTGGTGCTTGCGCTGGCGTTTTACTGCCTGTGGCGCGCCCAGGCCCGCGGGGACACACGCCCCGCCGCAAAGCACCTGTACACTGCCACCGGCTTTGCCGTGCTGACGCTCGTGCTCTCGCTCCACGCCTTCCCGTGGGATTTTGTCGAGGGCTGGTTCGGCCCCGCCGTCGGCAAGGTCGTGGGAATGTTCCAGTTCCCGTTCCGCTTTCTCTCGCTGGGCACGCTGCTGCTCTGCGTCGCTGCGCTGTTTGCCCTGCAGCTGCTGCCGGAGCGCCGCGCCGCGCTGGCCGCCGCGGGGCTTGTCTGCGCCGCGCTGCTGACCGCCAGCATCACCGAGACGAACATCATGAGCGCCCAGGGCGAAAGCTCCTACGCGACCTACAACCAGAACGCCACCATCAACTCCGTCGGCACGGCGGAATACCTCATCGACGGCGCCAGCTCCTATGAAGCCATCTGGGCGCAGCCCAAGCCCGCCAGCGGCGACCTGCACCTTATCAGCTATGAAAAGCGTGAGGGCGTCGCCTATGTCAGCGTCGAGAACGACGGCGGCGAGGCGGCCATCTCGCTGCCCATCTATAACTACGGCAATTATTATGCCGCCGACGAGAGCAACGCGCCGTTTGCCATCACCAGCGGCGAGAATATGCGCATCGTACTGACGATCCCCGCGGGCTACACCGGCACGATCCATGTCCGGTACCACGCCCCGGGGTATTGGCGCGCGTTTGAGGTGCTCTCCGCCGTCAGCCTGCTGGGGGTCATCGGCGCTTTTGCCCGCCGCAAGCGCCGCACCCCTGCCACTGTGTAAACGAGGTCACTACCCATGCCCAATCGCATCAACTATCAGCTTGAAATGGAAAAGGTCCTGCGCACGCTGGGCGGCACCCGCCCGAAGCTGCTGCTGCACGCCTGCTGTGCGCCGTGCTCGAGCGCAACACTGGAGCGCCTGTCCGCGCACTTTGACCTGACCATTCTTTACTACAATCCCAACATCTACCCGCCGGAGGAATACCACCGCCGCGAGGCCGAGCTGGAACGCTTTGTCGAGCAGGCCGGGTATCACTACCCCGTGGTGGAGCTGCCCTACGACCCGCAGGAGTTCTATACCGCCGTGAAGGGGTTGGAAAACGAGCCGGAGAAGGGCGCACGCTGCACGGTCTGCTATCGGCTGCGGCTGGAGCAGGCCGCCCGCTATGCCGCCGACCACGGCTTTGACTGGTACTGCACAACGCTCTCGATTTCCCCGATGAAGGACCCCGTGCGGCTGAACGAGCTTGGCACCGAGCTGGGCAGGCAGTACGGCGTGCCGTTCCTGCCCAGTGAGTTCCGCAAAAAGGACGGCTACAAGCGCAGCTTACAGTTGAGCGCCGAGTACGGCCTGTACCGGCAGGATTACTGCGGGTGCGTGTTCAGCAAGCGGGAGAGGGAAGCCACTGCAAAGTAGGGGCCGGGCATGCCCGGCTCTGCACCTCCCACTGTTGTGCTGTAAATTTTATGCTGCGGGCCGGACATGTCCGGCCCCTACCGTGTTATGAAAGGAGCCCCCTATGACCTTCTATCAAATTGTTTTTCTCTTCTTCGCCTACTCGTTCCTCGGCTGGGTGGGGGAGGTCCTCTTTACCGCCGTCGTGCACCGCAAATATCAGGACCGCGGCGTGCTGAGCGGTCCGCTCTGCCTTCTGTACGGCGTCGGCGGGCTGGTCATCACCTTTGCCCTCGGCGACATCCGTGAGGGCTGGTTCTTCCTGCTTGTATTCAGCGCCGTCTATGCCACGGTCATCGAGTGGATCGGCGGGCACATTCTGGAGTACACGACCCATACCCGATGGTGGGATTACAGCGCCATGCCGTTCAATTTGGACGGCTATGTCTGCCTCGGCGCGTCGCTGACCTGGGGTGCGCTCGGCGTTGTCGTGCTCAAATGGGGCAACCCGCTGCTGCTGGCGCTGTACAGCCTTGTGCCGCACGGCATCTGGGTTGTTGTGCTGCTGGCCGCGCTCGTCGTGTTCTGCGTCGATCTGGTCGGCACGCTGCTGGCCATGGCCGGTCTGCGCTACCGCTGGCCCGCCGCCGAGGCTGTAGAAAACCGTCTGGCAAACCTGACCGTCCGCGGCGGCATGTGGATCCTTGACCACGTCGAGCGCCGTATGGCGAAGGCCCATCCCGCACTGACCTTTGTCCGCCCCAAACGGCAGCAGACCGACACGTTTGCCGCCGGGTGCAGCCCGTATAAAATTATTTTACTGTTCTTCATCGGCGCGTTCCTCGGCGACATCACCGAGACGATCTTCTGCCGCGTCACCGGCGGCGAGTGGATGAGCCGTTCCAGCGTCGTGTGGGGGCCGTTCTCCATCGTGTGGGGCCTGGCCATCGCCATGGTCACCCAGCTGCTCTATCGCTACAAGGACAAGCCCGCCAGCTGGCTGTTCGTCATGGGCACGCTGCTGGGCGGTGCGTATGAGTACCTGTGCAGCGTTTTCACCGAGGTCGTTTTCGGTGCGGTGTTCTGGGACTACAGCGCGATCCCGTTCAACCTGGGCGGGCGCATCAACCTGCTGTACTGCTTCTTCTGGGGCTTTGCGGCGATTGCCTGGTTCAAGGTGCTGTTCCCGCCGATCTCCGCCTGTATCGAGAAGCTGCCGCCCCGCGGCGGCAGAGTGCTGACCTGGGCACTGTGCATCTTTATGGCGGCGGACATTGCCGTCAGCTCCGCCGCGCTTGTGCGGTACAATGACCGCCTGAACGGCGTACCTGCGTCCAACAGCGTCGAGGTCTATCTCGACGAGCACTACGGCAATGACCGGATGTATCAGGTCTACCCCAAGGCCGTGCATACGTCCTAAAGCCTTCCCCCGATGGGGAAGCCTTTTAAAATTCTTTGTATATTCCGCACAGATGTGCTATAATAATTTTGTAGTTAATGTATAAGTTTTGAGGAGGCGATGGGTCGTGAACCGTGCAGATGGAATCGATTGCTACCAGAAAGCCCTTCGACAAGGCCAGCGCGATTACCGCGAGAAGATGAACGCCGGGCAGTCGCCGTTTTTGCCCGTATTGGACGATATTCTGCAAAACGTCCCTGTGGAGAACCAGATCCCGCTCGGCCAGGTAGAGATCCCGCTGGAGCTGCTCGTTGGTACCAAGACCTCGGGCCGCACAGCGGCGTTTGCGTCCAACTTTATGCCGCTGCTCGGTCTCAAGACCGAGTTTGCCACCAAGTGGATCAACCTGTGCGTGTCCCATCTGGATGAGGGCATCCGTGACCCCATCACCTGCTATGAGTATATGGGCCGCTTCTACGTGCAGGAGGGCAATAAGCGCGTCAGCGTGCTGAAGTATTTTGACGCCAGCAGCATCACCGGCAATGTCACCCGCGTCGTGCCGCAGTACAGCGACGACCCCGCTGTGCAGATGTACTACGAGTTCATGCACTTTTACCCGGTCATGCAGAACTATCTGCTGACCTTCACCAAGCCCGGCAGCTATGCCCGCCTGCAAAAGATTTTGGGCAAGGCGCCGGACGAAAAGTGGACTGGCGAGGATCGAACCGAGGTCTTATCGCTGTACAACTGGGTCAAGAAGGCGTTTCTGGCCCACGGCGGCGCACGGCTGCAGTGTACCGTCGGCGACGTGCTGCTGCTTCTGCTGCGCGTCTACACCAAGGAGGAGCTGGCCAATTTAAGCCCCAGCGAGTTGAGCGAAAAGCTCGACGCCCTGTGGGACGATGTGCTGGCCCTGCAGAAATCGGACCCCGTGCAGGTCAGCGACAAGCCCGCCGCCCCGAAGCAGACCGGCCTGCTGGATTTTATCCTGCCCGGCAAGCACACCGCGCCCAGCCATTTGAAGGTTGCCTTTGTGCATGAGCGCACCCCCGGCACCAGCTCCTGGACAAGCCAGCATGAGTTTGGCCGCACCCAGCTGGACACTGTGTTTGAGGGCAAGGTCGAGACGGCAGCCTACTTCAACGCCGTCCCGGGCAAGAACGCCGATGCCCTTGTCGAGCAGGCCATCACCGACGGTGCGGATGTCGTCTTTACGACCAGCCCCAAGCTGGTAGGCGCGTCCCTGCGCGCCGCCGTCCGGCACCCGCAGGTACACATCCTGAACTGCTCGATGGAGATGCCCTACGCCAGCATCCGCACCTACTACACCCGCGTGTATGAGGCCAAGTTCATCACCGGCGCGATTGCCGGTGCCATGGCGGGCGGGGACCGCATCGGCTATGTGGCCGACTACCCCAGCTTCGGCGTGCCTGCCAACATCAACGCATTCGCGCTCGGCGCGCGGATGGCGAACCCCAACGTCCGCATCGACCTGCAATGGACCTGTCTGCCCGACCAGATTGACCCGCTGCACGTCTTTACCCAGAAGGGCATCACGGTCATCTCGGGCCGCGACGCACCGATGCCGAACCGCCCGCAGCGGGAGTTCGGCACGTTTCTGGTGCGCCCGGGCGGCGTGCTGCAGGACCTGGCCACGCCGTTCTGGCACTGGGGCCAGTTCTATGAGAACGTCATCCGCACCGTTTTGAACGGCGGCTGGGTGCGGGACAAGTCCGGCACCGATGGCCGCGCCGTCAACTACTGGTGGGGCATGAACAGCGGCGTCATGGACGTGCTGCTCAGCCGCGAGCTGCCGCCCGATGTGACCCATCTGGCGCAGATTCTGCGCACCGGCGTCACCTCCGGCATGATCGACCCGTTCCACTGCCGGATCACCGGGCAGGACGGCAGCGTCAAGAACAGCGGACGCCACGGGCTGGACCTAGAGCAGATCGCCCACATGGACTGGCTGTGTGACGCCGTTGACGGCCACATCCCCGAATATGACGAGCTGGCCGAGGTCTCGAAGCCGATGTACCGGATGCAGGGCATCCACCGCGATCTTCTTCCTGTCGAGAAGGAGGCCGAGCTATGAAGATCCTGGCCGTTGCGGACGAGGAGTGCAAGGCCCTCTGGGACTACTTCACCCCCGACAAGCTCGAGGGCGTCGAACTCATCATTGCCTGCGGCGATTTGAGCCGCCATTATCTGGAATACCTTGCCACCATGGCGCCCGTGCCGCTTTTGTACGTACACGGCAACCATGACGAGAGCTACGACACCCGCCCGCCGCAGGGCGTCATCTGCCTGGATGACGACGTGTACGTACACAACGGCCTGCGCATCGCCGGGCTGGGCGGCAGCTGCCGCTACCGCACCGGCGCCTGGCAGTTTACCGAGGCCGAGATGAAAAAGCGCATCAACCATCTGCGCGGCAAGATCGACCGCCATGGCGGCATTGACATACTGGTCACCCACGCGCCGCTGCACGGCTACGGCGATATGACCGACCTGCCGCACCGCGGCTTCACAGCGTTTTCGGTCCTGCTGGACCGCTACCATCCGCAGCTGATGCTGCACGGGCACATCCATCTGAACTACGGCTGCTCCATCCCGCGGGAGCAACAGTACGGCGCGACCCGCATCGTCAATTGCTATGAGCGCGTCTATCTTGATGCCGAACCGCCCGCCGTCAAGCCCCGCCCGCGGCTGTTTGCTTCGCTGCTGGGACGGAATGCCCTGTAGGGGCGAGGCATGCCTCGCCCTCGGCCTTCCCGTGGGCATTCTTCCGCCTTTCACGCTGAGGGCCGGACACGTCCGGCCCCTACCAAGCGGCACGGCTAACTTCATCAAACAAGGAGAACTATTCCCATGACAAAAATCGCAGTATTCGGTGCAGGCACCTGGGGCATTGCGCTGGCGCGGCTGCTGGCCGCCAACGGGCGCGACGTCACCGTATGGAGCGCCATCCCCGCCGAGCTGAAGTCTTTAAGCACCACGCACCGCCACCCCAACCTGCCCGGTATGGAGCTGCCCGCCGCAATGCACTACACCGCCGACATTGCCGAGGCCTGCACGGGCCGCGACATCCTGCTCTTTGCCGTACCGTCCCCGTTTGTGCGTGCCACCGCAAAAAAAGCCGCGCCGCACATCCCGGAGGGCCAGCTGATCGTTGACGTCGCCAAGGGCGTCGAGGACAAGACCCTGATGACGATGAGTGAGATCATCGAGGATGAGCTTGCCAAGGCCGGGCGCAAAGCGCGCGTTGTGGCACTGTCCGGCCCGACCCACGCCGAGGAGGTCGCCCGCGACATGCCCACCGCCATCGTGGCCGCCAGTGCCGACGAGGACGCCGCCAAAACCGTGCAGAAGGTCTTTACCACACCGGCCTTCCGCGTCTACACCAACGATGACCGCCGCGGCACCGAGCTGGGCGGTGCGGTCAAGAACGTCATTGCGCTGGCTGTCGGCATTGCGCTGGGCCTGGGCTACGGTGACAACGCCAAGGCCGCGCTCATCACCCGCGGCAACGCCGAGCTGTCCCGACTGGGCATCGCCATGGGCTGCAAGGCCGAGACCTTTGCGGGCCTGTCCGGTATGGGCCCGGGGGCTGGCAGAGATGGCCCGGCTGGGGGTGGCCCTGGGCGGACGGAAGGACACCTTCACCGGTCTGGCCGGGGTGGGCGACCTGATCGTCACCTGCACGAGTATGCACAGCCGCAACCTGCACGCCGGTATGCTGATTGGCCGCGGCAAGTCGGTGGAGGAGGCCAAGACCGAGGTCGGCCAGGTCGTTGAGGGCATCAACGCACTGCCCGCCGCCTGCCGCCTGGCCAAGCAGTATAAGGTCGAAATGCCCATCGTCCAGGCCGTGGAGGCCATTCTGGACGGCAAGCTCGAGGCCCGCAGCGCGCTGATGGCGCTGATGGGCCGCAGCCTCAAGCGCGAATAAGGAGCACCGCCATGGCACAAATCAAGGCCGCATTTTTTGATATTGACGGCACGCTGCTTCCGTTCCGCGCCAAGGCCCTGCCGGAATCCACCGTGCAGGCGCTGGCCGCACTGCGAGAAAACGGCGTCAAAACGTTTATTGCCACAGGCCGCCCGCCGGTGCACCTGCCGTACCTGCACGCGCTGGACGGCATCCCGTTTGACGGCTATGTGACGATGAACGGCCAATACTGCTATCTGGCCGACGGCGAGCTGCTGTACACCAAGTACATCCCGGCGGCATCGCTGCAAACGCTGCTGCCGTACATTGAAAAAGAACAGTTGTCCGTCGGTTTTGTAGGAAAGGACTTCTGCCGGTTCAACCTTATCAACGATTTGAGCCGCGACTTTGCCAAAAAGCTGGAGCTGGGGGCCGGGGATGTTGCCGCGCTGATCCAGCACGAGGATATTTACCAGCTTAGCGCGTTCCTGCCGCCGGAGAAGGAGGCCGAGTTCCTGCGCCGCTGCCCCGGCTGCCTGGCTGTGCGCTGGGAGGATGATTTTTGCGATATCCTGCCCGCGGGCGGCGGCAAGCCCAACGGCCTAGCCCACACGCTGGCCCATCTGGGCCTGACGCGGGAGCAATCCATCGCCTTTGGCGACGGCGGCAACGACGTAACGATGCTGGAATATGCCGGGATCGGCGTCGCCATGGGCAACGCCTGCGATGCCGCCAAGGCCGCCGCGGATTATGTCACCGACGACATTACCGCAGACGGCCTTGCAAAGGCACTGGCGCATTTTGGGCTGATTTGAATAAATTGTCTCCCCCCCCCCAGAGGGAGACGCCCCGCAGGGGCCGCATATATGCGGCCCGCAGCTGTACGGCAGATGACCTCTTGCGGGAAAGCCGTGGGCCGGGCATGCCCGGCCCCTACCGCTATCTATAAAGCAAGCCCCTGACCATCACTCGGTCAGGGGCTGTTTCCTTTACACTTTTTTCCGCACAAACGCCTTTGCCGCAACCACACACGCGGCGTAGACCACGCCCGCAATAGCCCAGATGAACCAGCTGTACTGCGGCTGGCCGTTGCCGTTGGGGCCGAAGGTGTACCACAGGAAGATGGCAACCACCACCAACCAGTAGGCCGCGGTCAGCGCGGTCAGCCGCCCTTTCACGGCCTTGTGCCCACGGGTAAAGTCCCCGTCCTCCAGCAGCCGATCCATGGCGTCCTGCACCGTGCCCACCCGCACAAAGGCGTACACACCGCAGGCGACCAGCACCAACAGCAGACAGATGGACATCGACATCAAAAACGACACACCGACCATCACAGCCGCAAACAGGGGCACCGCCGCCAGGATGCAGAGCGCCGCACCAATGCGGTTGGCCCGGTCATACTCCGGCGCAAAGACGGCGCGGCGCTCCCGCACCAGCGTTGTCACGCCGTGCTCGGTCTCGATGGGCTCCTTTTCCAGAAACTCATATTCCCGCACCGCCGCGCCGCACTGCATAAACAGCACAACGGCCACAGCCACCAGCACCAGCAGCGCGATCATCCCCAAGCCGCCCGCCAGATTGTCGTCCAAACCAAGCAGCCCGAGCTCCCTCACCGTACCCAGCGCCAGCAGCGGAATGGGACTGACGATGCAGAGCGCCGTCGCCAGCGCCATCTGCGGCGCGTTGACCTGTGCCTTGGTCAGGTAATCCTCCGCCTGCGCCAGCGTCACCCGGGGCAGGGGAGAGGGCGTCTGTGCCGCGGCGGCAGGCTGCGTGTCGTCCTGCGTGTCTTTTAAAAGGCAGTCCGTCGTCACACTGAACAAACTGCTCAACTGTAAAATTTTGTCAATGTCGGGCATCGACTGTGCGCTCTCCCACTTGGAGACCGACTGGCGGCTGACGTTCAGCCGCTCGGCCAGCTCCTCCTGCGACCAGCCCGCCTTTTTGCGCAGAGCAATGAGCTTATCGGAAAATGTCATGGTGTGCCTCCTCCTTGGCAGCCCTATGGCAATCGTAGGGGCGCATTCTATATGCGCCCGTCAACGGCTGCCGGCCTTGCGGGCAGATGTGGAATCCGCCCCTACGGGTTTTCGGAAATTTTCTGACCTTATCTTACCAAATTCCCCGGTTGCGCACCATACAGTTACCCCATCAATCTGTCAACCGTGGGTTGCGTTTGCGGGCAGACGCCAGTCGATTTCCGCTGCACCGTTGTTTTTTAAAAACGCATTCACCTTGCCGAACCGAAGAACCCGCGGTAGGCCGACAGCGGGCTGGGGTGGGCGGATTCCAGCACCAGCACCGGGCGATGGGCGGCAGCCCTGTTGAAAATCGGCGCGTACTTCTGCGCGGGCTTGCCCCACAGCACGGCAGCCAGCGGGGCGGTGCCGTGGGCGGCGGCGTATTCCAGCGCGGCACGGGTAAACATCTCCCACCCGCGGCCCGCATGGGCGTTGGCCGCGCCCTGCTCCACGGTCAGCACCGTGTTCAGCAGCAGCACACCCTGTCGCGCCCACAGCGTCAGGTCGGTGTGTGCGGCACAGCCGGGGCCAAGCTCGGCCTCCAGCTCCTTAAAAATGTTGCGCAGGCTCGGCGGAGCCTTGCAGCCGTCCGGCACCGAGAAGGACAGCCCCATGGCCTGACCCGGCTCATGGTAGGGGTCCTGCCCCAGAATGACGACCCGCACCGCCGACACCGGGCAGGCGCGGAACGCGGCGAAGATGTTCTCCGCCGCGGGGTAGACGGTTTTTTCCGCCGCAGCCGCCGTCACAAAGGCGTCCAGCTCCGCAAAGTACGGCTTTGCGCGCTCCTGCGCAAAAAACAGCTGCCAGTCGGTGCCGGATAATTTGTCGAGTTCAGTGGTCAAAAGCATAGTGGATCTCCTCGGTAGCTTTGTAGGACCCGCTCGTGTAAAACAGTCGGCCTTTCACGGGAAAACTGCGGG
>OHYF01000916.1_pt1 | contig 13220 bp, 10 predicted proteins | sample 1580111 | NCBI WGS metagenome assembly OHYF01 (sample SAMEA3882530, study PRJEB24775) | human gut metagenome | biome: human-associated habitat; feature: intestine environment; material: feces | place: Netherlands | collected 2009/2010
CGTCCATCCGCGAAAAGCTGCTCCGCCGCGGCCTGCCGCAAAACGCGCAGGGCGCGGCCAGCCTGCACGACGTCGCCGGTCTGCGCGTCGTGCTCTCCAGCGTGGAGGCCGTGTATCATTTTGCGGATATCCTGCGCGCATCGACCGCGTGGCAGTTTGTCTGCGCGCGGGATTACATCGCCGCGCCGAAGAAGAGCGGCTATCGCGGCCTGCATCTGGTAATGCTCGTGCCCGTCTGCTTAAACGGCCAGAATGCCTCCGTTCCGGTCGAGATTCAGCTCCGAACGCCCGCGATGGATATGTGGGCCTGCGTCGAGCACGATCTATGCTATAAGCCCGTGAAAGAGGCGTAAATCGGTAAAGACTTTTTGTTCTGTTTTCTATTTCCCAGCAAATTTCATTTATGCAGACAATTTTCAATACAACAAAACCCGCTATCAGCTGTAATGCCGAAAGCGGGTTTTATTTGTATCATTATTCGTGAAATACCTTGTTTTTTCGGAGCTGACATTGATCAAAGACAGGTTTTTCCGCTTTGGAAAAACACCTCAACGTTCCATCGAATCACATACGATTTTTTCTTCAAATCTATTGAACCATTCACCGCACTGGGATGTCTCTAGTTTTTGTCCACTTTTTCAAATTTGCTCATTCATAGTTATTGACATCAACGCTATCAACAACACACTTACCTGTACCGCCGGTCCAACTTGGTTTGGTTTTGATACGAATATCAACCGACCTAGTGGTACTCTTGATCTCGAATTGCATACCACTTATTCCACGTGTTGCAGACGTGCTCATACCTAGCATGCGGACAGAGCTTTCGGTGCTTACAGAATGAGTGCCCACGGGAAGTGTTATATCAAGATATGCACCAGACTTTAGCTCACCAACAATTGAACCATCAATGTATACAACGCATTGAACGGCTATATAAATGGTGCTTCCGCGTTCAATGTGGACAGGTATCATTTTTTGTGGAACAGGACTTCCACAATTGGGGCAAGCAATAGCTTTGTCGGAAATTTCACGACCACACTCAGGACATTTAATTAGTGCCATAGTAACCTCCTAAGTAGAACTTTTACATATAACAATAATTGAGCATTGAACAAGTGCCGAAAATTACATAAAATGGGTAACGTCGGGCTACCGACCCGACAAGTTCCCATAGAAACGCAGAGCATTTCTTGTGATTTTTAGTGACAATCTTCCTGCAATCCCGCACAGTATTCGACATCAAGCATTGATTTCTCTTTTGGTTTTACAAGTTTTAATTCGTAACTACCATTGATTTCACTTTAGAAATGCACCACAAATAATGTCATTATAATCCCTTCATTTTTCACTCTTTCAGCAATGTTGCTTGTGAATATCTTACATAGCTATATCCTGATGGATAATCATCTTTAGGTATGTATGCAGAACAATAAACTTTTTCACCGCTCGACACAGCCGGTAAACACATCAATTGACTATACATTAGGTTACCGCTTTCACCATAAAAAATAACGTAAAAATATCCAGAAACTGTAAAACTATTATTATTTTGTACTTCACAAGCCATCTTTCTACCGATCGAGTCCATACTTACAGAAAAATTCGACATTCTCAGATTATTAAAAATCGTCGAAGCATTTACAGAGTTATTCGAAGAAGAATATGTGTTGGTATAATCATCGGTACTTCCTCTGTTTGAATTTAAATTTCCCACTTTGGTGAAAAATGAAAGGGATATAATAGCAGCAATGCAAATAAACAACAAAATAGGTCTTTGGGTGATGTAATCTACTACTCGCTTAAACAATTGTCTGTTGTTTTGTTGTGAAAAGACATAACCGCATCCCGGACATTGAGGTGCTGAATCAGAAACTTGTCTGCCACATTCAGGACAGTTAATAAGTGCCATTTGTTATTTTCCCTTCGTTTTTGAGTTTCTTTAACCCTTTGTACAAACCGACGCCACCAACAATTGATAAAATTACAGTGTATGTGCTATGTAATGCTACATATTTTACAGCTTCTTCATACATTTCTTTCCAACGTGATGCAAGACAAGCATAATTAGCTCCCAAGAAACCAGTACTACGTGATATCGTTTCGTCGTATTGTTCGGCATAATAAGATATATTACTTATGTAATTCAAAAATTCATTTTGGGTAACAAATAAAATAGCAACGATAATAAGAAACACACTAATACCGATTTCAATATAAGCTTTTCGTAATGTTTGTTTATTAGGGCGTGATCCGTTTAATCTAAACCCACAGTTTGAACAACATTGTGCTGTAGACGACAATTCTTGTCCGCATTCCGGGCATTTGCTCATCTGTACTATTCCTCCAACCTGTTTCTTGTCAGCCATTATTAAAAATGTGCAAAATGTTTACAAGACATATTCCATGCACATTTTCCTGCAACAACATTTTCAGCAAACAAAAAGATTTTCTCCTTCAATTTTCTATGTTCTTTCAAAACAAAAGCTGCATTTTTGAGCTAATGGATGTTCACTACTGGGATAATTCAAAGCATCTTCCAACGAATCAAAGTACTGCATATATTCTTTTCTCATAATTTTAATTCTGCAACTTCCTTTAACATTTTCCAAATCGTGAGTTTTCTTCGAATTCGTATTAAGCAAATACCTCTTTTTAGTCTTATCCGGGTTTCCCCCCTCTTGATAATCTTTCATTTTCCTTGTCCTCTTTTCTTTTACTGATTGAACTTCATGTTTTCCGTCCAGACCTATTCCTCCATCCCCTCCTCTTTGTAGATTTATTATCTACAATTATAGCATCGAATAGGTAATTTGTCTACTTTTGGATAAAAATAATTTTTTAATCTATAATTCATTCATAATCAGAAGAAAATGGGGGGATGGTTTTGATCGGTGAACGCCTTTATGATTTGCGCAAAGATGCAGGTATGACACAGGACGAATTGGCCGAGCTGTTAAAAATCAGCAAACACTCTATTTCTGCTTATGAGCGAGATAAAAATGAACCACCCGATTCCATAAAAATCGCCATTGCGCGCCTTTTTAACGTTTCTGTTGATTACCTTGTTGGATTAAGTGATATCCCTACTCCTGCAAATTCAAGCCGCGTTCTTCCCCTGCCTTCCAACTTTCCATCCGACTTATTGCCAGAATTAAAAGATTACGCGGATTTTCTTTCCTATAAAGCCACATTACACACAAAAAACAAGAACAGCACAAGCCCTGACTCTAAGAAAAAAGAGTGAACCACTTCATCCAAAAGGATGCTGCGTTCACTCATTTTTGTAAAAAAGCATAAAAAGACGCTGCCGTGGATGAATCCCATCTGCAACAGCGCCTATTTCATATGTTCAATCCATTTTTATCTGACAATGAAAAAGTATCCGGCCAGCGCCAAAATCGCCAGCATGACGAGGCAGACCGGAACAATGGTAATCAGGGCGGCGATCAGCATCGCCAGCCCGTCGCCCCTTTCCATCTCGTCGCAGGGCGCGCGGTCATCCGGCCGCCCGCCCATTCTTTCCTTTTGCAGCTTGCGGAAGCGGTCGTACCGCCCCTTAAACGGCATCCCCATGGCTTATTCCTTCTCGGAAAGCGGATGGTGGCAGGCGACGAAGTGACCCGGCGCCATTTCCTTCCACTCCGGCACGGCATGCTTGCATATTTCCGTGCAGTGCGCGCAGCGCGTGTGGAATTTGCAGCCCTGCGGCGGGTTGACCGGGCTGGGAATATCGCCTTCCAGAATCCGCAGCTCGCGGTTCTCCTCCACGTCCGTGGTCGGAATCGCGGCCATCAGCGCCTCGGTGTACGGGTGCAGCGGATGGTCAAACAGCTCCTGCGTGTTCGCCAGCTCGACCATGTTGCCCAGATACATCACGCCGATGCGATCGGAGATGTATTTGACGACGGAGAGATCGTGCGTGATGAACAGGTAGGTCAGGTTGCTCTGTTCCTTCAAATCGGCCAGAAGGTTGATGATCTGACTTTGGATGGACACGTCCAGCGCGGAAACCGCCTCGTCGCAAACGACGAATTTCGGCTTCACCGCCAGGCTTCGGGCAATGCCGATGCGCTGGCGCTGGCCGCCGGAGAACTGGTGCGGGAAGCGATGCAGGAAGTAGCTCGCCAAGCCCGCGTCTTCCATCGTCTTGATGATGTATTCCTGCATGCGCTCGTCGTTCTTCTTGAAGAAGCCGTGCGCCAGCAGACCCTCGCCGATGATGTTGCCCACCGTCATGCGCGGGTTCAGGCTGGAATACGGATCCTGGAAGATGAGCTGCAGGTCGCGGCGGAGCTGGCGGATCTCGTCGTATTCAAGGCGCGCAAGGTCGATGCCCTCGTCGCGCAGCGCCTCGTAGCGCGCAAATTCCGCGTCGTCCGCGTACTGCGCCCGCTGGGCGTCGAGCTGCCGGCGGACGTCGCCGATCCGGCGCGCAAGCTCGGCGAGCTTTTCGTCGATCTTCGCGAGGCTGGCGCGCAGCTTGGCCTCCTTGCTCTTGAGGCCGCTCGTGTTCTTGCCGTTCTCCTCGGCCTTCTTGATGTCAAAGAGCAGGTCGTCCAGATCGAGCTGCACCGCGCCGCGGCGGTTCATCTCCTTCACGCGCTCCTTGGAAATGCGGTATTCCTCCAGGAACAGCTTCTGCACCGCCTGAATGTCCTTCACGCAGACAAAGCCGCCGATCAGGTTCGCCATATCCAGCAGCGCGTCGTTCTCATCCTTGACCGCCTTATCCAGCTCGTTGTGCTTCTTGTACTTCGCCTCGCCGTCCGGCAGCGCGTCGTATTCCTTCTGCACATTGGCCAGATGCTTTTTCAGCTCGTGCCACTTTTCGCGGCGCTTTTCGAGCGTTTGCAGCGTCTTTTTGACGTAAACCGGCGCGAGATCGTCCAGCGTGCGGCCGTAGTACATCGTCCGGCCGTCCGTCTGGCGGTAGAGCTGGAGCAGCGTGCGGCCCAGCGTGGACTTGCCGCAGCCGCTCTCGCCGACCAGACCGAAGGTCTCGCCCTCGTAGATATCCAGCGTAATGCCGTCGTTGGCCTTGACGTAAAGGCCCTTCTTCTTCAGCGGGAAGTATTGCTTGAGGTTGCTGACGCGAAGCAGCACCTTCTTCCCCTCGTTATTTGAGGTTTGCACGGCGCTCCTCCTTTCTGGGGTAGAAGCAGCGCACCTGCTGCTCCTCCGTCACGTTCACCAGCTCCGGCTCTTCCTCGAGGCAGCGCTGCTGGCAGTATTTGCAGCGGGGCGCGAATTTGCAGCCCTTCGGCAGATTGAGCGGGTGCGGCACCGAGCCGGGGATGGATTCAAGCCGCACACCGGCGGGCGTATCCAGCCTCGGGATGGAGACCATCAGCCCCTCGGTATACGGATGGGAAAACTCGCAATCGGTGAAGAGTGTCTTCGCCGGAGCCATTTCCACCACCTGACCGCAGTACATAACGGCCACGTCGTCCGCCATCTGCGCGATAACGCCGAGGTCGTGGGTGATGAAGAGGATGGACGTGCCGTGCTCGCGCTTCAGGTCGTTCATCAGCTTCAAAATCTGCGCCTGAATCGTCACGTCCAGCGCCGTGGTCGGCTCGTCGGCGATCAGCAGCTTCGGCTTGCAGGCCAGCGCCATGGCGATCATCACGCGCTGACGCATGCCGCCGGAGAGCTGGTGCGGGTATTGCTTGGCCACGACCTCCGGGTTCGGAATCTTGACGTCGGCCAGCATTTCGACAACCTTCTTGCGCGCCTCTTCTTTGCTCAGCCCCTGATGGATGATGAACGGCTCGGAAACCTGACGCTCGATGGTGAACACCGGGTTGAGGCTGGTCATCGGCTCCTGGAAGATGACGGAAATCGCGTTGCCGCGGATTTTCTGCATTTCGGAAAGGGGCATCTTCGTCAGATCCTTTCCGTCGAACATGATGCTGCCCCCGGCGATATAGCCGTTGCCATCCAGAAGCTGGAGCATGCTCATCGCGGAGACGCTCTTGCCCGAGCCGGATTCGCCGACCACGCCGAGCGTTCTGCCCGCTTCCACCTTGTAGGATACGCCGTTCACCGCCTTGACGACGCCGCGCTTGGTGGTGAAGAATGTTTTCAGATCGTGCATTTCAAGCAGTGCCATAAATTCTTCCCCTCCTTCTTATCGTTCGAGCGCCTTCGGGTCCAGCGCGTCGCGCAGGCCGTCGCCGATCAGGTTGATGCAAATGGTGCAGATGCCGAAAATCACAGCCGGGAACACCCACTGCCACCAGTACTGCTGGATGACGATGGAGTTGTTCGCGCCGTTGAGCAGGTTGCCCCACGTCGGGGTCGGCAGCGGAATACCGAAGCCGAGGTAGGACAGCGTGGATTCGGTCAGCATGCAGGTCGCGAAATCCAGCGTCATGGAGACGATCAGCAGGCTGACGACGTTGGGCAGGATGTGGCGGAACACGATCGTGTGCTCGCGAATACCCATCGCCTTCGCCGCCGTGACGTATTCCATCTCGCGCTGCGCCAGAATCTGCGCGCGCACGAGGCGGCAGGTCGGCACCCAGCTCAGCACGCCGAGCACGACCATAATCAGGTACATGCGCTGCGTCGGATCGAGCTTCGTGCCGATGACGGCGGAGAGGATCATCGCGAACGGGATGAACGGCAGGCCGCCGACGATCTCCGCGATACGCATGATGAGGATATCAATCCGGCCGCCGAAGTAACCGGCGACGCCGCCGAAGATGATGCCCAGAATCGTCGCGATGACGACGGAAATCGCGCCGACGGTCATCGTCACCTGACCGCCGTTGACGATACGGGTCAGCATGTCGCGGCCGAGGCTGTCCGTGCCGAGCACAAAGCCCTTGAGCCCCCACGTGTACATCGTGCCGTCGCTGGCCAGCGCGTAGTTCTGGTAGCTGGAAACGAAGATTTTTTCGATGTTGTCCGCGCTCTGCGCCTTGGCAGGCACGTCAATCTGGCCGTATTTGTTGTTGCCCCAGGAAACCAGATCGCCGTTTTCCAGCAGCGCGGTGTAGTGATAGCGGCCGCCGTAGAGGTGAACGATCTTGGATTCAAGCGCCGGCACATTGGCCTCGCCCTTCACGGCGTTGCCCCAGACATAGACCTCGCCGTCCTCGGTCACGGCCGCGACGGATTTGCTCGTGGAAGCGATATCCACGACGGTCTTGCCCTTCAGCCCCGCCGGAATCTTGGCGAACGGGGAGGTTTTATCCTTGTTGCCGGTGTAGGCCACCGTGCCGTCGGTCATCAGGGCGATATACTCGTTATCCGTCAGCGCGACCTTGGCGACCTTGCCCTGATACTTGCTGCGGATCTTGATATCGGCCATGTTGCCGTTGCCCCAGAGGTAGAGATTGCCGTCCGAGCAGACGATGGCGGAGAACTGGTTGCCCGCTTCGAGCTGCACCACGTCCCAATCCGCGCCGCCGGCCTTCATGGCCTTCTTCATATCGTTGGAGAATTTATCCTGCTGAAGGCGCGTGTTGCCCCAGACGTAGACCTCGCCGTCCGTGTCCACCGCGACGACGTGATCCGTACCGGCGGCAATCTGCACCAGATCGGCGCTCTTGATCTCGTCCGGGATGTTCGCCACGTCGATTTTATCGGTGATGCGGGTGTGTCCCCAAGTATACAGCTCGCCCTTGTTGTCAATGCCGACGCCGTAGGTGTTGCCGGAGGAGATGTCCTTCACGCCGTTATCCAGCAGCGCCTTCGGCACCTGCATCATGTTGCTTGAGGGCGGCAGGTTGGTCAGCGTGCTGTCCTGCTCGGAGAGATCGAGCACCCAGATGTGCGGGCCGACCATCACGAATACGAAAATCGCGAGGAACACGATCAGGCCGAACATGGCCAGCGGGCGATGGGTGAAGTTGCTCACCATCGCGCGCATCGGGGTCTGAATCTTCTCCTCTTCCTCGGTGGAAAGCTCGGGCCGCTCGTGCAGGAAGCAGCGCTTGAACCAGCGCACGAGGAAGAATTCTTTTTTCTTGTTGCTCATCGTTCTTCCTCCTTACTTGTCCACACGCACGCGCGGATCGACCAGACCGTAGCTGATATCCATCAGCAGCGAGCCGATCAGGGCGACGATGGTATAGAACATCTGAATCGCGAGCACCAGCTCAAAGTCCAGGTTGCTCAGGCCCGCCCAATAGAGCTTGCCCATGCCGTTCAGCGAGAACGTGTTCTCGATGATGACCGAGCCGGAGAAAATGCTGATGAACCAGCCGATGATCGAGGTGATGATCGGCAGCAGCGCGTTGCGCCACGCATGGGAATAGATGACGACCTTTTCCTTGAGACCCTTGGCGCGCGCGGTGCGGATGTAATCCATGCTCAGCGCGTCGATCATCGCGCTGCGGACGTAGCGGGTCATGCCGCCCAGCGACGCGAAGGTCATAACGATGACCGGCAGGGTGATGTGGTAGAGCATGTCGATGAACTCGTCCCACTTGGTCGCGTAAATCGCGCCCGCGGTCTTCGTGCCGGAAATCGGGAAGATGCGCCAGAGCACGCAGAAGAAGAACATGAAAATCAGGGCGATGATGTAAATCGGCAGGCTGTAGCCGAGCATCGTCACCACCTGAACAGTGTTATCCACCTTTTTGCCCTTGTGAACCGCGCAGAAAATGCCCAGCGGAATCGTGATCGCCAGCGCCAGAATCGTTGAGAAGATGTTGATGAAGATCGTGTTCTTCATCGGGTCAACGATCACCTCGGTCACGTCCTTCTTGTAGAACTGGGAATAGCCGAAGTTGCCCTGAAGCAGGCCGTTGAAGCCGTTGTTGTCGCCAACATCCGGCCAAAGCCCCATCCAGCGCATGTAGCGAATGACCAGCGGATCGTCAAGACCCATCTTCGCGCGCAGCTCCTGATACAACTGCTCATACTCCGCCGGTTTGAGGCTCTGCTTCTGGGCTTCCAGCTCAGCGCGCGCCGGGTCCGTCGGGATCAGGTTGTACAGCGAATACATTAAAAACGAAACGATGAGAAACACAAGCGCCATGTATCCGATACGCTTGGCAACATATTTGCCCATCTCATCCATCCTCTCTATGGTGTTCTTTCTTTTTCTTTCTCTCTCTCTTGTGGTGCGGCTCATACCGCCATGCACGGGCACGACCGCTCGGCCTGCCCGCGACATCTATATTTTCATCCGCAGGACAAGTGCTTTGCCCTTGAATCATCCCGCCTTTGTGTGTTCAAGGGCAGGGCGCTTGTCCTTCAAAAGGACGTTTCATTCAAAATCAAAAAAGTAGGGAAAAAAGGGGCGGGCAGAACGCCCGCCCCCAATTCTGTGATCGGAACTGAGCAAAAATTACTCGGCAACGGTCGCGTAGAGAATCGCCTGCTGGAACTCCCAGAAGGAATCCTGCGTGTAGTTCTCAAGCCAATCCGGATAGACGGTGATGTAGATGTTGGAGTAGAGCGGGATCTGCGGGAGCAGCTCGTTCCACAGCATCTGGAAGCCCTTCCAGTAGGTCATGTACAGCTGCGTGTTGCTGGAATCCACGCCGTAAACCATGTTCATGGTGAGCGCGTCCATCGCCTCGTTGTACAGACGGTTGAGGTTGTAGCCCTGCGCGACCATGTCCGGGTCGAGCGTCCACTCGTAGGACTGGTCGTAGGCCGGGTTGAAGTTGCTGGCCAGGTTGAACATGCCGTAGGTCGGAACGGCGTACTTGTCGCCCTGAGAAGCGTCGCGATAGTAGTAGTTGAGCAGCTCGGTGAAGGTCATCACGTTCTGGTTGATCTTCATGCCGGCCTCAGCGGTCTGCGTGCCCTGCGCAAGCATGACGTTGAGCAGCTCGGAAACCGGGTTGTTCTCGGAAGAGGACCACTCGATGATCAGCGGCATCAGGATGGTGCCGTCGGCGAGGGTGACGTTGTGCGCGTAGGTGCCCGCCTCGACCTCGGTGACCTTCTTGTAGCGGATTTCGCCGGAGCCATCGACATAGTCGCTGCCGTCGGCGTTGTAGACCCAGCCGTCAGCCTTCAGCTCTTCGACGGCCGCTTCCGGATCGTAGGAATACGGATTGAGGGTCATCTCCAGCCACTCTTCGGCCTCCTGATACTGCCACAGGCCGGTGCCGTACATGCCGTTGACGACGCCGCCCCAGCCCTGGCAGAAGGTGTTCGCAAACTCGTTGCGATCCAGCAGCAGGGCAACCGCGTGACGGACAGCCTCGAACTGGGTCGGGCCGAAGTCGCACTGGAAGTTCAGCATGCCGTAGCCGGCACGGTCGAACTGCACGTAGTCAAAGCCGCCCTCGGCGATGATGTCCAGCGCCGTGTTGATCTGGTTGCCGTCGGTCACGGTGTCGTAGAAGTTGAAGGCGCCGGTCTTGAGCGCGTCGGCCCAGGTCGCGTCTTCGGTCTTGGTGACGACGATCTTCTCGATGCTCGGCTTCTGGCCTTCGAAGTTGCCCGCGTAGTTCGGGTTGATGGTCAAGGTCGCCTGCAGGGAGCCCTTGTCGAACGCGACAAGGTTGTACGGGCCGGCGGAAACGCGGTCCTCACCGGCGTTGAAGCGGGCGTACTCGAGCTGCTTCTCGATGCCTTCCTTGGTGAAGTCGCCGGCGATGTAGCAGCCCTCGCCGTCGTCCTTCAGCTCAACGCCCTCGCCCAGCCAGTACTTGAGGGAGAACGGCTTGAGGGCGATGTAGTTGAGGTCATAGTAATACGGGATCTTTTCCGCGAGGATGGTCACGGAGAAGGTGTAATCGTCGATCAGGCGAATGCCGGAAACCGCGGTCGCCGTGCCGTCATAGTAGTCCTTGCCGCCGACATAGGTCAGGTGGCCGGTCAGCTTCGCGCCGGTATCCATCGCGACCTTGGAGCAGGCGAAGACCTCGGCCCACAGGAAGTCGGCCGCCTTGATCTCTTCGCCATTGTTGTAGGTCAGACCCTCGTTGATGGTGACGGTGAACGTCTTGCTGCCATCCGGGTTGACGACGGACTCGATGTTCTTGGCGATGGTCGGGTTCACGACATACTCGCCGCCCTGATTGGTGACGGTGACGCCGTAATCGTTGGTCAGATCACGGATCATCTTGTCGGTCGCGTTGTTCGTCCACCAGGAGCTGGGGGCAAAGTCGCCGCCGATTTCGGTGGAAGAACCATACACGATGGTTCCCTTCTCAGACGTGCCCTCGGCAAACGCCATCGCGCCCGCAGAAACGAGCATGGCCGCCGCCAGAAGCATGGAAAGAAGCTTCTTCATGGATACATCCTCCCAGATAATAAATTATATTTCGTCCGCAGCACGTTCTGCGTCAAAATATCGCGTTCCGATCCGACTCTTCAGACAGAGCTGGATAAACAATATTACTATACACTGTTTTTTCTTTTCTGTCAATCACGCCGACGGTTTTTTGTCTGCTTTTGCATTCATATTTTTACCCGTTTAGCCTGCCGAGTTCCAGAATTTTGCACCAAGTCTCCTCCGTGACTGGAATTCCGTTCTCGCGGTTCTTCGCGCGCGTTCTGTCAAGCCCCTCGCCCGGCGCGTGTACGCCGCAGCCGCCCTCGATGGGCGGCAGGCTGTGCAGGAAGGCGATGGTCTCCTCCATCTGCGCCTCCACGGCCTTCATATCCACGACCGCCGCCGGGTGAATCGCGATGAACACCTGACTCATGCCCTTTTCGCCGTCGCTCATCAGGCCGATCATGCGGCTCGTGCGCCCGGCGGAGAGCATCGACGCGCAGAGATCCAGCATGATGGACAGCGCGCTGCCCTTCCACATCGCCATCGGCATCATCCGGCCGCTCTCGCAGATCTTCTGGGGATCGCAGGTGGGGTTGCCGTCCGCGTCGTAGCCGCAGGGCGTATCGAGCATCTTGCCCTCCTGCGCCATGATTTCCAGCTTGCCGTAGGCGTACTGGCTCACCGCCATATCCATCACCAGACTGCCCTTTTCGCGCGGGATGGCGAAGGTGATCGGGTTATTGCCGGTGGAGGGCTCGAGCGTGCCCCACGCCGTCAGATTCATGCAGGTGTTGGTGAAGCAGATGCCCATCAGCCCCGCGTCCGCCATCGTCAGGCCGTATCGACCCGCGCGCAGCCAGTGGCTGTTGTTGCGCAGCGCGACGCAGGCAATGCCGTGCGCCTTGGCCAGCTCGATGGCGCGCGCCGTCATCTGCTCCGCAATCAGCGGGCCGACGCCGAAATGCGCGTCATAGACCTCCAGCGCGCCGAAGCCGCCGACCTTCTCGGCCTTCGTCACCTTCGGGTCGCAAAGCCCGCTCTCCATATCGCTGATGTATCGCGGATAGCGGTTCATGCCGTGGCTGTAAATGCCGTCCAGCGAGTTGCCCGCGAAGATCTCGGCAAAATGCTTCGCGTCTTCCTCGCCCATGAATCGGGTCAGCCCCTTCGCCATTTCGCGAACGGCCTCGTCGTATTGAACGTAAATCATGCGGATAGTTCCCCCTTATCGGCTGTGATTCCCTTGTTTTTCGCGGCGCGCCTTCTTTTTTCCTGCCAACCGTCGCTGTCAATTTCTGTCGGAGCGATTTCTTTTCGGCACGATCCGCCGCACAAGCCCGAGCAGCGCTTCCTCGATCTGCGCGCTGTATTTCATGGCGAACACAAAAATCAGCAGCCCCGCTCCGCCGATGACCGCCCACGCCCAAACCGGCAGGCTGAGCGACCCGCTGCCCAGCAGCGCCGCGACGACCAGCCCCCACGGCCTGGCCAGCGCCATGATCGCGACAAACCGCCCGAGCGGAATCTTCGTCAGCCCCGCCAGCATGCAGAGCGCGTCATCCGGGAAAAACGGAAAGAGCATCGTCAAAAACAAAAACATATCCTGCTTTTCCTCGATGATCGGCAGGTATTTTTCCATCACGCCCTTGTCCAGAAACCGCTGCACCGCGTTCCGCCCCAGCGCCCGCGCCGCCAAAAACACGATCACAGACCCCGCGATCACCGCCAGCACGCCCAAAATCATCGCCGGCCAGAAGCCCAGCGCCAGCGCACCCGCCATCATCGAAATGTTGCTGGGAATCGGCGCGACGATGACCGTCATCATTTGCAGCGCGAAATACACCGCGCCCGCCCAGACGCCCGCGCCCGCGATCACCTCGCGCAGCGCCTCCACCGAGTTGATTTTTTCAAAAAATCCGTTTTTCCAAAGCGCGCAGCCGCCAGCCGCCAAAAGCGCGGCGACAGCCAGCGCAGCCAAAATGATGCGGATTATCTTTTTTCGGTTCATAAACTCCTTCCGTCT
>OHYF01000928.1_pt1 | contig 13091 bp, 13 predicted proteins | sample 1580111 | NCBI WGS metagenome assembly OHYF01 (sample SAMEA3882530, study PRJEB24775) | human gut metagenome | biome: human-associated habitat; feature: intestine environment; material: feces | place: Netherlands | collected 2009/2010
AGAAATATCCTGAATCGTATTTCCATTCTGATCCGTGATCTTGCTTACCACTCTCGGCTGATATAATTTACCGCCATTGACCAGAGAACAGAAAGCGGTTCCAAGCTGGATCATCGTGGTGTTAAAGTTCTGTCCGAAAGCATTGGTTGCAAGACTCAGCTGTGATGTTGTATCCAATGTGTAAATCAGGGAATCTGTTCTCGATTCTCCCGGAAGATCAATGTTCGTTTTCTGTCCAAATCCAAAAATCTGCTGGTACTCTGTGAAATTCTCTGCCCCGATCCGGTAAGACATCTGCATCAGGGCATCATTGCAGGAGTTCATTAACGTCTGCTCCAATGTCTGCATTCCGTGTCCGCCTTTTCGATAGGCAACACATTTTACGGTAAATCCGCTGAGCTGTTCGGCTCCATCACAGAAAAAGGTATCATTTGTCGACAATGTTCCTGTCTCAAGGCCAGCCGCAACCGTAAACGGTTTTGCCGTTGATCCAGGCTCATATGTATAAGTCAGACATATGTTCTGCCACAACTGATTTAACGCTTCAAGTCTCGCATCGTCGTCCATCGCATCGATCTCTTCCTGCGTATAATACTCCGATAAATCCCACGGATTGCTCAGATCGTAGTTTGGATACTGTGCCATTGCAAGGACATCGCCATTGTTTGGGTTCATGATGAGCACGCCAATTCTTGTGGCTCCGCCCTCACCCTCTCTGTAATTGTCCGTGTAGGCCTCGTTAAACTCCTGTATTTTCTTCTCTACCACCGACTGGATCGTCGCATCGATCGTTGTCACTAACGTATTGCCGTTGACTGCCGGTTTGATCGTTTTTTCGAAATTGCTGTCCGAATTCAGATATCCATACTGTCTGCCGTTAATTCCATTTAACGTGTCATCATAATAATTTTCCAGTCCATTAATTCCGAGGTTACCGGATGTTGTGAACCCGATCACAGAACTTGCCAGTTTTCCATATGGATATTGTCTCTGGTACTCTTTTTCAAACCAGACACCTTTGATATATGGATTGACCAGTTTTCCCTTTTCATCCCGCTCCTCCTGCAGATTCACAAAAGGCTGGATCGTATCATAGGACAAACGTTTGGCAAGCACAATATATCTGCTGTCCGGAGAGTCATTCAGATAAGAATAAAGCTGTTCACTCGTCAGATCCGGGAAGCAGCTTACAAGCGCATTGATCGTCGGCTCCACATATTTTTCATCATCATTTAAAACGGAACAGTCCAGAATCACATTATAAACTGCGATACTGGTTGCCAGCACAGTTCCTTTTGCGTCTACAATGTCTCCTCTCTGATAAGGAATTGTCTGGCTGTCATAGCCCTGCTGTGCCAGAACGATTTTCTCATATTTTTCTCCACTGGTGTATTCAATATACATCAGTCTTCCGATGAGTCCGATCATAAGCGCTGCAACAACCGTAAACATGACGATCATTTTTTTCTGCATACGCTTTGGAAACTTTAACATCGGCTTTTTCGGTCTTCTTTTTGCCATTCTACCACCTGAATTATTTTTTTGTCTGAAAATCCCCCTATTGCGGGATTTCATTATACTGATTCATGTAGTCTGTCTTATCTACAGAGTAGTAGACGATCTGATCCTGTGTTGCATAAAACATACCAAGTTCATTGATTGCCTTCTCCTTGATCGCATCGAGGTCCACTGCGGTATTAATTCTCTTGTAAGCCTCATCATTGTCAGACTTCAGGTCTGTCACCTGGCTCTCTAAACTTGCGATTGCTTTCATTCTTGCAGTCACATCGGACTGAAGCTTAATATAAGCTCCACAGAAAACGCCAAATACGGTCACTGCCATTGTCAGGAATACGACATAACTTTTGCTCATGCGAAGCGCTTTTTCCTGATTTCTGGCTGCGGCACGTCTCCGTTTACTCAGCTCTTCCTCGCGTTCCCGCTCCTGTCTGTCTCTGCGTTCTTTGCGGTAATCCGGCATTGCCTCCATACGGCGCACGGTGTTGCCATCTACCTGATATGCTGCTCTATTCCGATTGTTATGATTTACTGTTCTGTTCGGCATCTGCTACACCCTTTCAAATACTCTTAATTTTGCACTCTTGGAACGGGAGTTCACTTCTAATTCTTCCTCGGAAGGAAGAATCGGTTTTCTTGTGACTACCTTTCCCTTGGATTTTTTGCCACATACACACACTGGAAAATCGCTCGGACAGGTACATGGGTTCTCATTTCGTTTAAAATTCGTCTTTACAATTCGATCCTCTAAGGAATGGAACGTGATAATACAGATTCTTCCACCCGGATTCAAGAGGTCTATCATATCGTCCAAATTATCCTGAAGTACTTCTAACTCTTTGTTCAGCTCAATACGGATTGCCTGAAAGGTTCTTTTTGCCGGATGTCCACCGGTCACCTGAACTTTCATTGGAATGGAAGCCCTTATGATCTCTGTCAGTTCTCCGGTTGTCTCAATTGGTTTCTCCGCCCTCTCCTGCACGATGTGTTTTGCAATATTTTTTGCAAACTTGTCCTCACCATAATCACGGATGATCCGGTAAAGATCCATCTCACTGTATCCGTTTACGATATCTTTTGCAGTCAGGCTCTGTCTGTCATCCATTCTCATATCAAGTGGAGCATTCTCATCACGGTAAGTAAAACCACGCTCCGGTGTATCTAACTGAAACGAAGATACGCCAAGATCCAACACGATTCCATCCACCTTTTCCACGCCAATGCGGTGAAGTTCCTCTTTCATGTTGGCGTAATTGCTTCGGATAATGGTGATCTTGTCACCAAATTCCTTTAATCTTTCTCCGGCGGCTGCGATTGCATCCGCGTCCTGATCGATTCCGATCAGCCTGCCTTTTTCTGATAACCGTGAAGCCACCTGGTAAGCATGTCCGCCACCGCCAAGTGTTCCATCCACATAGATTCCGTCAGGCTTGATATTCAAATTTTCAATTGTCTCATTTAGTAATACTGAATAATGATTAAATTCCATTGTGATCCTCTCTGCCTGACTTTTGCTCTGGCTCTCTTTTTTTATTCTCTGTGGATCAGATGCTGAACCCTAAATCTGCCATGTGTTCTGCAATCTCATCCATCTCATCTTCATCATATGTATTCTCCTGCCATCTGTCTTTGTCCCAGATTTCCACTCTGCTTAAGACTCCGACTAAAACGACATCTTTTGTCAGATTTGCATATTCTCTTAAAACTGGTGGAAGAAGGATTCTTCCCTGCTTGTCCAGTTCACAGGAAGCTGCTCCTGCAAAAAAGAAACGTGAAAACTTTCTTGCATCCTTGGAAGTCATGGAAATGTTTCTGAATTTCTCTTCGATGTTGTGCCATTCTTCTGACGTATACACAAATAAGCATCCATCAAGTCCCTTTGTCACTACAAATTCATCGCCAAGCTGCTCTCTGAATTTTGCCGGAACTATCAGTCTGCCTTTTGGATCAACTGTGTGGTTGTATTCTCCCATAAACATGACACAATCACCTGCCTTTGTGCGGCAGCTGGTTCCTCTTGATTTTCCATTTCTGTGGTCATTTGCCACCACTTCGAACCATTCTCTACCACTTTCCACCACTTTTAAACATATATTAGACTATTCTTAAGAAAAAATCAATATTTTAGCGCAAAAAAATAATGCCAGACCAGTTATTTCCTGATTTGGCATTATTTTCCATTCTTCTCTACTTACTTCTTTCTGTTTCCTCGATATACTCTTCAATCAGCTGATCGAGTTTTGTACTTTTTTGATAGTAATTATCAAACTTATCCTGTCGTAAAAGTGCCTGATCCAGTTCAAATCGAACGGATTCGATTTCCTGCTGTAACTCACTCAACTTTCTCATATGAATCCTCCTGATTTCCTCAATGGAAAATGCAATTTTACAAATTCAAATTTCTGCTAATTGCCGGAGCAGAGAATAGTCCCTTTTTCTTTTCCCCTTTTTCTTTTCCTCTCTTTTATATTCTCCATATTACTATCCGCAGATTCAAAAATCAAATGAATTAGGTGATGAGTTTTCTCCAAAATTCGACATTTCCAAACGGATTTTTTCACAATTGCACGTATTTCCTGCAAAAACAACGCATCCATTTTTCGACTTTGGATGCGCTGTTCATAAAAAATTAATATTTGATTCGTATGTTTTCCTATCGTTTTTGTATGTTTTTCATTTTTCAGGAATGTTTTAACCGGAATTCTGCCCTTTTCTCGGCGAGTAAATGTATCATTGTCTCCATTGCCTTGTAGTTCACCTCCACAATGTGATGGATATCATCCTCCACATCATGCTTTCTCACAAGATAATCATCATGGGATTTCTGGATAAAATCGCAAAGATTTCTGGCACTGTTAAATTCCAGATGATCTGCTTTATGCGGTTTTGCAGCGTCCGTCCTGATATATCTCCGCAAATCCCGCTTTAACTTCTCCTCGTAAGAACAGTGATCCTTCAGACTTCCCGGATAGATCTTATTGTGAGGATAGGTAAAATAGTCTGCCAGATAGTGGCTGATCTGTCCAAGATCCATGTAATACTTGCGCCCTTTTTTCTTCTCCACCAGTTTCCTGCCCTCGGAAAGGCGCTCAATATGGCGTCTGATATCCGGGTAAGTTCCTTCCATCTCATGGCGCTTATAGACGAAAGATGGCTTAATGTCCGGCAGGACACTTCCGATGTAAAAAGATAATTTATGTTTTTTCAGATCATTGTCTTCCATATTATTTACAATGTAACGTGCCAGTGAAATATGTGATTTTTTTCTCATAAGTACCGCCTCCAAACAGGAATCTTTTTGTTTTTCCAACTCCCATACTACATCTCCGCGGCAAAAGAAACAAGGGTATCTTTGTAAACTTTTTGTGTAGTTTTTGTGTTTTAAAGCACTGGAATCCTGCTTTACAGATGTAAATTTTCTTATCCTGCTTTTTTATGGTCTGCACAAATGGAGCATGTGCAGACCAGTTTCATACCTGTATTAATTATTCATATTTACAGTTGCACTCGAAGCTTGCGCACTCTGTCTCTCCACAGGTGCAGGCTCCGGCACCGGAAATACCGATATGATCTGCGTGACATTTCTCATTTTCATTGAAACGGCAGTGTGCTGCCTCACACGCAACGTCGATTTCCTTGGAAACATCTTTTAATGCGTTACAGGCTGCACCGTTTGTTCCGCGGTCTTTGAAACTTCCGCAACAGGTGCTCTGTGCTTCGGTTGCTTCGCGTCCCTCCACCTGAATGTCGCCTTTGCAGCAACAGCCGTCTTCATTATTGTAGGTGCAGCTTTTCACTGAACAATCCAAATATGCCATACTTTTTTCTCCTTTTCCTTCAAATCTGTCAGACAATTGTGAAACTCCTCATAATCTTCTTTAAATTGTTCAAAATTAACAAAAACATTCAAGACACGCTTTCGCTATGTGTCACTCGCAACGGTACTGCTCATTCTTCGCAGTACTTCGCAAATTCATTTAAAATCTGCTTCGCAGATAGGAATTTGCTCACACTTGAATCACTTTCGCACGGTCTGTGCAGTAAATGCACAGACCTGATTGAAAAAAGTTGTACCTGCCTTCTAAGAACCGGCGGTTCCCCAATGTCTTTCATGTCTTTTGTTAATTTTTCACAATTCAATTTAGGTTTTCATGAGTTTCGCAATTATCGATTTCAAACATTTAGGCAATTGCGAAACTCCTCATAAGCATCTTTCATGAGTTTCGCAGTTATCTTATTTTAAACATAAAAATGCCCCGAGGTTTCCGCGCTTACCATGGCTTGCGCGGTGGGAAAAAAGTAAATCAGGATTGCAGCACGTGCAAATGTCCGTGATTTCTAAATGTTCCGGCAGGACACCTGCATCAAGCAGTACAATTTCGTTTGCTTTCCAGAGGTCGAGCTGATATTTTCCATTTTCTTTTGCAATAAGTATCTCATGCTCATGTCCTGCAAATGCCCGCTCAAACTCCACCGCAACATCCCCGCTCACCTCGTAGCAGTCCTGACAGATGGACGGTCCGATCGCACAGCGCAGTTCCTCCGGTCTGCTTCCGTATTCCCTCCGCATCGCCTCGATAGTCGCTTTTCCCATGCGGTTTACTGTTCCACGCCAGCCGGAATGGCTTAACCCGATGGCGCAATGCACCGGATCGACAAAATACAGCGGAACACAGTCCGCATAGAACGTTGATAATACTAAGCCCGGCACATCCGTGATCAGTCCATCTGTATCATGAAATTCCCGTTCTCTCGTAAGTCCATTTCCGGCATCCTCCGCCGTCACTTTTCTTACATTTGTCGTATGTGTCTGATCCGTAAAAACAAATTTATCATAATCCACATCAAGCGCTGATGCAAGTCTTCTGTAATTTTCCCGGACTGCCTCCTCTTCATCTCCTCTTGTAAAACTCAGATTCATGGTGGAAAAAATACCCTCACTCACGCCGCCAAGTCTTGTGGTAAAACCTTCTTTTACAATTCCTGTTTTCTCCAATAAAGGAAAATGTAAAAGTGGCACTTCCACGCCAGCCCCAGGATGATGTATCACCTCTTCCGGCACTCCTGTATTGTTTTTCCGCTTCCAGCTTTTATGTTCCATATCACTTACAACTCTCCTGATTTTGTCCTGTGAAAAAGCAGCCATAAAAATGCATTCTTTCACCCTCTCAGAACCCCTGATAGTCAAATGCATTCTGAATGACTTTTATCTGCTCTCCCAAAACTGCCGCCACATCAAACCTGCAAGGTGTAAATGTTCCATAACCATGTGTCAGGCAGTAGTACGAAGCCACTTTTGAAATCGTTCTCTGCTTTGCAGAAGTCACCGCTTCAAATGGATTTCCCACTGTGCTGTCCGCACGGTATTTCACTTCCACAAACACAAGATATCCGTCCTGCCTTGCCACGATATCGATCTCTCCCATGCGGCATCTGTAATTATATTCTAAAATCTCATACCCCTGCTGTTCCAAATACGCACCTGCCAGTTTTTCATAGGCAGTTCCCACACTTCTCTTATTGATAAAACCCTCTTTTCTACAGCAGCATCCTTCTTTTGTGCCTGCTGTCCCTCATTCTATTCACTTCCTGCAGCACACTATTTGATTATGCCATTCATCTGCTGCAATTCCACTTCATTTATGATAACATATCTGCCTGCTGCAATTTTGCCTTCATCTTATCCATATCATCCACAAACACAAGGATCTCAGCGACTACTTCATAAAGTTCCGGTGGAATCGCATCCCCGATCTCTAATTTCGACAGCGTCTCCGCCAGCTTATTATCTTTATAGAAAGGGACATCATTTTCTTTTGCCTTTGCGATAATCTTTTCTGCCACTTCGCCCCTGCCGCTGGCAAGGATCTTCGGTGCTTTATCTCCCGGCTCATATGCTACTGCTACCGCCGTTTTTACTTTTTTCTTTTCATTATCCCATTCCATATCCGCTCACCACCTCTGTTTTGTATCTGATATGCTAGGCTCTCACATCAAACGAATACCGATGCAGTGTTCCCGTCTGTGGCATGTCTTTCCGCAGGAAATCATCCCCAAAGCTGACCTTCTTTTCTTCCTTTGTCATCGTTATGGTACACTGATAACCTTTGTCTTTCAGCTTTTGTTCCAGCACAGGCAGATACTTTTCCACAAGATCATAGGACGCATCGTCAGCCATATAAAAATTTGTTTTGACATTCCGATGCTGCATTTTCACTGAGACATCGGTAGAGCCAAGGTGTTCCAGATCCAGATGTAAAAAAGCACTCAGCTCCGCATCCGGATCTCTCAGATTCTTTTTATTCGTGTATACATAAAGTTCTCCGTTTGCATTCTGACCGGACATCTTCAATGGCACCTGTACATATGTATATGCCTGATTGAGCTGATTCATAAATTCAATATTACCGCGCACCTCTGCCGCAGTTTCCGGAAATCTGGTTTTCGTAACGCCTGCCTCTTTCAGCGCATCTTCCACCTGTCTCATCTGCTGCTCTAATTTTTCGTAAAGCTGGCTGATCTTTTTCTCCTGTTTCAACGCTTCCGGCTGTATCAGCCACTGCTGTTCCATCACATTCCGAAGCAGACTTTTATATGCATCACTTCCTAATAATTTTTGGATACTCTGCGATGCCATTCCATTGTTTTCAGATAAAATCTGTGATACTGTGCGCAGGAAATCAGAGACGGTCAGATTTTTGTCCAATGCCGTTTTGCCGTCCGCAGCTTTCCATGCAGCGTCCTCTGTCATCAGATTCTGTGCTACGCTTTCATCCTCCAACGTGTCGATAAAAATATCCTGCTCCATCGCTTCCGGGAAAAGTTTTGTACTTTCTACCAGTGAAGGAATATTCTGCAATAACCTGCCGAGACTTGAAAACTGCTGCTCTGATAAAACTTCACCAAGTGCCTGACCGCCTGTTCCTTCCCGTACGGCTTGTCCTGCTGTTGTGGTCTGCTCTCCGTTTACAGTCTGTTCCTCTGCGCCTAGCCGTCCGTCAGTCAAAATCTGTCCTTCCGACGTCGTCTGTCCTTCTGCCGTTATCTGTCCGCCAGTCACAATCTGCCCTTCTGCCGTTGTCTGTCCACCGGTTTCTATCTGCCCCTCTGTATTGACCGGTGCTCCGGTTGCAGTCTGCTCTGGAAGAAGGATTGAGAGAATCTTATGATTCATCTGTACCGCCTGATCCGGTGTCAGATCGCCTGAGCCCGCAAGATCAGCCAGTTCATTCATCGCCTGATCCATCTCCTGTAAAATGGCATGCTCATCTGTCATGTAATTTTCAAACTGAGCTGCCATCTCCGGCGAAACCGGAATTCCAAGCTTTGTCATATTTACAACCGTAGTAATATCTACACCAGGATTCATATTCGCGATCCTTGCCATATTTAAAAGGCTTTGCTTATCAATCGGCATCTGCTCTTTCATCATAGCATCGACCATTGCAAGATTCCGCTCTGTCACAGGTACGGTTCCTTCCGTCAGCGCATTGGTAAGAATTGGATTTCCTCCACTGCCAGCGCCTGTGTACGGTTTGATTTCAATGGTCGCACCGTCATTGCTTTTTACCTGAAAAAACATCGGCGTTCCCTGCGAAAGCGGCACTTTTCCAGACAATCTTGCTGTGATCGTCTGCCCATCGCTAAGCGCCAGCGTCACTTTTCCATTTTTCACAGAACTGACCGTTCCTTCAAAAACACTTCCGGAAGATAATTCTTCCAGCGTAGATACTACTTTCTGCATACCGGAAGCTGCTTTTAATTCTTCTGTTCCGCTTGAAATATTTCTGTTGTATTGTCCTAACAAATCGGATATGTGCATGATCCCGCCTCACTTGATACAAACTTCCTCTATAGCAAATTTTTCCTGCAATCAGAAGCATTTTCTAATATGACAGTCCGTATCTCTTAAACAAAATTTTTGATAAAGCTGGCACGATGTATCGGAGATGGTCCGGCTTCCTGCAATGCCCTGATATGTTCCGCTGAACCATAGCCTTTGTTGGATGCGAATCCATACTGTGGCAGAACCTTGTCATACTCTGCCATCAGACGGTCTCTGGTAACCTTCGCCACAATGCTTGCAGCCCCAATGGAAATACTTTTTGCATCTCCTTTGATAATTGGCACCTGTCTGATGGAAACTCCCGGAATCGTGACCGCATCATTTAATAATATATCGGGTTTTACACTTAATTTGCTTATAGCCTCACGCATTGCCTCATAAGTTGCCTGTAAAATATTGATCTCGTCAATCCTCTGCGGGCTTGCCATTCCAATGCCTACTGCAACTGCTTTCTCCATGATCACATCATACAATTCTTCCCGCTTTGCCGCAGAAAGCTTCTTAGAATCGTTAATATACAAAATATCGCAGTCTTTTGGCAAAATAACTGCGCCAGCTACCACCGGACCGGCAAGCGGTCCTCTTCCGACTTCATCAATCCCACAGATATAACCACAATCTGCATATTCACGCTCATATTTTTTCAGATTTTCAATGCGCAGCTTCTCTGCCTCTAATTTTTCAAACCGTTTCTTTGCCTGCTCTACGATTTTCACAACACCGGAACGCTCATCTTTTTCATATGCTTCTATAAAAGAAGGCAGCTTCTCATCGTCCACTGCCTTAAGTTCTTCTTTGATCTCACCGATTTTTTTCTCTGCCATTCTGTCCACATTTCCTTTTTCTGCAATATACAAATCCCCGATCCTATCCGCCTTAGCAGGCACAGCGCCTAACCCTGCTCCTGTGTTTCCTGACCGGAAGGTTTTTCCAGCGTAATCTTTCCAAGCCTGCCACCCCGGAATTCATCGATCAGAAGTGCTGCTGCCTTGCTGTAATCTAATTCGTTTCCTCTGGAAATACATTTGCGGTTCTCTGCGATCTGCTCTAAAATCTTCACCGGAGTTTGTGTCTCATCTACACCATAGCGGTCTGTTAAAATTCCGGCATAATCTCTTGCCAGAACTTTGATCAGCTCCAGTGACAATTCATCAATATTCAAAATCTCATCTTTGATTGCCCCGATCAGTGCAAGACGCAGTCCAACCATCTGATCTTCAAATTTCGGCCACAAAATTCCCGGTGTATCCAGTAATTCCAGATTTTTGTTCAGTCTGATCCACTGTTTTCCTTTTGTCACACCCGGTTTATTTCCAGTTTTGGCACATGCCTTTCCCGCATAGGAATTGATAAACGTCGATTTTCCAACATTTGGAATTCCGACTACCATCGCACGGACAGGACGATTTAAGATTCCTCTTCTTCTGTCACGCTCAATCTTTTCCTTACAGGCTTCCATTACTACATTTGTAACTGTTTTCATGCCTGTCTTGGTTCTCGCATCCAGACCGACAACATAGTAGCCCATCTTTTTAAAATAGGCTGCCCATTCTTTGTTCTGATTCTCATCAGACAAATCTGATTTGTTCATGATGATCAGTCGCGCTTTATTTTTTCCCAACTCATCAATATCCGGGTTCCGACTGCTTAATGGAATTCTCGCATCCACAAGCTCGATCACCAGATCAATTAATTTTATGTCTTCCTGCATCTGACGTTTTGCTTTCGTCATATGTCCCGGATACCACTGAAACTGCATACTTTTTCCTCACTTTTCTTATATAAATCCAAATTTTTTCCACGGAGATACACGGAACCATGCTTTTCCAATAATGTAATCTTTTTTCACATTTCCAATATTGGCATAGCGGCTGTCCTCACTGTTATTGCGGTTATCTCCAAGGACAAAATATTCATCATCCTCAAGTTTTAGTTCCTCCGATGCAAGCCCTGCCTCCTCGATGGCAGACACATCTACTTTCTCATCAAAAAGTTCCCCATTCACATAAACAGCACCATTTTGAATCAATACCGTGTCTCCCGGCACTGCAATCACGCGCTTTACATAGTAATGTGATTTTTCATTCCCGTTTGGAAGAAACACAATAATGTCATTCGGCTTCGGATCAGACACCTTATAAATGAAGCGGTTTACCAGAATCTCATCTCCGCTTTGCAATGTTTCTGACATGGACTGCCCCACCACGCTGGTCCGCAATCCGATAAAATATACAAATGTAAAAGCAATGACCAGAGTGATCAGGATCTCAGCTGTCCAGCTTAAGATCTCCTTTACAATGGTCATGTTTACTTTTTTCTTTTTTCTTCCGAAAATATCCGACTCCGAAATAACGACAAATTTAAGCATCGGATACTCATACCCTTCTGACGCATAGCCGTACGCTGCCATGATCTCGCCCGGTTTTACTTCTCACTTTTGCCTTCCTCTGCCCTATCGTCTGTATACAAATACACGTTATAGATTACCACAAAGCACGTTTGTGTGCAATTCGGGAATCGGATTTTCCAGATTTTATAAATATATTATTCCGCCCCTTTACCGGTAAAGCGCCGTCTCAACAAGTACCCCGATCACCAGATAACGATGATTTTGCTCACCGCTTACACAGGTGGAAAGTGTGATAAGTCTGTCATCCTCTCCGATTTCCATATCCTCCCGGACGTGTATTGTCAGAAACTTTTTCTCTGACATCCGCCAAAAACTGATCCCTGTCGTCCTTACTGCTGATCACATACTCTGACGGAATGTACACATCTGTAAACTTCGCCGCCTCGTAGATTTCATAAGTCAGACGTTCATTTTCCGTATACACATAAATATACGGATGTCCGTCAAAAAACGTTTCATCCTCAAAGCTGTGAATACTTCCAAACATGGAACCATTTTTCATGTTATGTCCATATAGTACCGTATTATAATCCGAGAAATCTTTCCGGTTACATTGATTTGTGTAAATGCAGCCCGGATATCCCTTGCTGTGGTCTAAGTTATAATCCAGATAATAATTGTCTGTCTCAGACTGTAACAGCGGATAGTCTACCTGCGTTCCCGGCACAACGATCCATGCGTAAATATCTTGATTCTGTTCATGCAACTGTCCGAAATCATAGACCGGATCACAGTAGATCACTGTTTCTTCTGTGTTCTCCTCTGTCTCCGGCTCTGCGATGACCATCTCTGTTGCAGCACTTAACGTCTCTTCCTGCCGGAGTTTTTCGTACTCCAGCTCCCGCTGTTTCACACTCCAGTGATGATAGATCAGATAGCCTCCACAACACACGGCAATGGCACAGAGTATCAGCACAACTGTCCAATCGGCTGTTTTTCTCCGCCTTAATGCTCTCCGTTCTTTTTTCCTCTTTTCCCGCAATGTACTCATTTATTTCTGCTCCTCGTAAAATAAATCAATGATCGTCTGCTGTACTGCCTCGTCATCTAAATAATACTCTTCATATTGTTCTCCCATCTGGATATTCCCCTGTAAAATCTGCATATTTTCCTCATCAAAATTACAACCTGAAAGTTCTGTCGATATATATAGCACCTCGTCCGTTGAAATATCTGTCAACATATAGTCTGACAACTGGCTCATCAGATTTACTGCCAACGCTGGGTTCTGTGCTAACGTTTTCTTAGCCTGACCGATAAATGCTTTTAAATATCTTTTCTGTCGTCCAATCCTGCTATATGCACTGCCGCTTACCG
>OHYF01000936.1_pt1 | contig 13039 bp, 10 predicted proteins | sample 1580111 | NCBI WGS metagenome assembly OHYF01 (sample SAMEA3882530, study PRJEB24775) | human gut metagenome | biome: human-associated habitat; feature: intestine environment; material: feces | place: Netherlands | collected 2009/2010
ACCATTTATCTATGCTATAATAATATGAATATGTTCGAATCGAAAGGAGGCGCGCTATGGGACCCAGAGACGTGCTGAAGGAATATTTTGGCTACGACACATTCCGCACGGTACAGGAGGATGTGATCTCTGCCATCCTTTCCGGGAAGGATGTGATGGCCATCATGCCGACAGGTGCGGGGAAGTCGATCTGCTTCCAGATCCCGGCGATGCTGCTCCCGAAGGGGACAGTCATCATTTCTCCTCTGATCTCCCTCATGAAGGATCAGGTGGAGGCGCTGACGGAGCAGGGGATCCCGGCCTCCTATGTGAACAGCACGGTCCCCTACGAGGAGTCGATCGAGCGGCTGCGTGACATGTATCGCGGACGGATCAAGCTGCTCTACATGGCACCGGAGAAGCTCGAGCCGTCGTATTTTACGCATTGTCTCTCCATGGTGCCGCTCTCGATGATCGTGGTCGATGAGGCGCACTGTGTGTCGCAGTGGGGGCATGATTTCCGTCCATCGTATCGGAAGATCAAAAGCTTCATCGACAGCCTGCCGCAGCGTCCCATCGTGACGGCCTTCACCGCGACGGCGACGCCGCTCGTCGAGCAGGATATGAAGGAAAGCCTGGGGCTTTCCGGGGCGGCTGTTTTCCGCACGGGGCTTGATCGGCCGAATCTCTCCTTCCGCGTGATGCAGGGCAAAGATCGCGAGTATTTCATCCTGCGCTATGTGAAGTCGCACCGGAAGGAGAGCGGCATCATCTACTGCGCGACCCGAAAAGCGGTGGATGAGATGTATGACAGGCTCTCTCAGGCGGGGATCACGGCAGGGCGCTACCATGCGGGCATGACGGACGAGGAACGCAGGCAGGCGCAGGATGATTTCTCCTATGACAGGACGACAGTCATGGTGGCAACGAATGCGTTCGGCATGGGGATCGACAAGAGCAATGTGCGCTATGTCATCCATTACCAGATGCCCAAGAGTCTTGAGTCATACTATCAGGAGGCAGGGCGCGCGGGACGCGATGGAGCGAAGGCGGAGTGCATCCTGCTCTACAGCGGGAAGGATGTACATATCCAGACATACTTCATCGAGAATGGCAATCAGAGCGAGGAGCAGAAGCGGATGGATTACCAGCGCCTGAATGCGATGATCGACTATTGCCAGACGTCTTCGTGTCTTAGAAATTATGTCCTCGCCTACTTTGGCGAAAAGGTGAAGGAGCCCTGCGGGCACTGCAGCAACTGCGAAAATCGGACGGCCAAGGTCAGGATCACGGACGCGGCAGTCCTCATTTTCCGTACCGTCCTATCCCTTCGCGAGCGATACGGAGCGAGCATCATCGCCGCTGTCCTGAAAGGAAAGAAAACAAAGGAGCTCATCGAGAAGGATCTCCTCACGGTGCCGACTTTCGGCAAGCTCTCTTTTGAGAAGCTGGGCCATATCAAGAGTGCGCTGAACAGCTTCGTTGCGGATGGCTACCTCTTCCGTGACGGACAGCCCTATCCCGTACTCAAGCTGACGGACAAAGCGAAAGAAGTCCTTGAGGGGAAGGCAGAGGTCTACGGCCTTGCCTTCGGCGCAGAGGATGCGATGAAAGAGGCAGCGGTCGAGCGGGATCTCGATCCCCGCCGCGAAAGCCGGGACGGCCTTTTCGAAGCCCTGCGCGAGCTTCGGCGGACACTGGCGGCCGAAGAGCATGTGCCGCCCTTTGTCATCTTCTCGGATGCGACACTGGAAGCGATGGCACGCGAGCGCCCGGAGTCCATGGAAGCCATGGGTGCGGTGCATGGCGTCGGTGCGTTCAAGCTGCAGAAATACGGCGAGCGTTTTCTGGAGATCATCCGGACCGGCGCAGAAGAGCCTGTCATCGAAGAAAAGGATCCTGATGCCCAGCTCCTGCAGCAGCTTTTCTCTGTCCGCAATGCGATCGCAGCCCGGGAAGGACTGGCTCGGAATCGCATCTTCACGGATGAGCAGCTGCAGGAAATGGCCTTCTGGCGTCCCAAGACGAAGCTGGAGCTCAAACGCATCCGCGGCATCGGCCCGAAAAAAGCCGAGCGCTACGGAGAAACGATCGTGAAATGCATCTGGGGAGACAGGATTTAGGGTTCAAGGTTCAGGGTTAGCCCCTCGGGCGTGCCGTCCTTTGATTACGTGCGAAAGAGGTTCAGCGGGTTCAACAGGTTCAGAAGGTTCAACGGTGGTGGTGCGGCGCATAAAAATATGGAAGCGCCGCGGAGGTTTGAAACTAGCGGTTTTCTCGTATCGCAAACCTAATCCCTAGCCACTAATCCCTAGCTACAAGTCCCTAGTCACCAGTCACCAGTCACTATTTACAAACAACACAACAAAAAGGAGTCACTACCATGAGTCTTGCTGATCAGGAATATCTCAGCATCGTGAAAAACATATTGGACAAAGGCGCCCTCGGCGAGAACCGCACGGGTATGCCTGCCTACAAACTGCCGCATCAGATCATGCAGTTTGATCTGGAAAAGGAATTTCCCATCCTCACCACGAAATTCGTCGCCTTCAAGACAGCCGTGAAAGAGATCCTCTGGATCTGGCAGAAGCAGTCGAATGATGTGCGTGAGCTGCAGAAGTGGAACTGCCATGTGTGGGATGAGTGGATGCGCGAGGACGGCACCATCGGGAAAGCCTACGGCTATCAGCTCGGCAAGTACCATCAGGTCGACACCCTCCTTGACATGCTGAAAAAAGACCCGGAGAGCCGCCGCATGGTGGTCGATCTCTGGAATGTGAAGGACCTTCCGGACATGGCGCTCTATCCCTGCGCCTTCCTCACCATGTGGGATGTTTCGAATGACGGCCGCCTGAACTGCATGCTCGTCCAGCGCAGCGGAGATATGGGGCTCGGCGTGCCTTTCAACATGACCCAGTACGCGGCGCTCATCTGTATGATCGCGCAGGTGAGCGGTCTTCGGCCGGGGCTCTTCACGCATGTCATCAATAACGCGCACATTTACGAAAACCATGTGGAACAGCTGAAGCTCCAGCTCTCCCGCCTGCCGGAGGCTTACGCAGCGCCGAGGCTCGTCCTGAATCCGGATGTGAAGGATTTCTATGACTTCAAGCCTGAAGACATCCAGCTGGAAAATTACCGTCACCATGATAAGATCGCGATGGAGGTGTCCGTATGAGCCTTTCTATCATTGTTGCCCGTGCCAGAAACGGTGTCATCGGCAAGGATAACCAGCTCATCTGGCACCTTTCCGATGACCTGAAGCGGTTCAAGGCTCTCACCATGGGGCATCCCATCGTCATGGGGAGGAAGACCTTCGAGAGCCTGCCCAAGGTCCTGCCCGGCCGTGTCCATTATGTGCTGACAGGAAATCCGGACTACAAAGCGCCGGAGGGCGTCCTTCTCTTCCACGATGTCAAGGAGCTGCTTGCGGCACTTCCCGCAGGAGAGAGCTTCGTGATCGGCGGCGAGCATATGTACCGCGAGCTCCTGCCCTATGCAGATACGATGTACATCACAGAGATCGAGGAGGATTTCGAGGGCGATGCGTACTTCCCGGATTTCGATTCTTTCCGCTGGAAGCTGGAAGAGAGCATAGAGGGGGAGGGAAAGCTCCCGCATCGCTTCTGTACCTATCGGAAAGTGACTGGTGACTGGTGACTAGTGACTAGGGATTAGGGATTCCCTTGTTCTGCCGGCTCTGCCTCTTCCTTTGGAAGGGGCAGACGAGCGAAGCGAGTCGAAGTTGGGGCGCAGACGTGCGGACATTGCCAGTCTGCCAATCTCCGGCGCTTTGCATCCTCTCTTTCCGGCAGAAGGAGAGCGTCCCAATAACAAACAACCATCAACGAAAGCGTCATGCAAGAGCATGGCGCTTTTTGCATGCCTAAATTTAAGAATAATTCCATATGATTTTTGCCATCAACCTAACCTATATTAGACAATATAGCAAATAATCATATTGCTCATCTAATAAAAATATTTCGGGCTATTGACTAATTTTAAAATGGGGAACTATAATATTGGCGAAAGTGAAGAAATGATGAGTTGCATTTCAGAAAGGAGGATGCCTATGATGCCTCTGGTATTTGCCAAGGCAGGAGACACCGTGACGATCACGCGGATCTCCGGGAAAGATGAGATTCGCCAGCATCTGGCAGACCTGGGATTCGTCGTTGCGGCGAAGGTACTCATTATCAGCCAGATGGGAGGCAACTTGATCGTACAGGTGAAAGGCAGCCGTGTCGCACTCGATCGCTCCATGGCAGAGCGGATATTCTTTTAACGGTGAGCCTTTGCTCTCCATCCGCCGGTCACAGCGGATCACTTATCCCGTATCAAAACGAAAGGACGAATAGAATGACACTCAAAGAAGTGGCTGTCGGAAGCACAGCCAAAGTCAAGAAAATCACCGGCGCAGGCCCGCTGCGTCGACGCATCATGGATATGGGCATCACGAAGGGCGTCGATGTCTATGTCCGCAAGGTCGCTCCTCTGGGAGATCCCATCGAGCTCACCGTCCGTGGCTATGAGCTCTCCATCCGTAAGGATGAAGCCGAAGCGATCGAAGTAGAATAAAATGAGAAATTAGGAATGAGAAATTAGGAATGGCGGTGCGGCGCATAAAAAATTGAGACGCCGCGGAGTTTTGATAGCGCTTCACGCCTTTGTCATTTCGAGCGTAGTCGAGAAATCTCTATTGCACAATGCTCATTGCCTGATGTGAGACAGCGCCGATATATCGTTTTACTTCGGCGCATACACACTGATTCCCGCAGGGCAGTAGAGATCCCTCGGCTGCGCTCGGGATGACGATGCCGGAGATTCCAAGTCACCAGTCACTCCTAATCCCTAGCTACTCACCCCTGCTTTCAAACTTCAGGGTTCAAGGTGAGTGCTGACGCATTTCCAAAAACTCGCGGCGTTTTCTAAATTTCCGCGCCGCCACCATACCCCCGAACCCTGAAACCACTAACCAGAACCAATCCCACCCAAATATAGAAGAAGGAGAATACAAAAACATGTCTATACGAATCGCCCTGGCGGGCAACCCGAACTGCGGGAAGACGACATTATTCAATGAACTGACCGGCAGCTCCCAGTACGTAGGGAACTGGCCCGGTGTCACAGTCGAAAAGAAGGACGGCATCCTCAAGGGACACAAGGATGTCATCATCCAGGATCTGCCGGGGATCTATTCCCTTTCTCCATACACGCTCGAAGAAAAAGTCGCCAGGAACTATCTGGTGAACGAACAGCCGGACGTCATCCTGAATATCATCGATGGCACGAATCTGGAACGCAACCTGTACCTTACGACACAGCTGGTGGAGATCGGTCTGCCGATGATCGTGGCCATCAATATGATGGACCTTGTCAAAAAGAATGGCGACATCATTGATTTCGACAAACTCTCCTCCGAGCTGGGCTGCCCGGTCGTAGAGATCTCTGCGCTGCAGGGCAAGGGTTGTCGGGAAGCGGCTGAAAAGGCGATGGAACTCGCTATGAATAAGAAATCGCTTCGCCTGCCGTCTGTCTTCACCGGCAGCGTCGAGCATGCCATCGCACACATCGAAGAATCGATCTCCGATAAAGTCGAAAACCAGTTCGTTCGCTGGTACGCCATCAAAGTATTCGAAAGAGATCAGGATGCGACGGGAGCTCTGCAGCTGGATCCGAAGATGATGTCTCATCTGGAAGGCCATATCAAGGACTGCGAAGACGAGCTCGATGACGATGCCGAGTCCATCATCATCAACCAGCGCTATGGCTACATTTCCAAGATCATAGACAGTGTCATGAAGAAAAAGAAACAGGGCGTCTCCATGACGACCTCGGATAAGATCGACCATATCGTCACAAGCCGCATCCTTGCGCTTCCGATCTTCTTCCTCATCATGACGCTTGTCTACTTCATCTCTGTCACCACCGTCGGCGGCTGGGCGACAGACTGGGTGAATGATACCTTCTTCGGGGAGATCGTGAATGACGCAGCGACTGGCTTCATGGAGTCCATCGAAGCGCCGGACTGGATGTCTAGCCTCGTCGTAGACGGCATCATCGGCGGCGTCGGCACCGTTCTCGGCTTTGTGCCGCAGATCCTCCTCATTTTCTTCTTCCTCTCCCTTCTGGAAGACTCCGGTTACATGGCGCGCGTTGCCTTCATCATGGACCGTATTTTCCGCAAATTCGGTCTCTCCGGCAAGTCCTTCATCCCGATCCTTGTCGGCAGCGGCTGCGGTGTACCGGCTGTCATGGCGACCCGCACCATCGAAGACGTGCGTGACCGCCGCATGACCATCATGCTCTGCACCTTCATCCCATGCTCGGCAAAGGCGGTCATCATTTCCATGATCACTTCCGTATTCTTCCCGGACTCTATCCTGATGGCACCTGCCATGTACTTCCTCGGTATCGCGGTCATCATCCTCGCAGGCATCGCTCTCAAAAAGACAGGTGCGTTTGCGGGGGATCCGGCTCCTTTCGTCATGGAGCTTCCTGCTTACCACTTCCCGTCCATGAAGGGTGTCCTCATCCATATGTGGGAAAGAGCGCGCGGCTTCATCATCAAAGCCGGCACCATCATCTTCGCAGTCTGCGTCGTCATCTGGTTCTTTTCCGCATTCAATGCAGGCCTTGAAATGGTAGAAGACATCGAAGACTCCATGATGGCTGCCTTCGGTCATGCGATCTCCTGGATCTTTGCTCCACTCGGCCTCGGTGACTGGAAGGGCGCTGTCGCTGTCATCTCCGCAGAAATGGCTAAGGAAAATGCAATGAGTACCCTGGCTGTCCTGAATGGCGTCGCAGCAGAAGCCGAAGACGAAGAGATCATGGCCGGCATTGCGAATATGTTCACCCCGATCGCTGCCTTCTCCTACATGATCCTGAACCTCTTTGACCCGCCATGCGTCGTTGCGATCGCGACCATCGCCAGAGAAATGGGCGACCGCAAATGGGCGGCTATCGCCATCGGCTTCCAGGTCGTGCTCGGCTATGGCATGGCTTTCGTAGCTTACAATCTGGGCAGCTGGCTCTTCTACGGCGCTGCCTTCGGCCTCTCTCAGGGCATCGCCATCGTCCTCTGCCTTCTTGCTCTCTACTTCATCTGCCGTCCGGCTCCGAAGGAGAAAGAAATCTCCGAAGCCGCTGCTGCGAAAGCGTAAGGGGAGCCAGTGACTAGGGACTGGTGACTAGTAGCTTGGGATTAGGGATGAGGTGATTCCTCATCGTCATCTCGAGCGAAGTCGAGAGATCTTTTTGGCACGTTGCTGCTCATGACCATTGGCGTCAGCAACTTGCGGGAAACACTGCTCCCGTAGATCCTGTTGAAGTTTGAAAGCAGGGATGAGTGGCTAGCGACTAGTGATTTGTGACTTGTGACTGGTAGCTAGGGATTAGGAGCCTCGAGCGACTAGTGACTAGTGACTAGTGACTGGTGACTTGAATACCGCCTTCGGGCATCGTCACCATCTATACTCCGCGGCGCTTCTATTTTTTTATGCGCCGCACCACCACCTTTGAACCTGTTGAACCCGCTGAACCTCTTTCGCATGTAATCAAAGGACGGCGCGCCCCGTGGTCTAACCCTGAATCAGTGTTTCCCTTGTTCTCATTTTTGACTTCTCTCGAATACATAAAAAGGAGACAACTATGAATCCCGCTGTCTATGCTGTGGTGGCGGTGATCGCCATCCTCTTCGTTCTTGCCTGCCGTCACATGTATCATGCCACCATCGGTGGCGGTGGATGCTGCGGCGGGGGTGGAGACTGCCCCGACTGCCGCGAAAGGAAAATGAAACTTCACGGCGGACTCAAGAAATAAAAAAGGGAATCGCGAAAGCGGTTCCTTTTTTGATGGTTAGTGGCTAGTGACTGGTGGCTGGTGACTTGAAGGCTGCTTTGGGGCATTAGCCGCATAGGGAAAGAGGGGCCGCGCCAGCGGCGCTTGGGTACTCTCGTAAATCGCCTGCTTGAACCGCATTTCCCCACTCCCTTTCATACCGCCGGTGCCCTATCCGCCCCTTCGGGGCACCTTCCCCTCGAGGGGAAGGCTATTAAGTTAAGGAAATCGTTAGCTGCGTAACGTCTTGCTCCCCCGATGGGGAGCCAAGAACGTTCTGCCGCTTAACCTAATAGCATTACCGCAAGGGGGCTGGCGATACGAGGATAGCGGCAGTTCATAAGACCTTCGGGCATTAGACATCTGACTTCTTCCCTCCGGCCTTCGGGCATCGCCCCATATATATTCGCGGCGAAGCCGCCACCACGACCCTGAACCCATGGAACCTGCAGAATTTCTTTCGCCCTGTATCCATGGTCGAGGCGAACCGGCAGCTTTTATTTCTGTATGATGAATTTATCATAATGAATGCCTTGCTATGCTAAATACTCATCTATGCATGCGCTCATGTTCTCAAAGCGTGAGAAACGTGATATAGTAGAGCTATGGATTTTCATGTGCATTTAAGAATGCACAAGGTACCAATTTCCTTTTGGAGGCAAAAATGGCAAGCTACAATCCTTATGAAAACATGCTTCATATCCTCGACAAGGCAGCGAAGGTGCTGGGCTACGGGGAGAGCGACTACGCATTTGTCCGCTATCCGGAGCGCGAGCTCACTGTGAGCATCCCGGTACAGATGGATGACGGGCATGTCGAAGTCTTCTCCGGCTACCGCGTACAGCACTCCACCGCCCGAGGCGCAGCAAAGGGCGGCATCCGTTTCCATCCCGCATCCGATGAAAACGAAGTCAAAGCCCTCGCCGCGTGGATGACCATCAAGAATGCCATCGGCAATATCCCTTATGGCGGCGCAAAGGGCGGGATCAAGGTCGATCCGCACAAGCTCTCCACACGCGAACTTGCCCGTCTGACACGCGGCTATATCAGAAAGATCTATCCCATCATCGGACCGGATCAGGACGTACCGGCACCGGATGTGAATACGAATGGTCAGATCATGGCGTGGATCGCCGATGAATACACAGCACTCTCCGGCAAGTGGCAGCCCGGTGTCGTCACCGGCAAGCCCCTTTCCGTAGGCGGCTCCCTCGGCAGAAATGAAGCGACGGGCCGCGGTCTGCTCTTCACGCTGGAAACATGGTGTGAAAAGAATCATAAGAATATGAAGGATCTCACCATGGTCGTGCAGGGCTTCGGCAATGTCGGCTCTGTCGGCTCTCTTCTCATGCACCGGAAGGGCGTCAAGATCACCACCATCGGCGATATCAATGGTACGTGGCACAAGGACAGCGGCCTTGACATCGAAGCGATGTACACCTATGCGAACAGCCACGGCCGCTCGCTCAAAGGCTATACGGAGGAAGGGGCAGTCATGATCCCCGACAGCGAACTTTTCGCGCAGGACGTCGATGTCATCTTCGTTGCCGCGATGGAGAACCAGCTGAATGAAAAGACCATGGGCAAGGTGAAAGCCCGTCTCATCCTGGAAGGGGCGAATGGCCCGACCACGGAGGAAGCCGATGCCTACTTCGAAGAGAAGGGCATCGAGGTCCTCGCAGACGTCATGAGCAATGTCGGTGGCGTCGTGGGCTCCTATTTCGAATGGGTACAGAACCGCACCGGCTATTACTGGACGGAAGAAGAGTACAATGAGCGTCTTGCCAAAAAGATGCGCGAGGCCTATGAGGATGTGTACGCATTGAAGGAGAAATACCATGTGACCTATCGTCTCGCCTCCTACATGCTCGCGCTCTCCCGCGTCGTAGAAGCGGAGAAGACCAGAGGATTCTTAGGATAAGGAAATCGGGTTTGGCGGATTTCTCTTGGAATAAATAAACGCCGTATCACATGGAGTGATACGGCGTTTTGACGTAATACTCGAATTGGTTTGCAGTCTCTAGGGAAACGCTGATTAAATCGCAGAGTCAGATTTTACAAGAATTTTTATACATAGCTTCGTCATAACCTTCCTTAAATAGCTCGCTATTCGCGTCAGGTTATTCCTTGCTATGCATAAAAATTCAAGAGTAAAATCTGACAACGATTTACTCAGTGTTTCCCTGGAAATTTTCCCTCTTCTGTTTATTATGAAAAAGTGTTATATTATAGGAAGAAATAGCAATTTCCTTGCTATAAATTGGTCGTGAGGTGATAAACATGGCAGAAGTAACTGAAAAGAGCATCATCGTCAATGGCGTCGACAAATATCTCGTCGCTGATCTGAAACGTGTTTATGGCGGCGTAAGCTACCAGGGTGAGGAATACGTATTCCTTCAGTTCCCGGTCGTCGGCGATACCGTCAGAGACTACCGTCCGGACAGCTACACCACCGCTATTATGCTCGGTGATGAAGTATTCGATGGACAGACCTTCCATTACCACATCACTCTGACCTATGATGGTCATGTCAGAGAAGTGGCTTACCTGGGTCTTGATGACGCAGGCAGACCAGACACCGTAGATGTCGAATAAGCCATAAAAAAGGAGCTCCCGCGGGAGCTCTTTTTTTATGGCTTATTCGACGAAGGCGCAAGAGATACAGCCGGCTTTCGAAGAGTGCTTCAAAAACCTTCCACAGCGCCTCTTCCTCATTTTATTTCTTCATCCGGATCCCCGGCAGGAGCAAGAGGGCGCTCACGATCAGCCCGACAAAGAGCGGGTCGATCGTGAGCTTTACCATCGTCGCAGTGAGGAGTGCGGCCACTGTACTTCCGAGCATGGAAAGGACGGCCCAGCCTCTCTTCACATGCCCCGGCCAGAAAACAGCGAGCGTCAGGGGCAGGAAGATCCCGCCGCCGCGAAGCGCCATGGAAATGTACGTCCAGAAGAGCACTTCGCTCCCGCGATTCAGGATGGCGATGAAGCAGGCCAGAAGCATGACGAAAAGCACGGTCAGCTTATTCACCGTCAGCATCTTCCGGTCATCGGTCATGCGGCAGAGCGGCACGATCATATCGCGTGTGATCATCGTACCGATGCCGAGCGTGAGCCCGCCGATCCCGCCGATCAGCGACAGGATGATGCCGCCCATGGCCAGACCTCCGAGGAGCGGATGCACCTCATTGATGAGGTAGGTCGGAAGCACCATGATCGGCTGTATATCCGGATACAAAGTCTGCATATAGAGGCCGACCGCGACAGAAGGCAGACCCACGGGAATAACGATGGCTGCCGCTAAAAAGCAGCCTGCCGATGCCGTGGACGGCGTATCCGCAGAGAAAATGCACTGGATATATGTCTGCGTACAGAGTACCCCCACGAGGACGGAGAAAAGATTCGCCAGCGCAGGCTCTACGCCGCGCCCGAAGAGGGAAAATTGAGCAGCGGGAAACTGACTCCACGCAGCAGTCTCATGGACCGCCTGAAAGGCTTCCCATCCTGCGATGAAGAGAGCCACCCAGATGATCCCCATTTTCAGCATACCGCCGATCCCCGCTGATTTCATCCCACCAAAGAAGGTATAGGCAGCGACCAAAAGGACCAGAAGCGCAGAAGCGGTATACGCATCGACATGAAAGACCTCTGCTACGATCTCTATCCCCGGCAGACAGCTCGCCACCGCAGAAAAAAGGATACCGATGGAGGAGATCACCGAAGAAAGCTCCTCCGCCTTCTTCCCGTAGTGCATCGCCAGAAACTGCGGGATCGTCTCAAGCCCCGTGCCGCGCATTTTCTTTGCATAAAAAAGCCCCATGACAATGAAGGCGATACCGCTCCCCAGTGTGAACCACCACGCGGAAAGGCCAAAATGATACGCCAGCTGCGCCGTCCCCACCGTAGCGCCGCCGCCGACTACCGTCCCTGCGATACTTCCTGCAACAAGCGGTGCTCCCGCTGACCGGCCGCCGACGCTGTATCCAGCCGCCGATCTCACCGACCGCGAGCTATAGATCCCGATCCCGATCACACATACGAGCGTCGCGATGATGATCCCCATGTGCATCATAGTCAAATGCATATCGATTCCTTCTTTCCTTCTCATTCTCTATTTCGTAAAGCCCATTATAGCAGAATGGAAAAGAGGATGCTAGAATAGAGAAAAGCAGGTTCAGGGGGCTCAAAGAGGGGAGTGCGGCGCATAAAAATCAGAAGCGCCGCGGAGTAGAAATAATGACGAGGCCCGAAGGTAGTATTTAGTCATGAGTCCCTAGAGCCTCCTGATCCCTCTAGTCCCTAATCCCTAATCACTAGTCACCAGTCACTAGTCACTACCACGAAAAAAGGAGTCCCTATGTATCAGGCAGTTCTCTTCGATATGGATGGTACGATCCTCGATACCATCACCGATCTTACGATCTGTACCAATTACGCACTTTCCCAGCTGGGAAAGCCCCATGAATTTCCCGCAGAGCTCGTGAAGCTCTGCTACGGCTGCGGCATCGAAGCCGACATGCAGAAAGCGCTCGCCATGGCCGCCGGATGCGCCGGTGAAGACTTGGAATACGTAGAAAATCCTACGCCACTTTCCTCCTACGGTCTTACAGCGCAGGACACAGCCCGCCTGCAGTCGATCTTCGTGCCCTACTACAGCGCACACTGCCACCTTCACACCACCCCCTACGACGGCATCCCCGCTCTCCTTTCCGCGCTTCGGAAAAGAGGGATCCGTACTGCCGTCGCCTCAAACAAGGACGAAGCGGATGTAGAGAAGCTCGCCGCGATGCATTTTCCCGGTCTTTTCGACGCCATCATGGGCAATTCCCCTGCCATCCATAGAAAGCCTGCGCCCGACATGCTTGATCGCATTCTCCATGACCTTTCCATTCCGAAAGAACAGGCTGTCTACATCGGTGACTCGGAAGTAGACATAGAGACCGCCAAAAACGCCGGCCTTGCCTGCATCTCCGTCACATGGGGCTTTCGAAATAAAAGCTTTCTCGCCCGCCATGGCGCGACACGCATCGTAGAGAATGCAACGGAGCTGGCCATAGAATTGGGAATGAGGGAGTGATAGTTGCAGGGGCATCCCCAGGGGCGTGCCGCCCCTTAATTGGAGATAAAAGCGTTGCTCGAATGAGGAATAAAGGTGGCGGCTTCGCCGCAAGTATATATGAGGCGCTCGGTTGCTTTCATAAACGACACACTTCTCCGCTTT
>OHYF01000939.1_pt1 | contig 13017 bp, 10 predicted proteins | sample 1580111 | NCBI WGS metagenome assembly OHYF01 (sample SAMEA3882530, study PRJEB24775) | human gut metagenome | biome: human-associated habitat; feature: intestine environment; material: feces | place: Netherlands | collected 2009/2010
TTTATAATAAAGATATATGCAAGTGCTCTTCCTGTGGTGGTAAGATTATTCCTCTGCCTACAGAACAACATTTTATAAAACCAAAACCACATATGCTCTGTTAACGTATCATAACTGTATATTTTTTTAGCTTCCTTAGGGAGGCTTATTTCTGGTGTCATAATACAGGACTGAATTATAAATTCTATGTGTTTCTATGTGTACACGCTATCCTATTATAAATAGAGTGTCAGAATTAAAAGTCCATATAGAGTTGACGCGCTTTGTTCAACCAGAAAAAATCGAAATTGATGCAAACGAAAGGGCAGTTAATGAAAAGTCTCCATACTGCTTTTTCGTTTGCACCACCTTCGATTCTTTCCTTAACGATTTGTTGAACTTTCTATACAATACCATATCTCTTTAGCTAATACAATAATTGCATCGCTCCCGCTTATTCTCATCAATTCTGCAACTAACGTATCGTGATCATATGCATATTGTCAGGCTGTCTGTTCACTTTTCTTTGAATGATACGCTTCACGTCTCATAGCCAGTGTTTTTTCATATCTTACTTTTGCAATAGGATCTCCGCTTAATGCATCGTCACGCATTTTCCGGTAACTCTTTACTGTAGCTCTTACCTGATACTGTTTACGCTCTGCAAGCTGGCTCTGTGCTTCCTGATCTCCGGCTTCTGCTTTTGCCTTGATCTCTGCACGCTTCTGATTTCTTTTCTGCGTAGATTCCTTAGAAGATTTTCTCTTTCTTTCAGCAATCTCTTCCGCTCTGCGTGCTTCCTCTGACTGCAAGGCTTCCACTTCATCCTCACTGAGTGGAAGAACAAAATTTTCAATGAAATTGAAATAAATATCCACTTGCTGAATACGGTCTTTTGTTCTGCCACCCTCTGCTTCATGAATTACAACCTTTTCAATGAAATCATTAAGCATAAGCTCTGTAATATTTGTTTGTTCCTCTGTTTTTGTGTAATCATCTACACTCGGTGTACCGTTGCAATACAGGTTAAATGCCATTCGCACCACCTTCATACTGCCACTGGTCTGCCAGCCTTCATGCAAGCGCTCAGTTTTTACACATCCCGTCTTAAAATCATAGATGCTATTGATATTTCTTCTCGTATCAACACTGATGCCAAGGCAATAGCAAAGTGCCTTGTGGTACACATCCTGATAGCGTACCTCTTTTAATTTTTCATAGTGAACCTCCTTATAGATATTAGAATAAAAAAAGGGAACAAACCCAAATAAAAGGGCTTATTCCCAAACATCAAACAAGGGAAAGCAATAAATGCTTTCCCTTGCAGAACTTTATATATAGACTTTTACTTCAATATCTTTAAATCTGTTCGCTTTTGTATACTCTGGACGTTCAGCCATAAATGCCTGCACATCTGCTCTCGTTACCGTTAAGCTGCAGAAATAAATATATTGTTGCCTAATTCCTCTTGTCCGCAATCGCAGCCTGTGCAGCAGCCAATCTCGCGATCGGTACACGGAACGGAGAACAGGATACATAATCCATTCCAACCTTATGGCAGAATGCAACAGAAGAGGGATCGCCGCCATGCTCACCACAGATACCGATCTTTAAGTTCGGACGCTGGGAACGACCTTTTGTGACTGCCATTTCGATCAGCTGTCCTACGCCGTTTTGGTCAAGCTTTGCAAAGGGATCAGATTCATAGATCTTACTCTTGTAATAATCCACCAGGAATTTTCCTGCGTCGTCACGGGAGAAGCCAAAGGTCATCTGAGTCAGATCATTGGTTCCAAAGGAGAAAAATTCGGCTTCTTCTGCAATTTCGTTTGCCAGAAGTGCTGCTCTTGGAATTTCGATCATCGTTCCAATGTGATAAACCAGATTCGAATTTTTTTCTGCCTTAACCTTTTCAGCAGTTTCCACGATTACGTCCTTGACAAATTTCAGCTCCTTTTTATCGCCAACCAGCGGAACCATGATCTCCGGAACGATCTCAAAGCCCTTTTCTTTACTTACTTCAATCGCCGCTTCGATCACCGCTCTTGTCTGCATTCTTGCAATTTCCGGATACGTAACGGACAGCCGGCAGCCTCTGTGACCCATCATCGGGTTGAACTCATGCAACTCACTGCAGGTGCTCTTTACTTCCTCAACAGAAAGATTCATATCCTTTGCCAGTGCTTCGATATCCTTTTCGTCTGTCGGAACAAACTCATGCAGCGGCGGATCCAGGAAACGAATCGTAACAGGTTTCCCCTCCATTACTTCATAAATCGCCTTGAAATCGCCCTTCTGGAACGGAATCAGCTCTTCCAGCGCCTTTTCGCGCTCTTCCACGGTTTTGGAAAGGATCATTTTACGGATCTTCGGAATTCGCTCCGGTTCAAAGAACATGTGCTCTGTTCTGCAAAGTCCAATCCCTTCTGCACCAAGACGTACCGCATTTGCCGCATCTGCAGGCGTATCTGCATTCGTGCGAACCCTCAATTTACGGAAGGAATCCGCCCAGCTCATAATTCTGCCGAAGTTGCCGCTGATCGAAGCCTCCTGTGTCTGAATATCGCCGTCGTAAATTTTACCGGTTGAGCCATCCAGGGAAATATAATCCCCCTCAAAATAGGTCTTGCCGCCTAATGTAAACTGCTTTTTCTTTTCATCGATCACAATATCTCCGCAGCCGGAAATACATGCGGTTCCCATGCCTCTTGCCACAACTGCAGCATGGGATGTCATACCGCCGCGCACAGTCAGGATACCCTCTGCAGCATGCATCCCCTCGATATCCTCCGGAGAAGTTTCCAGACGTACTAAAATGACACGCTCGCCAGTCTCATGGGCTTCTTTTGCTTCCTCTGCAGTAAAATAGATCTTACCGGCAGCTGCGCCAGGAGATGCCGGAAGAGCCTGTCCCATCACGGTTCCCTTTTTCAGTGCATCCGGATCGAAAGCGGGATGCAGCAGCTGATCCAGAGATTTTGCTTCAATTCTGCTGACAGCTTCCTGGGGCGTGATCATACCTTCATCCACAAGGTCGCATGCGATCTGCAGAGCCGCCTGCGCCGTGCGCTTGCCATTTCTGGTCTGTAAGAAATACAGCTTTCCGTCCTCGATGGTAAATTCCATATCCTGCATATCACGGTAATGCTCTTCCAGACGGTTTGCAATTTTCAAAAATTCCTCATAGCATTCCGGCAGGTCTTCTTCCAGTCGGGTAATGGGCTGCGGTGTACGGATTCCTGCAACAACGTCCTCACCCTGTGCGTTGATTAGATATTCGCCATAAATGCCCTTTGCTCCGGTGGAGGGGTTTCTCGTAAAGGCAACGCCTGTACCGGAGGTATTGCCCATATTTCCGAATACCATCGACTGTACATTGACTGCAGTTCCCCAGTCCCCCGGAATGTCATTCATTCTTCTGTATACGATAGCTCTTTCATTATCCCACGAACGGAATACCGCCTTTACCGCTTCCATCAGCTGAACCCGCGGCTCCTGCGGAAATTCTTCGCCCATTTTTTCCTTATAGATCTCTTTAAAACGCCGGATCACCTCTTTTAGATCCTCCGCCGTCAGCTCCGTATCAAAGTGAACTTTCCGATCTTCTTTTATTTCATCAATGACCCGTTCAAATAACGATTTGGGAACTTCCATGACAACATCTGAGAACATTTGAATAAAGCGTCTGTAAGAATCGTAGGCAAATCTCGGATTGCCTGTCCGTTTGGCAAAGCCTTCGACCGAAATATCGGTCAAGCCCAGATTCAGGATCGTATCCATCATACCGGGCATCGAAGCTCTCGCTCCGCTTCGTACCGACACAAGCAACGGATTCTCGGTATCTCCGAACTTCTTGCCGAGCTTTTCCTCCAAAAGTGCCAGTGCATCAAAAATCTGTATCTGAATTTCTTCAGAAATTGACCTGCCATGGTTATAGTAGTCTGTGCAGGCCTCTGTCGTCACGGTAAAGCCGGGTGGAATCGGCAGCCCGAGATTCGTCATCTCTGCAAGGTTCGCACCTTTTCCGCCCAGGAGGTTGCGCATATCCGCATTTCCCTCCCTGAATAAATACACCCATTTCGCCATTGTAATGGTCCCCCTTTGGTCTGTATTTACAGTCATTTAGCATTATGCCGGACTGTTTTTCTCATAAAATCATTCTAACACATTAAAATATGTAAAGTCAAACAATATATTCGTTTTTTATTTGTGCAGTTTTTAGTTTTCCTGCCAAATTTTGTCGCAGAACAAACAAAATCTTTCACAAACAGCAAAATGTTGCCAAAAGGAGCCGTTCACGCGCAATACAATTCACCCGCGCCATTTGCAAAAAAATCCGCCTTCTCCATGTGGAATCCACACGGAAAAGACGGATCTTTCTAATTCACAGAATTAAGTACCCACAAAGCGCGTACTCGATTATACACAGCCAGCTTAAAATTTCTTAGAAATCCAGCTTTTCTGCAAAGTATGCGTCCAGATCAGCGATCGCAACCCGCTCCTGCTCCATAGAATCACGGAAACGAACGGTTACGCAGCCGTCTGTCTCGGATTCGAAATCGTAGGTAACGCAGAACGGCGTACCGATTTCATCCTGACGGCGATATCTCTTACCGATATTTCCTCTGTCGTCAAATTCGCAGTTGTACTTCTTGCACAGCTGGGTATAGATCTTCTCTGCACCCTCGTTGAGCTTCTTGGACAGCGGCAGGATGCCGATTTTAACCGGTGCCAGAGCCGGATGGAAGTGAAGGACAGTACGGACATCTCCGCCCTCCAGCTCTTCCTCGTCATAAGCAGCGCATAAAAATGCCAGAACGACACGGTCTGCACCCAGAGACGGCTCAACAACATAAGGGATATATTTTTCATTCTTGGAATCGTCAAAGTAAGACAGATCCTGACCGGAAACCTCTGCATGACGGGAAAGGTCGTAATCGGTACGGTCAGCGATGCCCCACAGCTCGCCCCAGCCAAAGGGGAATAAAAATTCGATATCCGTTGTAGCCTTGGAGTAGAAGGAAAGCTCTTCTTTTTCATGGTCTCTGACACGCATTTCTTCCGGCTTGATACCCAGAGTCTGCAGCCAGTCGATACAGAACTGTTTCCAGTATGCGAACCATTCGAGGTCGGTGTCAGGCTCACAGAAGAATTCCAGCTCCATCTGCTCAAACTCTCTGGTACGGAATGTGAAGTTACCCGGTGTGATCTCGTTACGGAATGATTTACCGATCTGTCCGATACCGAACGGGATTTTCTTTCTGGAAGTACGCTGTACGTTCTTGAAGTTTACGAAAATACCCTGCGCGGTTTCGGGACGCAGATATACCGTATTCTTTGCATCCTCCGTAACACCCTGGAAGGTCTTGAACATCAGGTTGAACTGACGGATTTCGGTAAAGTTGTGTTTGCCGCAGGTCGGGCAGGGAACCTGGTTATCTTCGATAAATTGCATCATCTGTTCCTGGCTCCAGCCGTCTACAGAGCCTCCCAGATCAATATTGTGCTCCTGCGCATAATCTTCGATGATCTTATCTGCACGGAAACGCTCGTGGCATTCCTTACAGTCCATCAGCGGATCAGAAAAGCCGCCCAGATGTCCGGATGCAACCCAGGTCTGGGGATTCATCAGAATCGCGCAGTCCACACCGACGTTGTAAGGGTTCTCCTGGATAAATTTTTTCCACCATGCGCGCTTTACGTTGTTTTTCAGCTCTACGCCGAGGTTACCGTAATCCCATGTATTTGCAAGTCCGCCGTAAATTTCGGAACCGGGATATACAAACCCTCTCGCTTTTGCCAGCGATACAATTTTGTCCATTGTCTTTTCCATCGTTTTTCTCCTTTGACTGCACAGATTTTAATCAAACAGAATATAGGTCAGCATATCTGCGTCGGTTACGGATACTGTTTTGGCATTCGCTGTCGCCTCGACATCCTCCGAACCGTACCGGACCTTATCCCATACTCTGACATTAACCGCTTCCCGCACAACTGCAATGTGCTTTTCTCCCATTTTGAGGAGGTCTTCCTTGCCGATCTGCTCTCCGTCTCCCTTCAGGGAAGAAAGCGTGACATTCAGATCATAGCCTGCATTAAACGCATCTTTTACGGTTCCAACAAACAATGCCAGTTTGTTGAAAGCAGAATAAGCAGAAGCGTCCGCATACTGCATCACTACCGTTACCGTATGATCGTCATTTTCTTCTGCCGCTTTCAGCACAACCGCTTCTTTTCCAGCCGAAGCATTATAAGTATCGCATGCCTGCTGAATCGTACTTTCCAGCTCATCCAGATTATAATAGCTTTCGGAAAAATCTTCTATAATCGTGTGAACCACCTGACCATTTTTTTTGACTTCAATCGTGGTCTCGGTTACTTCCGGCTCCCTGCCGCATCCCGTCAGCATCGCTGCCAGACACAGGATACACAGTGCGCGCATGATCCATTTTCGCGTCATTTATCTGCTCCCTCTCATCTGCATCCGCTCTTTATCTGCCGATGCTATGATCTTAACTATTATAGCCGACCGCCCTTTCTTTTTCAACCCATAACTTTACAAAGTCATTTTATAACGTTTCCAGAATCTCCAGGGTATGAAATTCACCCGGAAGAAAATCCCTCCGGTATTTTTCTGCAATCTGCACAAGCTCTGCAAGCACTTCTTCTTTTAAGGTAAATGTGTAAAGCTTTTCCACGGGCGTCCCTGCGATAAATTCGACTGCATACAGCGCCGTTTCCGAAAAATTGCCCTGCGGCAGCCCCGGGAATTCCCCGTTTGCCACAATCAGCCGGATTTCGTAAATGCATCGCACAAGCCTGCGCGGGATGCTTTTTACCGTCAGCGCCCGCAGGGACTGATATAAAAGCTTTAACACCTCGCGCTCGTCGTTATTTTCCCGCGTGCAATAATCCGCCAGCTCCAGGAAATACATTCCGTAATAGGCGCCCTCAAAATCCTGCCGCAGCTCTTCAAAATAGCAGTCCGCTGAAATATCACAGACACTGTAGGAATTTCGCCCTGCATACAGCTCGAACGTCCCGAAGGTAAACGGACTGGTAGGAGCCAGAAAAGCGCTTGTCGGCTTTCTGGCTCCCCGTGCAAAAGCGGATATTTTTCCTTTTTCCCGAGTCAGGATCACGACTCTCCTGTCATACTCCCCGATCGGTTCTGCCTTCAGAACGATCCCGAGCACTTTGATCCGATCCTGCATGTTGTTCTCCATCCTGTCCCTGCGCCTTTGCACGGAAGGACGAAGTAAACGAGCTGCTCTCGTGCAACTTCGCCCGGTTCCGGAGCGCATTTCTTTCCTGTATCTGATTCCGGTACTGCAGATAATCCTCCACACGCCCGGTTTTTAAAAACTGATCCCAGTAACTTCTTTCATTCATCCTTACCGCCTCCCATGTATCCAATCTGCCATCTCCGACAGCTTTTACGTCCCTCATAGGATAAGCGGTTTGAACTTTTTTATTCCCTCAGAAAAAAGAGCGTTCTATCTGTCCGGCCTGGTATCCGCAGGGTTGTAACCGAAGTTTTTTAAGAGGAAATCGCTGTCTCTCCAGTCCTTCTTGACCTTGACCCAGAGCTGCAGATTGACCTGGCATTCCAGCATATCCTCGATATCCCGGCGCGCCTGAGAACCGATCTTTTTGAGCATGCTGCCCTGCTTGCCGATAATAATTCCCTTGTGGGAATCCCGCTCGCAGATGATCGTCGCATCGATATTGACGATATGCTCCTTAAATTCCATCCGTTCGACCGCCACTGCGATGCCGTGGGGAATTTCCTCTTCCAGACAGCGCAGCGCCTTTTCCCGGATCATCTCTGCAACGATCTGACGCTGCGGCTGGTCTGTGATTGTATCTTCATCGTAGAATGGCTCTCCATAGGGAAGATATTTGAAAATGCAGTCCAACAGCGTATCGGTATTGTTGCTGCGAAGTGCCGATACCGGGACGATTTCTGCAAAATCCATCTCTTTGCGGTAGGTTTCCATTGCATCCAAAACAGCTGTTTTAGGAACGGTGTCGATCTTGTTGATCACGAGAATGACCGGCAGCCTGCTGCGTTTTAACTGCTCCAGGATATGCCGTTCCCCGGCACCGATATAGGTCGTCGGCTCTACCAGCCAGAGAATGACGTCCACATCGGAAAATGTGCTTTCCGCCACCTTTACCATGTAGTTGCCGAGCTTGTTTTTCGCCTTATGGATGCCCGGCGTATCCAGAAACACAATCTGTCCCTTCGGTCCCGTATAGACGGTCTGAATCCGGTTTCTTGTCGTCTGGGGTTTATTGGATGTGATCGCGATTTTCTGTCCGATCAGATGATTCATCAGTGTGGACTTGCCCACGTTCGGGCGTCCTACCAGCGTTGCAAAGCCCGCTTTTTTCTGTTTGTTCTGCGCCATGTATCTGTTCCTTTCCCGGTTTTTGTCTGTATCTGTCCCCGGTTTTGATTTCTGTTTTTGCCGATGTCTTTTTTCCCGCCTGATGCTTTTCACTTATCTTGATAATTATCCGTACAATCAGGATCGCAATTCCGAGTACGATTGCAATCGCAATCAGGATCGGCAAGAGAATAATAAATTCAATTGCGAAATTTTTGAAAAAGCTTCCAACCCTGTAAATATTTGCAGAAAATCCCTCTGCAATTCGCGCACCCGCGCTCTTTGCCGCTCCTGGCGTGTAGCGCTCCACCTCGTCGATATAGAGGTTGACCGTGCTGTAATCCACCTGATTGTCATAGGTGCGAAGCTGGGATTCCATGCTTTCGATCTGATAGCGTACATCGGTCAGCTGCTCGTTGATCGCAATGATATCTTCGATAGATTCTGCCTGCTCCATCATGGAAAGGAGGCTTTCCTGTTCTGCCAGAAGTGCCTTTTTGTGGCTCTGCAGATCCACATACTGCAGCGTTACATCCTCTGTGGATTCAGATTTTCTCGTCACATTGGACTGCTTGGAAATTCCCGCCAGATAGCCATCGAGCTTCTCCGAAGGAATTCTTGCCGTCAGACGTGCGCTTCTGGCAGCAGACGTTGAACTGGCATAACTGCTATTGGAAATGCTGCTGCTTTCTATGTAGCCTCCAAGCTCCTCCGCCTGAGACTGTGCAGACGCAAGGAGCGCATCAAAGCTTTCCGTCTCTACGTCCATATCCACATTTCGGATCAGCTTGCGCCCGGTCGTCTCTCCCTTTTCTACGGTTTCCGCCTGGGACGAGCCGTTTTCTTCCGATACTTCCTCGGCATACTCATAGTCGCCGCTGTCATAATATACACCGCCCGCAGCACTGTAGTTTGAAGCAGTCGTATCATAGGCGGATTCCATCGCCATCAGTACCTTCGCCATTTTCTTTTTCAACATGAAAATCCCTCCCTTCTAAGCTTCCCATTGTGTATATGCTCCATCGGCTGCACCGAACTTTTGTCCGGGCAGCCGCGTGCTTCAAAGCAGCTGTTCCAGTGTCCCGAAGCGTTCTTTTTCCTCTTCGATCTTCTTCGTATTTCCGACAACACACAGGCAGTCGTCTTCCAGAAATGCCTTCATGTGACCGGCAAGCGCCCGGATATCCTCCGCCGTCGCATCCAGAACCTGATCCCGCTCCTTCTGCAGCTGCTCTGCGGTCTGTCCGGTCAGATAAATGCTCAGCGCGCGCAGCGCCTTTGCAGCCGGGTTCATCGGCGCATCCATTTCACTGACCGTGCCGATGACTGCTTGAGTCATCGAGCGCTCATCCCCTGCGAAATGCGCTACATACTCCACGATTCCCTCATAGGCTTCGATCGTCTTGCCAAGATTCGGATCGCGGTAAGAAGCGATATAGGCATCTCCGCTCTTTCCGAAGCTGCACATGCAGCCGTAAGCGCCGCCCTTGACGCGGACTGTGTTCCAGAGATAATCCGTATTTAAAATACCGCGCAGCATCCGCAGCACTCCGGTATATTCCAACCCGTTCTTTTTATAATTTCCGGCGCGGCACACATACTGTACCTGAGAAGCTGATAAAAAGCCCTCATTTTTCTTCGAAACCGCAGCATGCACCGGCTCTCTGTCCACCGGGCAGGTAAACAAATCTTTTTTCAGCGCTTTGGCTTCTGCTTCAAACAGCTTTTCCTGTTCTTCCTCTTCTGCGGTAAAATCAAACATCAGATTTTCCGGACGGAACATGCACTCGCTCAGCCGTTTCAAAATCTCCGGAAGCTTCTCTTTTTCTTCGTCCCAGTTCGTACAGAGCCCATCCACCAGCCGATAAAAGTCCATGCCGCTTAAAATTTCCTGAATTGCTACCGTCTCGGACGTATAGGACATTGCCCTGCCCGCCGCAATCGTATGTCCTGCGGAAATCATGGAGGACTGCAGTCTCGATTTCAACTCTGTCAGAATCTCGTACAGGCGCTTCGTATCCGTATAATTGGAACGTACCAGCATCTCTGCTGTCAGCTCCATCGCGTCCTTTAAATGCGCATGGAATGCTTTTCCTTTGATTTCAAACGTAATTTTGCGTTCGGACGGATTTTTGATATTCGGATAAATATTCGTAACCGGCACGATTCCTCCGGTCAAAAGGTCAGTCTGTGTAAACAGCTCCTGATAGGAATAATTCTGCGTATCCACCAGGCCGATCGCCGCCTTCAAAATGCCGACATAGGCAAACAGCTCTGCCGGAACCTCGCTGATATCGAACAGCAGGCGAAAATAACTGACGCCGTTGGTTTCGATTTTATGGTAAATCAGTTTTGTGTCTTCGATTTCACGTTCTTCCAGAATGATCGGCTCGATCTCCCGACGAATATCGCTTCTTTCCAGCAGTGGAATCTTCGCCAGATCCTCCGGACGGTCGGGCTCTTCCTGAAACGCTTTCAGCGCAGCTGTCTTTTCCACAATTTTTTCGATTTCTTCTGCAGTCAGCGTCTCCTTGTAAGCCTGCAGGCGACCTGCCAGCTCCTGATCCTTTTTATCGGTCAGCCCTCTTTCGGGTACGAGCAGCAGTACGCTTCTGTGCGGATTGTGCAGCAGATGCTTTTCAATCAGCTGTTCAAAATATCCTGTCTCCACCTTTTCTCTCAGGCTTCTGTAGGTATCGCCCGCTTCGATATGAATAAACGGTCTGGTTTCATCGTAAAGCCAGCTGTCCATTACCTGCAGTCCATACATCAATCCTGCAGGGAAAATACCATAATCCGCTTCCCGATACTTAAATTCGTAATAATTCAGTCCGGCCTGCAAACGCTTTTGATCCAGTCCCTCTGCAACAAGCTTTTCCAGTGTCTCGTCGATGATCTTTAAAAATTCTTCTTTCCGGGAAGCATCCGCATTCTTAGCGACGATGGAGAAATACGGCTGTCTCGTCCCGTTGTCATAATCACTGTAGATGTCTTCGCCGATGCCTGCATCCAAAAGTGCCTGCTTTAAGGGCGCGCCCTGGGAGGAACAAAGCGCGTAGTCCAGAATCTGAAAGGCAATGTATTCTTCCCGGTTTAAAACGTCCCCGGCAGTCATACTGCAGGTCAGGTAGGTATTGTGCTCCAGCGGCTCGCTCTCGGTGATCGAGTAGGGTTTTACAACTTCCCTGGGTGCAGCAAAAGGCTCCTGCAGACTGATGTTTGCCTCCACGTCAATTTTCTCAAAATGGGACAGATAATGCTCATCCATCCAGTTGAGGCGCTCGACCATATCCATGTTGCCATACAGATAGATATAGCTGTTGGCCGGATGATAATATTTACGATGGAAATCCAGGAACTGTTCATAGGTCAGGTTCGGAATCACATCCGGGTCGCCGCCGGATTCGTTCGCATAAACCGTATCAGGGAACAGATTCCGCACGATCTCCCGATCCAGAACGTCGTCCGGGGAAGAGAACGCACCCTTCATCTCATTATATACGACGCCGTTTAATTTCAGCTCATCGGAGGCGTTTTCCATTTCATAATGCCAGCCCTCCTGATAAAAGATGTTGGGCTGCTTATAAATATCCGGATAAAATACTGCATCCATATAAACATGCATCAGGTTTGCAAAATCCTTGTCGTTGCAGCTTGCAACCGGATACATCGTCTTGTCCGGATAGGTCATGGCATTTAAAAACGTATTCATAGATCCCTTTACAAGCTCAATAAAAGGGTCTTTGACCGGAAATTCCTTCGAGCCTTCCAGAACGGAATGCTCCAGAATATGCGCAACACCTGTGCTGTCCGCCGGAGGCGTCTTAAATCCGATATAAAATACTTTGTTTTCATCCTCATTGGATAGCAGTGCGATCCGCGCACCGCTCTTTTTGTGGCGCAGCAGATATCCTTCCGATCTTAAATCATGGATCTTCTGTCGGCTGATGATCTCATAAGCTGCCAGATCTTCTATTCTCATTTTCTCTCCCTCTCCTGTATCCTGTTTTTTGCGCGGCGAACCAGGTTTTCGTGCATGCATCTCGGGTTTTCTGCCATCCAGCGTGTACCCGTGTACCAGCCATCGGCTCCTCCGCATTTTTACACGGAAAACATCATCAGCGCCAGCTTGGTCAGATGAAGCTCTTCCACGATAATCGTGTCCATCTTTCTGTGAAGCTCTTCACTCTGTACGATTTCGGAAATTTTGTATTCCCGGCTTTCGTAATGCCCATGCTTATGCCTTTTCCCGTCCGCCTCTATCCATACGCTCATCTTAAACGATGCCTTCAGCTCCTGAAACGTCTCATAAGCGAAATCATCCTCTTTCATAAAAAAGATATGATTTTCCATCGTCGTCTCCGGCGAGGTCTCCTTCAACAGATAATGTCGGATAATCGCTTTCCATTTATAAGGAATCTCCTCACTTTTTAACATTTCCTCATAGGAATAACGGGCACCGATATAAATATTTCCAAAATCCTGCAGGACATACTTAAAATCCTGATTTTGCGGCATATCCATGCGTCAGCCCTCCGGTTCCAGAAATTCAATATGATCTGCGGTGATTCTGGCTGCACCCCGAATTTTTTCTTCCGAAATTCCGGTTTCTTCGGACAGCTCTTCCACCGTCACCTTGCGGCCG
>OHYF01000951.1_pt1 | contig 12909 bp, 10 predicted proteins | sample 1580111 | NCBI WGS metagenome assembly OHYF01 (sample SAMEA3882530, study PRJEB24775) | human gut metagenome | biome: human-associated habitat; feature: intestine environment; material: feces | place: Netherlands | collected 2009/2010
TCCAGCCCCAGCTCTTCAATCACCGTATTGAGGAACTTAATCCGCTTATTCAGTGAATCCAGTAATGTTACTTTCAAATGTGGGAATGCAATTTTCAGCGGTAATCCAGGAAAACCAGCTCCTGTACCCACATCGATCACTGTATCCACATGATTCATATTCATTACTTTTACAATCGACAAGCTGTCTACATAATGCTTCTCTACAACTTCTTCATATTCTGTGATTCCGGTCAGGTTCATCACCTTATTCCACTCTTCAAGAAGCTTATGATAGATATCAAACTGCTCTTTCTGCTCGTCTGTGATCTCTATCCCTATCTTTTCCAGGCTTTTTTTCAAAATCTGGTCCATATTTTTCTCCTTTTTTCTCTCTAAAATTAATAAGTATATAAAATGTATGATTTTTCATCTTATTCATTTTATATACTCATCATTATATTTACTGTGTAATTATATTTTTAGCGTATATTAATATTAATACATTTATTTTTGTGTTAGATGTTTTTCTTACTGATATACTTCATTATATTACAGCTACTCATCCCGCTTTTCTTACTTTTTCATCACATTTATTAATTTATCTATGATTTCTTATCTGTGATTTCCGCTCAGATACACAAGCAATACTGATATATCTGCCGGAGATACACCAGAGATACGCGATGCCTGCCCGATTGACACCGGTCTGTACTCTTTCAGCTTCTGAACTGCCTCAATACGAAGGCTGTTCACTGCATCATAGTCCATATCTTCCGGAATTTTCTTATTCTCCATCTTCTTGAACTGCTCTACCTGGCGTTTCTGACGTTGGATATAACCGTCATATTTCAGAGAAATATCCACCTGCTCGATCACTTCTGCTGCCAGATCTTTCGGAAGTTCCGGTCTCGTCACATCAATAGCCGTAACAGCTTCGTAAGATAATTCCGGTCTCCTTATCAGTTCTGCCAGACTGCTTCCTGAATTCAAAGGTGTACTTTCATAAGATTCCAGAAGTTCCTGTACCTTTTCACTGGTTCCGACATAGGCATTCTTTAATCTCTCGATCTCAGACTCGATCAGTCTTTCTTTCTCTTTCAGACGATCATAACGCTCCTGTGAGATCAAACCGACTTCATAGCCTTTTTCTGTCAGACGCTGGTCCGCATTATCCTGTCTAAGGAGCAGACGGTACTCTGCTCTCGAAGTCATCATTCGGTACGGTTCATGGCTTTCCTTTGTAACCAGATCATCGATCAGAACGCCGATATAAGCCTCTGAGCGGTCTAACACTAAGGATTCCTTGCCCTGCAGCTTTCTGGCGGCATTTATGCCCGCTATAAGGCCCTGTGCGGCAGCTTCTTCATAGCCCGAGCTTCCGTTGAACTGACCGGCACTGAATAAGCCGCTGATATTGCGGAATTCCAGTGATGGTTTTAACTGTCTCGCATCGATACAGTCATACTCGATCGCATACGCATTCCGCACGATCTTCACATGCTCCAGTCCCGGAACACTGCGGTACATTGCATACTGTACATCTTCAGGCAGCGAACTTGACATTCCGCCGATGTACATCTCATCTGTCTCCAGCCCTTCCGGTTCCAGGAATACCTGATGACGTTTTTTGTCCGCAAATTTTACCACTTTATCTTCGATAGACGGACAATATCTCGGTCCCGTACCCTCGATCATGCCGGAATATAGCGGCGATCTGTCCAAATTGGCACGGATGATCTCATGTGTCGTCTCATTTGTATAAGTCAGCCAGCAGGATGCCTGGTCGATCTGCACATCGTCCGGATTCGTGGTAAATGAAAATGGTACCACTCTTTCATCTCCGAACTGTTCTTCCATCTTGCTGAAATCAACTGTTTTCCGGTCTACTCTGGCAGGTGTTCCTGTCTTAAAACGGTACATTTTAATGCCCAGTTCTTTCAGACAGTCAGTCAGATGATTGGCCGCCTGCAGTCCGTTCGGGCCTGTATACTGACTCACATCACCATAAATGCATCGTGCTTTCAGGTAAGTTCCGCTACAGATGATAACCGCCTTACAGTGATATGTTGCACCGGAAAATGTCTGCACTCCCGTGATCTTTCCATCTTCCACAAGGAGATTGGCAACCTCTCCCTGTTTGATCTCCAGATTCTCCTGAGCCTCCAGTACGCGGCGCATCGTTCTGCTGTACACTGCTTTGTCTGCCTGTGCACGGAGCGAATGTACCGCAGGACCCTTGGATTTATTTAACATTTTTGACTGGATAAATGTACGGTCGATGACCTTTCCCATCTCTCCGCCAAGGGCATCCAGCTCTCTTACCAGATGTCCTTTCGAGCTTCCGCCGATATTCGGATTACACGGCATCATCGCAATGCTGTCCACACTTACGGTAAATACCAGTGTCTGAAAGCCCAGTCTCGCCGTCGCCAGTGCTGCCTCACAACCTGCGTGGCCGGCACCGATGACTACGACATCATATTTATCTTTATTTTCCCATACAGAATTTGCTGAATATCTCATTAACCAAATCTTCTCCTATCGTTTCGCCGGTGATATTACCGAGAGCTTCATACGCATCCATAAGGTCGATCGAATAGAAATCCTCCGGCATATCCGCGGCAATGCTGTCATTCACACGTTCCAGTGCAGCATATGCATCCTGAAGCGCTGTTTTCTGTCTCACATTTGTAATATAGATTTCATCATTAAATGTCAGTTCTCCCTGGAAGAACATCTCCTTTAACGTATCTTCCAGCTCTTCGATTCCCTGTACATTCTTTGCAGAGATCTCGATCACCGGAAATTCTTCCGGCAGTTCTTCCTGTTCTTTTGTCACCTGCATATCCAGATCGGATTTATTTAACAGGATGATCGCACGTTTGCCTTTGATCAGATGCAGGATCTCTGCATCATTTTCATCCAGTGGTCTGGATGCATCGATCACATACAGGATCAGGTCTGCCTTGTCCGCATATTCTTTCGCACGATCAACACCGATCTTCTCCACCACATCTTCCGTATCACGGATACCGGCAGTATCCATAATATTTAAGGAAATGCCCTTCAGATTCAGGTGTTCTTCCAGTACATCTCTTGTCGTACCGGCAATATCAGTAACGATTGCCCGGTCTTCTCCGAGAAGTACATTTAACAGAGAGGATTTTCCCGCATTCGGTTTCCCGAGGATGACTGTGCGTACGCCCTCTTTTATAATCCTACCATCATCACAGCTATCTAGCAATCTTTTCATTGCTTCCATGATCTCATCGACGACTTTTTTCAGTGTTTCTCCATAGCCGTCAACACTGATATGCTCCGGATCGTCCAGTGCAGTCTCGATAAATGCAGTATGATACAGGATCTTTTCGCGCATTTCGCTAATCTTATCTTTGATATTTCCTTTTAACTGGCTTACCGAACTCTGCAATGCATATTCGTTCTGCGATGCGATCAGATCACCAACTGCTTCTGCCTGCGAAAGATCCAGTCTTCCGTTCAGGAATGCACGCTTAGTGTACTCTCCCGGCTCTGCCGGGCGTGCACCGTTTTTGATCAGGACTTCGAGAATTCGTTTTACCACATAGACACCGCCGTGACAGTTGATCTCTACCGTGTCTTCACCGGTATAGCTGTGCGGCCCGCGCATCAGCATGACCAGGACCTCGTCAATTACCTGTTCTCCATCAACAATATATCCATAATGAATGGTATGTGACTTCTGATCACATAGTTTTTTCTCTTTTTTCCCCTTATATACCCGGTCTGCGATCTGAAATGCTTCCGGTCCGCTCATTCGTACAATTCCTATTCCCGAATTACTCATTGCCGTAGATATTGCGGCAATCGTGGAGTTATATAATTGTTCCATAATTTCCTCCAATATACATTTGAGTGAAAAAAAGACAGGGGCCGCTTAAAGACCCCTGTCTCTTAATTATCGATTATTTCTGTTTCTTACCAGTGTTACCACAACTCTTCTGTACGGCTCTTCACCTTCACTGTGTGTGGATACTGCCGGGTCAGACTGCAGCGCAGAGTGAATGATTCTTCTCTCGTATGGATTCATTGGCTCAAGAGAAACTGTCTTTCTTGTTCTCTTTACTTTGCTTGCAATGTTCTTTGCAAGATTTTCCAGTGTTTCTTTTCTTCTTCTTCTGTAATCCTCTGTATCGAGTTTCACTCTTACATAGCCATCCTGCATCTTGTTGGCAACACGATTTGTAAGATACTGCAGAGAATCAAGTGTCTGTCCGCGTTTTCCGATCAGGATACCCATGTTGCTTCCTTCCATATTGATGGAAAGTGCTCCTTCTTCATCTACAACAGATGTAACTTTTACATCATCCATGCCCATTGCATTCATCACATCGTAAATGAACTTTTCACATGTCTCGATCGTCTGTGGTTCAACTTTTGCAAGTTCTACTTCTTTCTTTGGCTCAGATTTTACTTCCGGTTTTTCTTCTCTTACATTTTTCTTTGTATGAGAATGCTCTTTTGCCGGCTTCTTCTCTGTCTTCTTCTCTGGTTTTACTTCTTCTTTTACCGGTGTTTCAACTTTACTTTCTTCCACTGTCTCTTCAACCGGTTTTTCTTCTCGTTTTCTGCGGGCTTTGATTACTGCCTGCTTTCTTCCGATTCCAAGGAAACCTTCGCTTCCTTTTTCAACAACAATATAATCTAAGCGATCACTTGTTACACCTAACTGAACTAACGCTTCGGTGATCGCATCGTCCAATGTCTTTGCCGATACAGTAATGTAATCCTCCATGACAGCGCCCCCTAATCATTTTCGTTAAATTTCTTCACCATGTTTGCTTTTGATGCGAGACTTCCTTTCTTCGCATTTTCAGCTTTCTTGTGTGCGTTTTCTACCTTGGCTTCTCTTTCTTTTTCACTCAGGTTCGATGTACTCTGTCTCTTCTTCTGGTTCTGATTGTTCATATTCTTAGTATTCATCTGAGCCATTGCTGCGATACGTTCATTCTTCTCGCCACGTTTTACACGTTTTTCCTCAGCCTTTTCCTTATTCTGCTCCAGAATCTCTTCTACAGAAATCTTGCTTAAGTGCTTATTGATAAATACCTGCTGAACACAACGTACTACCGCACTGACGATCCAGTACAGACCGATACCTGTCGGAAGTGAGAATACCATAAATACCGAAAACAGTGGCATTGTGATATTCATCGTGTTCATTGTAGACGCCATCGGGTTATCTTTGTCCAGCTGCTGGCCTGAAAGCTTGATACTTCCATACTGTGTCAAACCTGATAATACCGGAAGTAAAATCGCAGTAATAATGATCATGATTGCCGGGAAACCATAGCTTCCGCTGTTCTTGATCATCTGCATAGGTGAGATAGTCAGATCCGGAAGTGTCAGGAATACATTTACAGCCTTTGGAGCTGTCTTGATCTCCGGAACATATTTCTGGATATTATAGATAACCGGGTACAAAGCAAATAACAGCGGCATCTGAATCAGTAACGGAAGGCATCCTGCTGACATCGATGTACCATATTTATCGTACACCTGCTGAATCTCTTCCTGCTGTTTCATCATGGACGCCTGGTCTTTCTTATTTTTATACTTCTTCTGTATAGCCTGAATCTCCGGATTCATAACAGAAGACATCTTGGATGTTCTCTGCTGCTTAATCGTAAGTGGAAGTAATAATGTATACACAAAAATCGTATACAGAATAATCGACAGACCTACCAGCCCGCTATCGCTTGGCAGACATTTGTCCAGGAAATTATAGATAAAGTTCATTACCTTACCCAGAATCCAGCAAAGCTGTCCGACAATCGGCCAGTTAGCGGCAGTCAGTAAACTTGGTACCATAATTTTTTCCTCCATATGTAGTTGTAATCTTTTTAAGGAACAGGGTCGTAACCTCCTCTGGTAAACGGATTACAACGCAGAATTCTCCACACCGCCAGTCGTCCTCCTTTTAATGCACCGTATTTCTCAATTGCCTCTTTCGCATACTGAGAACAAGTCGGATAAAATTTACAGGTGGAACCGCCCTTTATCGGAGACAGATATCTCTGATAAAATCTGATACCAGTGAGCAGAATCTTCTTCATAATACGTTACCCCTCATCTATAATCTTATGAAGATGACCCAGATGGAGCATTGCGCCGACAATATCTTTATAATCTTTTCCTTTGGCGCCTATTCTTGCTATAACAATTATATCTAATCCACATCTGAATCGTTCTTCTTGCAGTCTATAGCTTTCTCGGATTAATCTTGTTAATCTGTGCCGTACTATACTGTTTCCTACTTTTTTGCTTACAGATATTCCTAATCGATTCTGACTTGTCCCATTTTCCAGTACATACATGACCAGATATTTGTTGGCGTAAGATTTCCCTTTTCTATATATATATTGGAAATCTTTGTTCTTTTTCAGTGATTCGGAATACTTCATTGTCTTATTCTCCTAATTTTTCTGAGTAGAAGAAAAGGCCACATATATGCGGCCTACGCTGATAATTTCTTTCTTCCTTTTGCTCTTCTTGCAGCAAGTACTTTTCTTCCACCTGCTGTGCTCATTCTAGATCTGAAGCCATGTACTTTAGCTCTCTGTCTCTTCTTTGGCTGGAATGTCATCTTCATGGATATCCACCTCCTTATTTTATTCCAAGGGGCTTGCCCCCTAATTTTCATAAGACATCAGCCTTGATTATATAAAAAAAACCGCTCTACGTCAAGCTATTCCTCAAATTTTAAAAATATATTTATCCACATTTTGTGGAAAACTTTGTGGATTTTTGTGGATAACGTGTGGAAATCATATATTTTTTTAGATTTTTTCCCCATTTCATGCGCATTTTACAAGTGTTGATAATTGGGATTGAGTTTTCCACATATTTCAAATCTACATCAAGAGAAACTGCCAGTTGCCAAAGCATAGCGATAAAAGATTGCCTAAAGCAACTTTTTGATGTACAATGTAGAAGAGTGGGTTTATAGGTGAAAATCCGCGAATCAGACAGATTAGGAGTAAATATGATGAATACAGTAAAGGAAAAATGGCCTGAAATTATCGAACATCTCAGGGTCGAACATGAGTTGTCCAATGTATCGTTCAATACGTGGATCCAACCATTGAAAGTTTACGATGTCGTAGACAATACCGTATTTATATTAGTAAATATGAATGCGAGTGTAGAATATATTGAAAAAAAATATCAGCTTCCATTAAAAGTATGTATTGCGGAGATTACTGGAACTGAATATGAAGTTGTCTTCATTTCCGAGGATGATGACAGACTGAACGAGATTCAGAATATGGCCATTGAAGCAAATCAGAAGAAAAAAAGCAAAAGTGCTGCGGAAAAAGCCGGGCTTAATCCGAAGTATACTTTTGATACCTTCGTTGTCGGCGGTAACAATAATTTCGCCCATGCTGCTTCCCTTGCTGTAGCCGAATCTCCGGGAGAAGTATACAATCCCCTCTTCTTATATGGAGGTGTTGGACTTGGAAAGACTCATTTGATGCACTCAATTGCACATTTTATTCTGGACAAGAATCCAAAGAAAAAAGTCCTCTATGTAACCAGCGAGACATTTACCAATGAGCTGATCGAAGCTCTCAAAAACGGAAAAACCGCCGGAAACGAGTCCGCAATGTCGAAATTCCGCGATAAATACCGTAATAATGACGTACTTTTGATCGATGATATCCAATTCATTATCGGAAAAGAAAGTACACAGGAAGAATTCTTCCACACATTTAACCATCTGCATACATCCGGAAAGCAGATCATCATATCGTCTGATAAGCCGCCGAAAGATATTGAAACTTTGGAGGCCAGACTTCGTACGCGCTTTGAGTGGGGTCTGATTGCTGATATTTCATCACCTAATTATGAAACCCGTATGGCGATTTTACAGAAGAAGATCGAGCTGGATCATCTGGAAAAATACAATATTCCGAATGATGTACTCGAATATATCGCAACGAACGTTAAGACAAATATCCGAGAACTTGAAGGGTCTCTTAATAAACTGATTGCTCTTTATAAACTGAACAACACCGGTTCTATCGATATTGCCCTTGCAGCAGAGGCCTTAAAAGATATCATTTCTTCGGATAATCGCAGAGAAGTTACGCCTGAACTGATTTTGGACATCGTTTCCGAACATTTTGGTGTATCTATTTCTGATCTGAAAGGGAATAAACGTAACGCCGAGATCGTATTTCCGCGCCAGATTGCCATGTATCTGATCCGAAATATGACAGAAACTTCATTAAAAGCAGTCGGTGTCATTCTTGGGGGCAAGGATCACTCTACCATCAAGCATGGGATTGAGAAAATCGAGAACGAATTAAAGGCGGACGAGACTCTTTCTAACACTATTAATATTATAAAGAAGAAAATCAATCCGGCTTAGCTTTATTTTGCCATTTTGGCCTGTGAATAACTATGTGGAAAATCTGCGTCTGACATGTGGATAACTATGGGACAGCCTTGGGAAAACCCCAGGGATTTTACATCTGTCTTTAGAAACGAAAAAGTTTTCAACAGTCGTTCCACATAAAATCCAGTCGAATTCCACAAAGTTTTCAAAGCCAAAATTCCTTGCAAACACTGGGCTAGAGGCACTTTTCCTCTTTTCCCCATCCCCTAATACGGCTGAGACGGAAACTATTTTATTTATTTATCTATCACACACGTGCGAAAGGAGTTATACACATATGAAAATTACCTGCAGTAAATCCAATCTGGTCAAAGGTGTCAGTATTGTTTCCAAAGCAGTTCCTTCTAAAACAACAATGCCAATCCTTGAATGTATTCTTATTGATGCAACAACAGATATTATCAAATTAACAGCGAATGATATGGAACTTGGTATCCAGACAGAAATTTCCGGAGACATTATTGATCGCGGAATGATCGCTATCGATGCAAAGATTTTTTCAGAGATCGTTAGAAAACTTCCAGATAATGAAGTAACGATCGAAACTTTAGATAATCTTCAGACAGTCATCACATGTGAAAAAGCAAAATTTGATATTGCCGGTAAACCTGGCGATGAATTTGCTTACTTACCAATTATTGAGAAAGAAGATTCTATAGAAGTCTCTCAATTCACATTGAAAGAAGTCATCCGTCAGACAATTTTCTCTATTTCTGACAGTGAAAGTAATAAACTTATGACTGGAGAATTGTTCGACATCAGTGATAATATTCTGAAAGTTGTTTCGCTGGACGGACACAGAATTTCCATTCGAAAAGTGCCATTGAAAAAAAGCGTAGCTGACAGAAAGCTTGTTGTACCTGGAAAGACACTGATCGAGATCAGTAAGATCCTTTCGGGTGAGGCTGAAAATGTGGTATCGATTTCATATACAAAGAATCATATTGTGTTCGAATTTGATAACACGATCGTTGTATCACGTCTGATCGAAGGTGAATATTTCAGAATCGATCAGATGTTGTCAAATGATTATGAGACAAAAGTCAGAATTAATAAAAAAGAGCTGCTCAACTGTATCGACCGAGCAACACTTCTGGTAAAAGAAGGAGACAAGAAACCAATCATCATCAATATCGGTGACGAACTTATGGAATTAAAGATCAAATCCCAGATCGGATCCATGAATGAAGAGATTATGATCACAAAAGAGGGAAAAGATCTGCTGATCGGATTCAATCCGAAATTCCTGATCGATGCACTTCGTGTTATCGACGACGAAGAAGTAACAATTTATCTGATGAATGCGAAAGCACCTTGCTTCATCAAAGATGATGAAGAAAGCTATATCTACCTGATCCTTCCTGTTAACTTTAATGCTGCAGCATAAACGGAAATGGAATATCTGGAAGAAGATTAAAAGATAAAACAAAAAACGCAGGAATACTTGCAAAAAGATTTAGCGATAAGTATAATAAAAAGCAACTGAAAAACAGAAAAAATGTGCATGAAAATACAACAAAATGCATACAATAGAACGCTTTTGATAGATGGATCGGATATAGCCTGGCTGATCTGATAAAATTTATCTATAAGTTATGCTTATAAGATATGGGAGAATCCCGGGAGAGGAATGCGAGACATATGGAGACAATTAGATTACGAGATGAATATATCAAGCTTGGACAGGCTTTGAAAGCTACAGGAATGGTGGAATCCGGAGTAGAAGCCAAAGAAGTGATCCAGGAAGGTCTTGTCATGGTAAATGGCGAGACAGATACACGCCGCGGACGTAAGTTATACGGCGGAGATGTTGTATTATTTGACGGAGAAGAGATCAGAATTGAAGGTTAATTCCCTGAAATTAAAGAATTTTAGAAATTATGATCTTCTGAATGTGGAGTTTGATGGTTCTACGAATATTTTTTACGGGAACAATGCCCAGGGGAAGACGAATATTCTGGAGGCTGTGTATCTGTCCGGAACGACCAAGTCCCACCGCGGGTCGAAGGACAGGGATATGATCCGTTTCGGCGAGGATGAATCACACATCGAAACCGTGGTGGAAAAGAACGGAATCAGTTATCAGATCGATATGCACCTGAAGAAGAACAGTCCGAAAGGGATTGCCATCAATAAGATGCCGATCCGGAAAGCAAGCGAACTTTTCGGAATTGTGAATCTTGTATTTTTCTCGCCGGAAGATCTGAACATTATCAAGAACGGGCCGGCAGAGAGAAGAAGATTCATAGATCTGGAGCTTTCGCAGCTTGATAAGGTGTACCTGAATAATCTGTCGAATTACAACCGGATCGTGAATCAGCGAAACCATCTGCTGAAAGAGCTCAGTTTCGGCGGAAAGAAAGATCTTTCGGATACACTGGAAATATGGGAGCTGCAGATGGTACAATATGGGGAAAGGCTGATTGCCAGAAGAAAAGAATTTGTCGAACAGATCAATGGGATCATTGCAAAGATTCACCAGAGACTGACCGGCGGTAAAGAAAGCCTGAAGATCATATACGAGCCAAGTACGGGAGATCTGCCATTTGAACAGGCACTGAACCGGTACCGGGAGAGAGATCTGCGGATGAAGAGTACAACGGTGGGGCCGCACAGGGACGACATCGGTTTTCTGATCGGTGATATGGACATCCGCAAATATGGTTCCCAGGGACAGCAGAGAACGGCTGCCCTGTCTTTGAAACTGTCGGAGATCGAGTTGGTCAAACTGGCAACACATGACACCCCGATACTTTTACTTGACGATGTATTGTCTGAACTTGATAAACACAGGCAAAACTATTTGTTAGACAGCATACATGATATACAGACTTTGATCACCTGTACGGGTGTTGAGGATTTTGTAAATCACCGCTTTTCAATAAACAAAGTGTTCCATGTCCAGAACGGGCAGGTAACGAAAGAAAACTAGGAGGACTGAGAATGGGTACAGAAAAAGTACAGCATGAATACGGCGCAGATGAAATTCAGATATTGGAAGGTCTTGAGGCAGTCCGCAAACGTCCTGGTATGTACATTGGAAGTACATCAGCCAGAGGCTTGCATCATCTTGTATACGAGATTGTCGATAATGCCGTAGACGAAGCTTTGGCGGGCTTCTGTGATACGATTTATGTAACAATCAATAAAGACAATTCGGTGACCGTTATCGATAATGGACGTGGAATTCCGGTTGGTATCAACCACAAAGCAGGACTTCCTGCGGTAGAAGTTGTATTTACCGTGCTGCATGCAGGAGGTAAATTCGGTGGTGGAGGATACAAGGTATCCGGTGGACTTCACGGTGTTGGAGCGTCTGTTGTAAATGCGCTTTCCAACTGGTTGGAAGTTGAGATCTACCACGAGGGTAAAGTATACCAGCAGCGTTACGAGCGCGGAAAAGTTATGGAGAAACTGACCGTGATCGGTGACTGTGAAGAAGAAAAGACCGGTACAAAAGTAACATTCCTGCCGGATGATACCATTTTTGAGACAACGATCTTTGATTTTAATGTTCTGAAACAGAGATTCCGCGAGATGGCATTCCTGACAAAAGGACTGAAAATCGTATTGAAGGACGACCGTGAGGAAGAGCCGAAAGAAAGAACATTCCACTACGAAGGCGGAATCAAAGAATTCGTTACTTACCTGAACCGCAGTGCGACACCGCTTTATGAGCAGATCATTTACTGTGAAGGTATGGTAAATAATGTGTCTGTCGAAGTGGCTATGCAGCACAACGATTCTTACAGTGACAATACGTATGGATTTGTCAATAACATTACGACTCCGGAAGGTGGAACACACGTTGTCGGATTCCGTAATGCGATCACAAAGACATTTAATGATTATGCAAGAAAGAACAAGCTTCTGCGTGACAATGAGCCGAACTTAAGCGGTGAAGATATCCGTGAGGGCCTGACCGCGATCATCAGCGTCAAGATCGAGGATCCACAGTTTGAAGGCCAGACCAAGCAGAAACTTGGTAACAGCGAGGCAAGAGGTGCGGTTGACAATGTAGTCAGCAAGCAGCTTGAGATCTTCCTTGAGCAGAATCCGTCCGTTGGTAAGATCATCGTAGAGAAATCTGTGATGTCCCAGCGCGCGAGAGAGGCTGCAAGAAAGGCAAGAGACCTGACACGTAGAAAATCAGCACTGGATAATATGGCACTTCCTGGAAAGCTTGCAGACTGTTCGGATAAGAATCCGGAGAACTGCGAGATCTACATCGTAGAGGGAGATTCCGCCGGCGGTTCTGCGAAGACAGCACGTGACCGTGCGACGCAGGCAATCCTTCCACTGCGTGGTAAGATCCTGAACGTAGAGAAGGCAAGACTGGATAAGATCTACGGCAATGCCGAGATCAAGGCGATGATCACTGCATTTGGTACAGGAATCCATGAAGATTTCGATATTTCCAAACTGCGTTATCACAAGATTATCATCATGACCGATGCCGACGTGGACGGTGCACATATCAGTACACTG